>Ga0209628_10000606_pt1 | contig 22141 bp, 16 predicted proteins | sample TergutCu122P4_FD_187285 | JGI IMG/M metagenome (GOLD analysis project Ga0209628, IMG submission 187285) | Cubitermes ugandensis P4 segment gut microbial communities from Kakamega Forest, Kenya - Cu122 P4 (SPAdes) (version 2) | ecosystem: Host-associated > Arthropoda: Insects > Digestive system...
AATTTCGCGTGATTTATTAACATGAAGAGCCGGATGACGGGAGACTGTCACGTCCGGTTCCGTGAGAACGCAGGGGTGAAATTCCCTTGCGTGACTCGATTGCATTTCCTGCTGTTCCGTCTGTGGCCAACACCCTATTAGCTACCGTATGATTTCCGTCTGTAAGCCTGAAACCTACTACCGGAGTAGTGGTAGTACCTCCTGTAGCAATGTGAAATCTTACTGCAGGAGTTGTTGTGTTGATACCCACATATCCGACAGTATCAATCATCATTCTAGTTGCTGCGCTTGTTCCAAAATACATATTTCCAACAAGACGATTGGCAGTTGGAGCGTTAGCATAAATGTATGCATGAGAAGCTGCTGTTCCAGAAAAATCATTCGTTCTACCAAAAGCCAACATTCCTAATGTAGTAGAGGTTCCTGCATTAGCTATGCGCAACATAGGATAAGAAGAGCCTGAAGTACTATGCATTGTCAAACTGGAATTCGCCTGATTAGCGCCTGCTATATGAACCCTCGAAATAGGTGCGACTCCTTGTCCAACACCAACGCCTAAATTTCCAGCGGAAGTAGTTCCAATCCAGCTATCACCTGAAACATAAGCGGTTCCGGAAACATGTAATCTTTCAGCAGGAGCCGTTGTGTTGATACCTACATAGCCGGTTGAATCAATTGTCATTTGTGTAGCAGCATTAGCAGTACCTCTCCTCGTTGCAAATCTCAATTGTCCGTTGTTGCCTCCTGTACTGAATGTACTAATGACAGCATTGGCGGTAGGTAAGGTCATGGTGGTTGTTCTACCGAACACCAAAGCTCCTATCGTGTTATTGGTTCCGGCATTAACCATACGCAAATAAGGGTGATCTTCACCGGAAGGAAGCTGCATCGTCAAACTGGAACTCGCAGAAGTCTCACCACTCAAATGAAACCTCGTAGCAGGAGCTATTGTTCCGATACCAACATTTCCTGCTCCAAGATTATTGGTTAAAACACCGGTTGCTCCTGTGGCATTTATCAAATTAGCTATGGATATTTGGTTGCTTGATGTTGCAGTAGGTACCGAAGCATTAGTTCCTATAACAATATTATTTTGACCTGATGTTATTGCTGTTCCTGCACTGTTACCAATAGCTATGTTGCGTTGACCCGTAGTAATGCCCAACAATGCACTATCACCCAATGCCACATTTCTGCCGGCAGCCGCAGTGGTAGTAGTGGCTGATCGAAGTGCACGATAACCTAAGGCCGTATTGCCGGAACCTATATTATAAAACATAGCGCTATCGCCTACTGCCGTATTTTGGGATCCTGTATTGCTAAACAAAGCACTATGTCCCACACCTGTATTACCCATACCTATTAGATTTTTATTGAGAGCAGAAGCTCCTATGGCAGTATTTTGAGAACCTGTTGTATTCGTAAGAAGAGTAGAACCTCCTAAGGCAATATTACCGGTTCCGGTAGTATTGGCAGTAAGAGCCAGATTACCCACAGCCGTATTACTAGCACCGGTATTTTCAGTAAGTGCTTGATAACCTACAGCCGTATTATTAGTTCCTGAAGTATTGGCTGCAAGCGTATTATAACCGAAGGCTGTATTATTGCCACCGGTGTTAACTGTAAGTGCATTAACCCCGAAAGCGGTACCACCAGCTCCAGCATTAGTAGCTAAAGCGCCGACTCCAAACGAAGTAATATTGTTTGATGTTCCGAGTCTTCCGGCATGTTTATTGTTTATTCTAAACATCAATGCTACGTCGTCTGTTGTACCGATAAAATTATTGGCATTATTTAATCCCGCATTTCCGGTTGTTAGCCAAGCATTGGGAATCGTGTTGTCATCTGCAGCAGGTGCCCATGTCGTACCGTTCCATTTCAAAACTTGTCCGTTTGTTGGTGCAGTTGTTGCTACGTTTTTGCCTTGTATTCCTGTAACGGTAGCAGCATTACTTGCAGCGGCAATGGTAACATCACCGGATATGGCGGCTCTCTCTAATTTGTAAGGAGAAGCAGCTGTTCCGCCACCGCTACGAACAAGTGTCCCGTTTGCTGCGTCGGTTACTTCGTTGCCGACGATATTGTCAGCATCATTTACATTTATGGTGATAGTTTGTGCGGTACCGGAACTGGGAGTCAGCGTTACTGCTCCTGCCCCTGCCCCTGCACTAATGGTGTAGGTCGTGTTTGTATCTGCTGCAGGAGCCCATCTTGAGTTAGCATTATCCCATTTCAGCACTTGTCCATCGGTCGGCGCTGTTGTATGTACTGTTTTACCTTGCAGTTGGTTGGCATTCCATAGAGGAGCCGTGTTATTAACAGTAAAAGAAGGATTGGCTGTACCTACTGTTTGAGCCGTGTTGTTGGCAAGTACCAACGGAGCAGTAGCTGTAGCAGAAGAAACACCGGTTACAATGTCTCTTTTTGTGAGATCGGTAGGAGATCCTTTTACCCATTTCACTCCGTCCCAGTAATAAATACCGATGCCTGTGGTTGTGTTGGTATTGTAAACAATCATGCCTGTCAGGGCTGTTTTTTCTGTTGATGTTAATGCGTTTTCGGTAAATCCCTCAGGGATAGCATTCAAATCCGTTATCGATACATTGGGTAAGCGCAAGCCGCCGATATAATTACCGGCACCGGTAGCACTGTTCAATTCCAATACTGCTCCCTTGGCAGGGGCAGCATCTTGGCCTATCTTTACCTGCGCTTGTACAGATAAGGATATTAAGGACGTTAAGGACGTTAGCGTCAATAATCTTACATTTAATTTCATAATCTGCTCTTTTATTTATTGTGTATTTGCTTTTATTCTTCTTTAACATTAAGGTGAGACATGGACAGCTCCCTTCTATTTTTATTAGTAGTGTGTATATTACAAGAAATTATAATGAAGTCCTCTTGACTTTTTAAGTTTTTTGATTTATTTGATTCAATTGTATGTCTACAAAATTCGTGGACAAATATAGATGTTGTTCATTTAAAAATAATTATACAAAAAGACCAAAATATTATATTTTTAGTCCCATTTGTTATTAGGGTGTCAATATTGTGAGCAAAAAAAGAGTCTTTCTAAATCATTTTTTTCGTATCTCACTTCTTTTCGCTATTTTTGCGGAAAATAATATAAACGATATGTACAGATCAAAAACTTGTGGCGAATTACGCATTGAAAATTTAAATGAATCAATCGTTTTGGCCGGTTGGGTGCAAAAAGCCCGTAAAATGGGCGGAATGATATTTGTTGACTTACGCGACCGTTATGGAGTTACTCAATTGGTTTTCAATCAGGAGGTAAATGCCGAATTATGCGATATGGCATCTAAACTGGGACGTGAATGGGTTGTCCAAATAAAGGGAACCGTAATGGAACGTTCCAATAAGAATAAAAATATTCCTACAGGTGATATAGAAATCAATGTTGCGGAACTGAATGTTCTGAATGCTGCGGAAACACCTCCTTTCACCATCGAGGAAGATACCGACGGTGGCGATGATTTGCGGATGAAATATCGTTATTTGGATTTGCGTCGCGGTAACGTAAGAGCCAACTTGGAACTTCGTCATAAAATGGCATTTGAAACACGTCGTTATCTCGATGAACATCGTTTCTTAGAAGTCGAAACTCCGGTGTTGATTGGCTCTACTCCCGAAGGCGCACGAGATTTCGTGGTTCCTTCCCGCATGAATCCCGGACAATTTTATGCTTTGCCGCAATCTCCTCAAACACTCAAGCAATTGCTGATGGTAGCAGGTTTCGACCGCTATTTTCAAATTGTTAAATGTTTCAGAGATGAAGATTTACGTGCCGACCGTCAACCGGAATTTACCCAAATCGACTGCGAAATGTCGTTCATCGAACAGGAAGATATTTTGCAAATGTTCGAAGGCTTGACTAAACATTTATTTAAGGTAATCAAAGGTTTGGATCTGCCTGATTTCCCGCGCATGACTTATGCCGATGCGATGAAATACTATGGTTCGGATAAACCGGACATCCGTTTTGAGATGAAATTCGTTGAATTGAAAGATTTGACGACCGGAAAGAATTTCGCAGTTTTTGACGATTCGGAATATGTCGGAGCAATCTGTGCAAAAGGTTGTGCAGACTACACCCGCAAACAATTAGATGCACTGACTGATTTTGTAAAACGTCCGCAAATTGGTGCTAAAGGATTGGTTTATGTAAAATGTGAATCGGATGGCAGTTTGAAATCTTCAGTCGACAAATTTTACAGTCAAGAAGATTTGAAATTATGGGCTGAACGTTGTAATGCTCAACCCGGTGATTTGATTTTAATCATCTGCGGAGCAACAGAAAAAGCACAAAAACAGTTGAGCGAACTCCGTTTGGAAATGGGTAGCCAGTTAGGTCTGCGCGATAAAACAAAATACTGCTGTCTTTGGGTTGTAGATTTTCCATTGTTGGAAGAAGACGAAGAATTAGGACGTTTCTTCGCTAAACATCATCCATTCACAAGTCCCAAGCCGGAAGATATATCTTTATTGGATTCCAATCCCGGAACTGTTCGCGCCAATGCTTACGATATGGTTATTAATGGCGTGGAAGTCGGAGGAGGCTCTATTCGTATCTACGATAGTGAATTGCAAAAGAAAATGTTTGGAATATTAGGATTCACGGAAGAAAAAGCACAAGCCCAATTCGGGTTTTTGATGAACGCATTTAAATATGGTGCGCCTCCTCATGGCGGACTCGCATTCGGATTAGATCGCCTCGTATCTATTTTTGCAGGATTGGATTCTATCCGCGATTGTATCGCTTTCCCGAAAAACAATTCCGGCCGCGATGTGATGCTCGATGCACCATCGACAATCGAACAAGAGCAATTAGACGAATTAAATCTGGTTGTAAAAATAAATTGACAATAATTATTCAAACTCCTGTTTAAGAAAGGATTACAGGTCGTTTGTTGTTAAAAACTTCCTTCATGCAAGCAATGTTTGCGTGGAGGAAGTTTTCTTTTTATACAAATTAAGAGTAAAAAAAGTACGATTGTTACGATTTAAGAGGATTTGATTAATTGATATGTCACATATCATGTATTATTCGAATAAATCATTTTCATGTTGTGAAATTTGAGAGTTATCACCATTTTTTTTGACTCAAAACGCCTTTAAGGGGATTAGCTATGCCTATAACTTTGCAAGAAAAAATTAATAATTATGCCACACATTTTTAAAATTTAAAATTTATGAGCAAAAAAAATATTTTTAAATCAAGTGTAGTACAATGCTTGCTATCTACTTTTTATAGTATGAATATCCTTGCCCTTTATTACCGGATTGGCAAAGAAACAAATAAACAACAAACTGTAAAAAATAAATAAACATATTTCTGAAAAATAATAAGTGTTAATTAAAAATTTACAACATGAAACGGAAAATAATTAAAACAACAGGTTTTTTATTGCTGTTTTTCTTTATTACAGCAACGAAATTATTCGCCGGTTTCTCTGTCGACATTACGGGCTCCATGAGTGCCGGCGGCATAGGGATCAACATTCAGAATGCTATTGCCGGCGCGACGGCAGGCGATACTGTTACCATCACCGGAAGTAATACGGACGGAGACGGAAAGGTTGAGTTAAATATTCCCGCAGGCATTACTGTGGCATGGAAAGCCGCATCAAAAGGTTTGTATTTTGATATTACAGGCAGCGGAACATTTGAGGTAGCCGAGAGTGGGAAAATTGAAGTAACCGGTGGAAAAGCTGTTCAATCTGCCACAGGCAATGTGATTGTATCGGGTGGTGAGGTTTCAGCCACCGGGTTTGACTGTTTTGCCATCTTCGTTGATAACGGAAATGTAACGGTATTCGATGGAATGGTTTCAGCCGACGGGGATTATAGTTCGGCTATCGAAATCAATACGGGCAACGTAATTGTGGCCGGTGGAATGGTTTTAGCTGACGGGGATTATGGGCATGATTGCTATGCCATCTGTGTTAACACCTCCGGAACTGTAATGGTAACAGGCGGTAATGTTTTGGCTACCCACACATACGGCTCCCCCTATGATATATATATGGGTGCCGGTTTGGCAGCGTTTTTGAAAGGCACATGTAATGACCAATTTGTCGTTTGGGGTAACGGGATTATCGTCGAAGTGGAATCTCTTGACATTCCTTCTTCATACGGCGGAACGAATAACGGACTAACCCGTAAGTATGGCAATGCCATCTCGACTATAAAGTGGGACACATCGGGAGATAAACCTGTCCTTGATTTTAGCAATGGAACCTTTACAATCGAATGGGCAGTACCAAGCACCGACCCCGTAACTCCACCCGTAATTCCTGCAGAACATCCGGTGAGGCTGACTGAAACCGGTACTTTTTTCGATACGCTGAACGAGGCGATTGCAGCTGCTAAAGGACTCGGACACAATACGTTTACGCTTGAAGTCATTGGGAATGTAACCGAAACAAGCAATGTTATTATCGGATCAGAAGACATAACAATAGTCGGTGCTGAGGGCAAACATACCTTTGCCTTTGCCAGCCCTCCCCCGCCTTCCGGTTTTAAATTTTCAGTACAGGGCGGCGGCAGCCTTACCCTGGGCAACGGTACGGAAACAAGCCTCCTGACGATTTTACATTCCGTGCGCGTTACGGACGGTGAGATTATTGTCAATGACGGCGTGAAATTAAACGGCGGGCTGTATTTGAGCGGCACGACTGCAACGGGAAGTATCACCGGTGGGCGTTTTGAAGGGCAAACAGCTCTGAGTATAGAAAAAGGAGCTACGCTCAGCGAGATCAGCGGCGGTGTGTTTACGGGTGCGACCGATGCGGTTCATTTGTCTGATACAGGCACAAGGATTGAGTTGATATCCGGAGGTGTTTTCTATCAAAAAGGAACATACATAGAGATCGGAAAACTTCATGGTCACGGTGTTTTCGTACAAAACGGATCGACTATCGGTGAAATCTCCGGCGGTTACTTTGAAGCTACTGCTAACTGTGCCATGATCATACTCCGTGGTGCATGGGTCGATAAAATCAGTGGCGGCGAGTTTGTAGCTGTGCGCCCCGGCACCACCCGTGAGCCGGGTGATGACCAATGGAATTCTGTAATTCATGTTGAAACCAGAGTCAGTGAAGGTTATTCATTATCCGGTATCGGTACGATCTCCGACGGACATTTCCATGGTGGCGCTCACTTTGGCATGCTGCTCATCACCAATGGTACCGGTACTGCTAAGGTCAATGAAATCACCGGCGGGTTCTTTGAAGGAGTCGTTGGTGTTCAAAATGATGTTGGTGGCCACATTGGAACGATCTCCGGAGGCAAAATCTATGGTGATCAAGGGATACTCAGTAACAGTACCATCGACAAAATCACCGGTGATGCCGATATTCATGGTTCTTCTTCTTATGGTATTTTTAATTACTCCAATGGATTGATCGGAGAAATCAGTGGCGGCAAAATCACTTCTAATAATAGTCATGGTCTGCAAAACTCCGGAGTGATTGGCACGATCAGCGATGGCACGATCACCTCGATCAAAGGCATTTCCAATGGTATCAACAATTCTTCGCAGATCGACAAGATTACTGGTGGGATTATCACATCGGAGCAATATGGTAATGGTATCTCTAATTCCGGTAAGATCAACGAAATTTCCGGAGGCAAAATCACCGGCGGTCTGGGAACTGCTCCAATGTTCACCGGTGATACATCCGGCAATGGGATCTACAATTCCGACTCAATTATTCTGATATCGGGTGGAACCGTGATTGGTTACAAAAATGCCATTAATTGTGTTGGATATGGCGATGGCGGGTCTATCCATACCATTTCTAACGGTGTTTTCCGGGGTCAGACCAAGCTTGCTATCAATTTGGCAAAAACTGTACTCCTTGAGCCGGATTTAGATGCTGTTATTGGATTTGGACGTTATTGGGGAAATGACGGAGTGATTTTTAACAATGAAGACTTGGTAGAATATCCGGGCGATTACTTCATGAGTGCGAAAACGAAGTCCGTAGAAGGCATTACGGAAGTTGAGTTTAAGTATTTAAGATTGATGCCGGAGTGTCTTGATTCTTTGGTTTGGACGGGCGCAATCAATAAAGACTGGAACAACAACGGGAATTGGGTGAATCCGGATGCTACGGTTGCCGGATATGCTCCGAGAACTTGTACAAATGTTTTGATACCAAAAGGATTAAGCATTTATCCTGATTTAACATCCATAACAGGCACCGACTATACGCAAGAGTTTTATGAGATAGCAGCTTGTAATAACATTTGGTTTGAACATGGAGGCGAAGTCGTCCGCACCGACTTACTGAATTATCAAAAGTCGAATGTAGAATTAACCCTCGCAGCCGACCGTTGGAATATGCTTTCCGCACCGTTGCGTTATATGTTCCCGGGAGATTATTACCAAACATTTGCTTGTCCGCACGAAGATGAATTGCGTATCTATCAACAACTTTTTGCGATGAAAAATCCTCAAACCGGAGAAGCCGATACCAGCCCAACCGGCGATTGGACTAAACCGTTCAACGATCCCGATGTTGCTATGCCGGCAGGTTTCGGATATGCCATAAGCCTGCAAGACAAGAGCGATTATCCGAGTGAAAGTCATTGGACTCCACTCCCCAAAGGAGAACGCCACTCTATCTGGTTACCCAAAGATGATGAATCGTATAATATCTATTATATAGCATCATGTAATATTTACGATACCCGACCACTGGAAAGAAACAAACCTCTCAATTATCGCTTTATCTACGAAGGAGGCAATGGTTTTGGCACTGATAATTGGACAGGCGATATTACCCTCACAACCGCCGGCACTTCAGGTGAAGGCAAACAAGTGATTGTAGGTAACCCGTTTATGTCACACTGGAACTTTAATGATTTCTATCTGCAAAATTCCGATAAGATAAAAGAAGAATACAAGGTATTGGAAGGCGATAACGATGCCGCCTTTGTAACTTATTCACCCTTGCTGCCCTCATGGTCTTCCGATAAACTGGTAGCACCCATGCAATCGGTATTGGTTACTTCTCTGAATAGTTTCAACAAAACAGAATTGAAGACTCGTGTAACTTCAATGGCTCAAAATCCGGGCAATATCTTAAAAAGCGCAGTCAATGAACAATCGGATTTACTGAAAGTTATTGTTTCAAAAGACGGACAACAAAACCATTCGCATATTTTGTTCGATGAATCGGCCAGTAACAATTATCTGCTGAACGAAGACAGCTACAAGCTGTTTGTCACCGGAGTAACCGAACCGGTATCTGTCTACACCCGTTCATCCGATAATTATGCACTCGACATCAATGTCTTTGGTGATTGCTCACAAATAATTCCGATAGGAGTACGAACTTCCCAAACAGGAACTATCAACCTGCAATTTGAGGGTATCGAAAACTTCCTTCCCGGAACAGGTGTATTCTTGGTTGATGCTCAAAACGGTATGGAAATCTACCTGCGAGAAACTACCGGATACAGTTTCGAGAAAAAGACTTCGGATTTGTTTCTGGATGGAAGATTCTATCTGTCATTCAAGAAAGGCCCTAACAGCGATTTATTACCGACACAAAGTGCAATTTCCGTATTCGCTACCGGCAATCAATTACAGGTAATTTCTAATAATGCAGAAATAGACGAAGTTCAGGTATTTGATATGCAAGGAAGGCTGCTACACAGGGCAACAAATATCGGAGGTTCGGTATATACTCATGATTTGGGAAGTGATGGAATGTATGTTGTGAAAGTAATAACCGAAGGCAGTACAATAGTGAAGAAAATAACGACAGCTAAGTAATCAACGGGTTTCTCACTGCGTTCGAAATGACAAGCTGTTGTTTCGAGCGTAGTGAGAAACCTCCCCCTGCCCCCTCCAAAGGGGGATAGTGTCATTCCGAACGTAGTGAGGAAACCAATGAATACAAACTAATAATAAAAAAATTATGGAAACAAAGAAAGTATTAAACAAAGAAGTTTACGAAGCACCTATCTTAAAAGTAGTAGAAGTAAAGGTTGAGCAAGGATTTCAAATGTCAGTAAAACCATCGTCTCACGATCCTCTTAAAGAGATAAAATAGAGAATCGAAAGTGTTAATAAAAATTACCCCTAAATCTCTAAGAGACTTAGGGGTAAAATTTTGTGTGTGTTTGTTAAGTGTGGTTGTATCTATCAATTTTTTGCAGCTAACAAATAAACCTGTCTTGCATCTTCCATGTCTAATTTGCGAAAAGCGCCGAGTTTTCCCCTGGTATTTATTCTCAAAGTATCTACTAATTTATCTATATCTTCTTTTTTTGCATTCAATTGTTCAAAATTCACAGGGAGTCCAATCGAGGCAAAGAAATCTTTTGTTGCCTGAATACCTTTCAGTGCGATTTCTTTTTTATCACCTGTTTCGGGAATACCCCAAACGCGGGTAGCGAATTGTACAAATCTATCGATTCCTGAAGTATAAACATATTCCATCCATGCAGGAAACATAACTGCCAAGCCGGCTCCGTGAGCAACATCGTACAGTGCGCTCAATTCGTGCTCCAAATGATGGCTCGCCCAATCTTCCTCTCGCCCGACTCCGCAAATGCCCGAATGCGCCATTGTGCCTGCCCACATGATATTTGCCCGGGCAGCATAGTTTTCAGGCTCGGCGATCGCAACCGGTCCCTCTTTGATAATAGAAAGCAAAACAGCCTCACACACCCTGTCTGTAATATCGACATTCGTTGTTTGTGAAAAATATCGCTCCATCACATGTGCCATCATATCGGCAAGTCCGCACGCAGTTTGAAAAGAAGGTAATGTGTAAGTCAACACCGGATTCATGATAGAAAACACCGGCCGGATTAAGTCGCTGCCGGTTCCACGTTTCAAGCTACCGTCGACTTTGGTAATAACCATACTGTTAGAAACCTCACTGCCCGCAGCCGGAATTGTTAAGACAACTCCGATGGGAAGAGCTCGATTGATAGCAACGGTTCGTTCGAAAAAATTCCAGAAATCTCCGTAATACGGCGCTCCGGCTGCAATGGCTTTGGCCGAATCAATGGCGCTTCCTCCACCTACGGCCAAAATAAAGTCGACCTTTTCTTGTCGACATAAATCAATACCTTTATATACCAATGTATCAATCGGATTGGGTTGTGCGCCTCCCAATAACACATATTCGATAAATTCATTTTGCAAACAGGATTCGACTTGAGCCAAAAGACCACTTTTCACAACAGAGCCGCCCCCATAGTGAACCAATACTTTTTTGCCCCCATGTTTCTTCACCAATTTGGCAACATTCTTTTCCGTATTTTTTCCAAAAACAAATTCTGTGGGACTATAAAAATCAAAATTATTCATATTTTTGATTATAATTATTTACCTGAAAAAAAATACAATTTCTTTTAACGAGGCAAAAATACGAAAATATTGGAAATCCAAGCATAATTTGCTAATAATTAATTAAATATTTTTAGAAAAGATTAAAGACCTGTTCTGAATAATTATAATTATTTAAATTTATTTTTAGAATAATTGTTATTATAAAAAAAATACTTATTTTTGGGGACGATTTACCATGATTTACAAAATATAAAAACTATCAGAAATGAACAATTATCTTTTTTTAAAATTAATCGGCTGTAAAACAGTGTGTTATGAAAATGAATATCTGAAAAAGTTGACAATATTGATAGTTTTTGTATTTATTTCCTTCTCCGGATTTTCACAATATCGAAGTTCTGAATTCGAAAACTACATCGAAACTTATAAAGAATGGGCAATTTATCAAATGTATAAATATAAAATTCCGGCAAGCATTACTTTAGCTCAAGCAATATTAGAGTCAGCAGGAGGGAAAAGCCACTTAGCCATTTATGGAAATAATCACTTCGGAATAAAGAACAAACCGGAGTGGAAAGGAGAAGTTATTGTTAACCCTAACGATAGAGAACTTTACAGAAAATACCCATCGATACAAAAATCATACGAAGATCATTCCTTATTTCTTACTCAACGGCCTTGGTACAGAGAATTGTTTGATCTTCATATTACCGATTACAAGGGTTGGGCTGAAGGATTACAAAAAGCCGGTTATGCAGTAGATAAAGCATATCCTGAAAAACTTATCCGGATTATCGAAACTTACCAGTTGTATGTCTACGATCAGATTTTAGTGGCCAACAACTAACTAAATAAAAAAACTACCTAAAAGATATAAAGTGAACCCCAAAAGTTGAACAAAAACTTTTGGGGTTTACTTATGATGCACACCAACCAAGAATTGGTAGTTTTTGGAATTAAACAGCATACGCATCTTATATATAAATATTTTCTTAATAATTTAATGTTACTTTTTTCATATCGAATTCATTTCGTTTACCTTAAGTACCAAAGCCTTTGTCGAACGTAAGGTTTTGTTGCTGAGCTTAAAAAATTCTTGGAATCAATTATTTGACCTTCGTGTCGATCGGAGAAGAACTTTCTTTGAAAAATTCTTCTTGTAAACGCAACGTAACGTTATCGGCTTTCACAGCTTTGATAACTTCGGCCAATTGATTAACACGTTGCTCCATAGCAACTTCTCCTAATTCGACGTTGGCATCTTTCGCGTCTCCTGCATAATGATTGGGATATTTTGCATACCACCAAATCCCGGTGTACACATTGTTCAATTGTAAGCGATTCATATCGGCTCCCGACTCGTTTGCGACACGATCGAGTTTCACTAAATCGGGTTTTGCTACCATTATTGTGCTTGTTTCTACCTCGTCGCCATGACCGCCTGTAGTGCTTTTTCGCATACTCGAAATCTTCGCCTGTGTCTTGGAATCTACGGAAGGAGTAAACAGATAAACAGCATAATCTTTCTGTTTATACAGTTGTGATTGGCAAAAATATTCCAAAAAAGACGGGTTACCTCCATGAATATTGTTCAGAATGATTTTTTTGATGCCGTTTCGGGAAATTTCATCACAAGTTTCTTCGAGAAATTTGTATATCATCTCCGGACTGTATGCAAGGGTTCCCGGTTGATGTTTCGCCTCATAAATTTGTCCTACGAAATAATACGGGAAAACAATACAGTATTCTTTTTCAGCAGCTCGAAAACTGATTTCGCGAGCAGTGTAAACATCAGTACCCAAAGGCAAGTGAGCGCCATGTTTTTCGATAACTCCCATGGGCAACACGCATACGCCTTCGGATTGCTTGACGGCTGAAACAAAATCAGAGGCTGTAAGTTCTTCCCAAGAAGTGGAGAGTTTTTGAGAGTGAGCAGAAAATGAAATGAATACACAACACGATAAAATAAATAACGTTCTCATGGGTATATAATTTAAGAGTTTAAGATTTCATCCCTCAAAGATATAAAAAAGTTGATACAGCCAATAGCAGACTTACTGTTAAAAAAGTTATTCGTTTCATTACTGTGATTTTTTTCGATTAATAAATAACGGTTATCAATACATACGTGATAATTTCGGATATAAGCATAATGACGGCAAACAATACGCCACATTTTACCCCTTTCAGATTAGTAGAAATCTTGAACGCATGGAACAACAAAGTAATTGACCATACCAGCAGGATTATTGAGATTATTCCGAATGCAAGCAACAAGTTATAATCCGAAAATGTGACTTCATTGTTAATAAATTTGTCTATATCAATGGATGCTATCTTATTGCCAAATGCTAACGACAAGAAAGACATCAATATAAGAGGATATTTTGATAAGGTGACAGTTCCCAAAATATCCTGAAAACGAACATGCTTGGCAAATAATAATGCTGCTATATACATCACGACAACAGTTACGGCTAACCCCAAGGCCTGAAGTGAAATCGCTAACGTCCATGTTATGTTTGGAACGACCTTTACCGAGACACCATAAAAAACCGTATCGCCCAAATAACCCACAATAGTAGTTATACTTAATATTACGATACCGATGCCGAAAGCTTTCCAACCGGCTACTTTTTCAAAAGGGTTATAAACCCATTTCCATTTATTGCTCATATTTTGTTATTTTTAAAATGATTTCATCTAATAAATTTCGCACGGTAGGATAGCTCAAACCCATTTGTTTGGCCATATCTTTCAAACTGCCGCTGCATTTTACAAAATTCAGGATAAACGTTTGATCTTCTTGCGGCAAGCGGGCTAAAGCAGGTAAGTCGTAAAGTCCGATAACTTCCGTACCGCACTGCTTACAGCTCAGGCTTTTTACTTTCAGTTGCGCTTGGCAACCGGGACATAAATAAGGTAGCATTGTCATCTTTTAATTTTACATTATAAATTATCGACAAAAGTAAATATATTTTTAATAATATCAAAATAAAAATGAATAATATTTATTTTTAATTGAAAATTATTCAAATTGTAAATATTGGCGAAATATTAATTGTTTTTTCACTAACTTTGTTGGCTGTAACAAAGAGAATAAATATGAAAACATTTACCAATGTAAAGGATCTCGGAAATCTCCAAGATGCCGTAAAAGAGGCTTTAGAAGTTAAGAAAAACCGTTTCGGATATAAACATTTAGGCGAAAACAAAACGCTTTTGATGGTTTTTTTCAATTCCAGTTTACGAACAAGATTGAGTACACAAAAAGCTGCCATGAATCTCGGCATGAACAGCATTGTGTTGGACATTAACCAAGGCGCTTGGAAATTAGAAACCGAAAGAGGTGTTATCATGGATGGAGATAAACCCGAACATATATTAGAAGCCATTCCGGTGATGGGTACTTATTGCGATATTATTGGCGTAAGGGCTTTTGCGCAGTTTGAAAATAAAGAAGAAGATGTGAATGAAAAAATACTGAATCAGTTTATCCAATATTCGGGACGGCCTGTTTTCAGTATGGAAGGGGCAGCCGGTCATCCGTTACAGGCTTTTGCCGACTTGATCACGATTGAAGAATACAAGAAAACGCCCCGACCGAAAGTCGTTTTAACGTGGGCGCCTCATCCTCGCGTTCTGCCGCAGGCGGTTCCTAATTCGTTCGCCGATTTTATGAACGAGGCCGATGTGGATTTTGTTATTACTCATCCGAAAGGTTATGAATTAGACGAGAGATTTGTTCGTGGTGCTCGAATCGAATACAATCAGGATAAAGCATTCGAGAATGCAGATTTTATTTATGCGAAAAACTGGTCGGCATTCCAAGACCCGAATTACGGTCAAATACTCAGTAAAGATATGGATTGGACTGTGGATGCCCGGAAAATGAGTCTGACCAACAATGCTTATTTTATGCACTGTTTGCCGGTGCGAAGAAATATGATCGTAACGGACGAAGTGATTGAAAGTCCTCAATCCATAGTCATTCCGGAGGCTGCCAACCGCGAAATTTCTGCCGAAGTGGTTATCAAACGAATGTTGGAAAGTTTATAATTACTCCTTTTTGTAAGAAAAAGAAATGAAACAACCTTTGGCAGAACGTATGCGGCCGCGTTCGTTGGACGATTATATCGGACAGGAACATTTGGTAGGGCAGGGGAGTGTGCTCCGCAAAATGCTCGATGCCGGTCATGTTCCGTCTTTTATCCTTTGGGGGCCTCCCGGTGTTGGCAAAACGACTTTGGCGCAAATTGTGGCCAATAAGTTGGATATGCCTTTCTACACCTTAAGTGCCATTAATTCGGGGGTGAAAGATGTTCGTGAGATTATCGACAAAGCCAAAAGTGGTAGTTTTTTCCAGTCCAAACGCCCCATTCTTTTTATAGATGAAATTCATCGTTTCAGTAAATCGCAACAAGATTCTTTACTGGCAGCGGTCGAAACCGGAGTGATTACCTTGATTGGTGCCACGACCGAAAATCCTTCTTTCGAGGTGATTCGTCCCTTGTTGTCGCGTTGTCAGGTATATGTTTTGAAAAGTCTGGAAGAAAAAGACTTGCTGAGATTAATGGATAAGACATTGCACGAAGATGTCGAATTGAAGAAAAAGAAAGTAGATGTAAAAGAGACAGCCGCTTTGATTCGTTTTGCCGGAGGCGATGCCCGAAAACTGATGAATATATTGGAATTGGTAGTCGAGGCAGACGACAAACAAGAAGTGGAAATAACCGATGCTATTGTTGTCGAAAAACTTCAGGAAAATCCGGCAGCTTACGATAAAGGCGGAGAAATGCACTACGATATTATTTCTGCATTTATCAAATCCATCAGAGGAAGCGACCCCGATGCGGCCATTTACTGGCTGGCTCGCATGGTTGAAGGAGGCGAAGATCCCGAATTTATCGCCCGTCGGTTACTGATTTCCGCTGCTGAAGATATTGGATTGGCCAATCCTAACGCCTTGTTGCTGGCCAATGCTTGCTTTGAGGCCTTGAAAAAAATCGGTTGGCCCGAAGGGCGAATTATCTTGGCCGAAACAACCGTCTATTTGGCTACAAGTCCGAAAAGTAATTCTGCTTATTCTGCCATCGATTCTGCTATTGCTTTAGTTAAGGAAACAGGAAACCTTCCGGTTCCGCTGCATTTGCGAAATGCACCGACCCAATTAATGAAAGAATTAAACTACGGCAAGAACTACAAATATGCTCATGATTATGAAAATAATTTTGTCGAGCAAGAATTCCTTCCGAAAGAAATATTAAACAAACGATTTTGGAAACCCCAAAACAATCCGGCTGAAGCAAGAACAGCCGAGTTTATGAAGAAACTATGGGGTGATAGGTATTGATTTTTGAAAAATATCTAAAAAGATTTTGTAGAAAAGAAATAAGTTACGATATTTGCGTAACGTAAAATATGTAACGTAAAATATGAAACGTAAAATATGTAACGTAAAACATGAAACAAAAAGAGAAAAATCCGTTTTTTTTAACAGGATATGAAAGTCCTGATTATTTTTGCAATCGTTCAATGGAAACAGAAAAAATACAGAATGCCATTGAAAATGGACGCAATATCACGTTGATAAGTCCGCGCCGTATGGGAAAAACAGGACTCATTCATCATGCCTTCTATTTTATGAAGGAAGATTTCGAGTGTTATTATTTAGATATTTATCAAACACAGTCCCTGACAGATTTTGTCCGTTTACTTGCCAATACCATTATCGGTTCATTGGATACCGGTTCTCAAAAAATCATTTCCAAAGTGTTTTCTTTTTTCAAGTCGATACGTCCTGTAATGACTGCCGATACACTCACTGGCGCTCCTCAACTGACGGTTGATTTTGTAAAGGAGAAAACGGAAGATTCTTTAAAAGAGATTTTTGCTTACCTGTCGGCTTCCGGAAAACGTTGTTGTGTTGCTATTGATGAATTTCAACAAATAACCAATTATCCGGAGAAAGGAGTAGAGGCATTGTTGCGTTCTTATGTACAACAACAAACCAATGTGCATTTTATTTTTTCGGGCAGTCAAAAGCATATTATGGAAAGTTTGTTTACCTCCGCCTCACGCCCGTTTTTTCAAAGCACACAGATGCTACAATTGAAAGAAATTGAATTGTCCGATTACCGAGAGTTTGCTTTTAGACATTTTGCTAATGGTAAAAGAAATATTACAGAGGAGGCTATTTTGTGGATTTATCAAATTGTGAACGGGCATACATGGTATGTGCAAATGCTGCTGAATCGCTTATATTCGAAAAATTTTTCGCAAACAGATATACAGCAAGCACAAGAAATATTAATGGAAGTATTGGTAGAAAATGAAGTTACTTATCAAACTTACTGCAAATTAATTACCGCCAAACAATTGGCATTATTAAAAGCTGTTGCTGCCGAAACTTTTGTGTCTGAACCTACTTCTTCTGCATTTATCATCAAATATGATTTAGGTGCGGCAAGTACAGTCAGTACATCTCTGAAAAGTTTGCTTGACAAAGAATTATTATTTGAAAATAATGGAACTTTTTCAGTTTATGACCGTTTTTTCTCGTTGTGGCTGAAAGCGTTGTGAGTTTTACTTCCCACAAATCCAAAGAAAGAAATATACAGAAAACAGAGGTGATAGGTTTTAAAAATCCGGAACGGATTCAATATCGGTAGCCCGACGTGAAACGTCGGGTGATGAAACGAATAAACCGAACCCAAGTGGCGAAGCCCCCGAAACAACGTTTATTATATTAACTGTTAACGATTAAATATATTTCATTGGTATTAAAATCAATTTCCCAATGTCCGTTTTCAGTTCCTTTCCATTGGTATTTGGCAGCCATTCTGTCCCACCAGTTTTGAAATTTTGTGGAAGTTGCTCCCATATCGGTTACCAATTTTTCATATAACCTTGTAATCAAGAAACCAAGCCAAGTTCACGCTCATCACGCGAACACTCAACTCTTTCTTTGATTACTTTACTGTCGTTTATGTTTATATTCAAAAAGTTCCATTAATTCGTCTATTGAAAGGGGAGTACTAAGCATTAACAAAATAACAATGATATACCGCATTTTTTTATTGGGTAGCTTGGTCGGTTTTTCGCCATTGCTTGGTCGGTTTTCTTCAGGTAACTTGTACCCTTTTTCATCTGAACTTGTACCCTCTGAGTTTACATGTTGTTGTTTATCAGCTATATAATCATTTTTTAACTTGTGCCCTTTTTCATCCGGGCTTGTGCCCTTTTCCTCATACGACTTGGTCGTTTTTTCTTTGTTGATGGGAATACGCAATTCCTTTAAGTTAGTACTTTTTTCTACCCAATTCTGTATCAAGTATTCAATTTGCTGACTCCAATCCATCTTTTGAAGATGTCCGTCAATCTCAATGTTTTTCAACGATTCGGTTAGTTGGGGCAACCATTTTTTATCTAATTCCAAACTCACATTTTAAGTTGATAAAATTACTTACTTTGTGAGTTATTTGAACAATGTAAACAGCAGACAAACAGTGCTATAATCAGCAAACTAACGACATCATTTTGCCGAATTTTGCACCGCTACGAATGGGTAACGATTTGGAAACGGAACATTTGCCTTGATATGCCGGAAACAGCATTTTAGCCACGCGGCAACGGAAGACAATAAAAGACAGAAGAGGCTGATTTATATAGGATTACCCGGTTTTACTTTTCTTTACTTCGCCTATGGGTAGTTTTTACCATAGGCAAATAAATCGTTTAACTATTCCAATACAAAAATACAATTATATTTTAAAAAACAAGATTTTTTTACACATTGTCTCAAATTGTTTCGGGGCTTCGCCACTTGGATTCGGATTGTTCGTCTCATCACCCGACGTTTCACATCGGGCTACCTATAATTTTATCCGTTCCGGATTTTTAGCTCACAACTTTTACTTTACTTCCGATAAATCCGAAAAAAGAAATATACAGGAAACAAAATAAAGGAATAAAGAACCCGATACTCATATTTTCGGCACCGATAAATCCCATTAAGGATGGTGCTATTGCTCCTCCAACGATAGTTAGAACCAATATCGAAGATGCTGTTTTTGTTTGTTTTCCCAAACCTTTTACTCCCAACGCAAAGATGGAAGGAAACATAATCGACATAAATAAATAGCACATTATCAGGGAAATAACGCCAAAGCGATTGTGATTCATTGTTACTACAACCATTAACAGGGTATTGATAAGCGCGAAAATTCCCAAAAGCGTTCCCGGTTTAATTTTGCTCATAAGCATACTTCCGGTGAAACGACCTACGGCAAAAAGGGTCATTCCTCCGAATCCGAGTAATAATCCGCCTTGAATTTCGGTTAATTGGAGCGATTTTACTTCTATTGTGTAGTTAATAAAAAAGCTTCCGATTCCGGTTTGTGCAGCCACATACAAAAACTGGGCAATAACGGCAAAGACAAAATGTTTTTGTTTGATTAAAGGAAGATTCGATGACAATGATTTTTGGGCGGATTCTTCCGGTGTATCGTCTGCATTAATTTCCGGAAGCTTGGCAAAAACAAAAAGCAGTAATACGACCAAAACGATTATACCCAATCCAACGTAAGGAGGAATCAGAGCAGAATTGTTGGTTTGTTGTTCTACGATTGTTGAAATTTCCTGCACTGTGTTTTGTACTCCGCCAAATACTTTTTCAACGGCATTGATAAATAACTCGAAGATTGATTTATCGGATTCATTTTTGAATATCAGTACAGAACCAACCAACGGCCCCAATATCCAACCGATAGCATTGAATGTTTGTGCCAAATTGATGCGACTGGCTGCTCTTTCGGGAGAACCCAGTACAATGGTATACGGGTTGGCTACGGTTTCGAGGAAAGTCAGTCCCGAAAACAAGATTAACAAACCAAGCAAAAAAGCCCAAAACGTGTTAATCCCAACTGCGGGCACAAACCAAAATGCTCCGGCAGCAAACAATATCAAACCGAGAATGATTCCTGCTTTATAACCGAATCTTTTAGCGATTAATCCGGCCGGAATAGCCATCAGAAAATAGGCTCCGTAGGCAGAGGCCTGAATGGCTCCGGATTCGGCTTTCGTAAGAAAAAGCGAATCCTGAAAATGCTTATTCAGAACATCTAACAGACTGTGGGCAAATCCCCAAAGCAAAAATAAACCGGTAACGAGAATAAATGGAAACAGGTAATTTTCTCCATTCTTGCCGGTAAACATACTTTGTTTTTTTGAGTTATTCATGGCGTTTATTTTTTTCCTTTTGCGACAAAGATAGGAAAAGTTTGCTAATCCCAACGCAGTAATTACTCGATTTTGAAAGAAACTGAATGTGTATTTCCTTCATTATCAACCACAGTCATTACATGGTTGCCAACCGGTGGAATCAGTGCCATTTTATGAAAATATTCCGTAGAGCCGACATAATTTTCATCTAAATGCCAATACACGGTGGCGTTTGGATGAAGATGTGCTAATTCAAATACAAGTTCTCCCTGACTGCCATCCATCTGCTTAGTCATAATAATTTTGGCACCGCTTTGAGGATAAATAAATTGCATTACGCGAAATTCCCCGTTTCCGTCGCAGCCGGGTTTGAAAGGTGGCAAGTTTCGGTAGGCAGTGTGATGCTGTTTGTAAAACATAGCCCAAGCGGGTGGCAACACAAACCATGATTTCTGTTTGATGCCGTCGTTTCCTGCACAATTTTCATAGACTCGAAAACGTTCGTCTTCGGTTACGTTTACCAATACATGGTAAGGGCAGGCATCGGTTTTCAGTCCGCTTGAACAAATCAGAACAGTATCGCTGTCTTCGCAATAAGGCCCTTTCAGACAGCCGCTTAATTTGCAAACTTCAGCCTCGACAAATACGTTAGATGGTGTTTGAAACCAAGTTGAGGAAGGCAGTATGTTGAAAATATCGAACATAATCGGTCCGGCAGTTCTTGCTCCGGTTAATTCTGGTTTGCCATCTCCGGCTGCGTTTCCTACCCAAACACCGACTACATATCGTGGAGTTACGCCTACAGCCCAAGCATCTCTGAATCCGTAACTTGTTCCGGTTTTCCATGCGATTTCCTGTATGGAAGAAATATGTCGCCAGTCGATTTCTTCCGGCCGGTTTACTTCTTTTAATGCCTGAAAAGTTTGGTAAATAGCACCGATTCTATCTTCATCTTTAAGGACTTTAAGGACATTAACGTCTTTAAGGATTAATTCTGGATTGCCGATAAATGCCTCGCTATCTGCATTATAGCTGTTTAGCTCTTTGGCCATATTATTATAAGCTGCCGCAACATCCCAAAGAGAAACTTCTGCTCCTCCCAGAATAAGTGATAATCCATAATGTGCGGCGGGCCGGTTTAAGGTCGTGATTCCTGATTTTTTCAGGTAATCGTAAAATTTGGGGATGCTGTATTGCCGCAATTCCTGTACGGCGGGAACATTCAGCGAACGTGCCAAAGCTTTTGCAGCAGGCACTGCTCCGTTGAATTGCCGGTTGAAGTTTTGCGGAGCAAATCCGTTGATATTGAGAGGAATATCAGGAATTAATGTATTAGGCAATAAATCACCTTCTTCCAACATAGCGCAATAGAGAAATGGCTTTAAGATACTTCCGGAACTTCTTGGCGAACGGATAACGTCTACCTGATTGCCTGAATTTTTATTGTTGAAATCCACATTGCCGCAATAAGCCACGACTTGATTTTTTTGCACGTCGATTACGATAGCAGCCATGTTTTTTATGTTACTGCGAACAAACTCTTCATGCCATTGATTCAGAATGTTTTCGACCTGCATTTGC
>Ga0209628_10000607_pt1 | contig 22132 bp, 20 predicted proteins | sample TergutCu122P4_FD_187285 | JGI IMG/M metagenome (GOLD analysis project Ga0209628, IMG submission 187285) | Cubitermes ugandensis P4 segment gut microbial communities from Kakamega Forest, Kenya - Cu122 P4 (SPAdes) (version 2) | ecosystem: Host-associated > Arthropoda: Insects > Digestive system...
AGGGCGTCGTAAGACGCCCTACCAACAACCTTCCCCCTACAGTCAGTTCTCACTCTAGCTGCGTATCAACAGGCCACCAGGACTCTTATAGAGAGTGACGGTACCATATGCTGCTTGCATACAACTATGTCCTCCTGAAGATGAGCACTTGATGCTCGAAACATGTAGAGGAGAATAGTATTTTATGAATAAATAATAATCAGTGCATCAAGTTAGTAAATAACGTATAGTCAATTCATGATGCACAGTCAGAAAAACATTAAGTAAATTTTACATTTCTCCAGTATAAAGTTTTCTCCTGTTAATACTTTATTTTTCACTGGCCTGTTGAGAAATGTCTTATTCAGGAAACAATGTATCAGAAACTACTATTACACTTATGCTTGTAGCCATTCAACACAAAATAAACATTTCATCATGCTCCCACACCACAACCAAGAAAATAAACAAAGTTGCAGTGCACGATAACTTTACCTGTACCTTAGGCATGAACTTCTTGGCAGTTGGTGTACGATGAGGTTTCATAGCAAGCCTCAGCTCCCGTTCAGCTGAATGCATACGTTTCATATGTTCTTTCAACTTGTCCTTGCGTTTAAACTGCTTCCCACAGTTGGCACACAGGAATTCACGATGATCTGAATGCCTTTGAAATAAACATTTAAATTTAGGGCTAGTAATATAATTTTAAAACATGCCAGACTCATAAAGGGAAGCACAAATTACAACAGGAAAAGCATACACAAGACAGGGATCAGAGCACTTGGTAGAATGTGAACCAACAGGAACACAAACATAAATTCTGGAAACAATTTCAATTTCCTAGTCTTGTCTCAGCCAGTTAAACCCTCTTACTTTTATTACAAACCAACTAAACTGACTCAATGGTCCAACATGGTCAACAATTTCTCCTTGTCAGCCACACAAACTATTATTTTGTCAAAATGCATATTCTTACAAATGAAAGTGACAATATTAAAAGGCTCTATATCATAAATGTACTGAAAAATGATAATAACTCAGAAAATGTAAGCTGCAAAAATACATAGGAAGAACACATACACAATTTTAAAATGAATAATATTGGCACTTTTTTTTTTATCATCCTTCAAATTGGCCAGCCACCTAATCCGTACAAACTCTTGTGGCAAGACAAATCCACTTAGTAAGAATTACAATGTAAAAATGCAGAAAATGCAAAGCATGCCACATAATGCAAATTTACAAAATATTCATACATGGGAGTACAGGCTGACAATCAAACTGAGTAACTAAAATTAGATTTAGGAAACCCCAACCAAGATGGTGGCTAAAATTCTGTTATAACAATGATCATTTAACACAATGAAATATGTGTAATACAGCAATAAGCTGCTACAAGCATACTAATTAATGTCATTTCAAATCTGAAAGCTTGTGAATATTAGAACAGGAGGCATACACCAATGAAATGTTTTCTTTATCTCTTATTGATTTATTTGCTCAACACAAATGCAAGCAAACAAACCTACTGGTCAGTAGGCAAAAAAACACACACTCTACATAACATACCACATGATTACAGAATACAATAAGAGGAAAAAAAAATATCAAACACAATCTTACTTATAAAGTAAATAAACACATACACAATAATGTAATTACATAACCCTGCTGCATTTTGCCTGCCCCACACTCACAGATTACAAAAACATAATCAACTTACCTGCAGTTATGTACTATCTTCGGTACTTGGTAACAAAATTACTATGCAGGGCACAATCTGACTAAAAGACCTTTATACAAATGAGACGAAATGAACAATACTTGCATAAGGACTTGACTTATGCCTTTAATAAGGCAACATTTCAGCATTTCTCATATCAGGCTTGGATTCTATGCTTGTAAGGTTAATCATATAAGGGCTGGATAGGAAAAGAGATAGAAAAAAAGGCATACATACTTCAAGTGTAAGTCAAATTTGACAGAACTTTTTTTAAGTGTTTCTCACTGCAAACTAAACACACAATGTTCTTATATGCTGATGCAATCCTGGAAGCAAATTATGTAAACTGTGTAAATTAAATGGATAACAAAAAAAAAAAAAACACTTGCCATGGCAAAATACTAGAGATATACTATCAGCAGACAATACTATGTGTTTTGTCCATATGGCAAACTTCGTCAGTGAAATGCCAATACAGACAGACAGACAGACAGACAGACAGACAGACAGACAGACAGACAGACAGACAGACAGAGGACTGGTGAGTAACATGCAGCATCAAGCAAGTCAGAGACAGTGGACTGGTACAGTTCTACTGATCTCATACATGCCAGTAAATGTCACTGTAAAGTACCGGTTCTTTGTAATACAGAGACGGGAGCAAACCACCGCCCTTGCCAGCCACAGACACTGGTAATTTATCATGATGAAGATTTTTTACAAAATCAAACTGAGGCTGTTTACACTAATTGCATTCATAACACATCATAAATGCATCATAAAATGAATTAAAATATTTTCAAACAATAAACAAATGTAAAATAATGTATATACAAGATATGAATAGAACTGGAAAGAAGCAATATTAACCCAGTGGGAAATTGAACATGCATGATTATGATAGCTTAATACATGGCCAATAAAGGTCAGGAGGGAACATGGGCAGATCAGGAAACAGCAGACAATAATTGTTAAGGCAGGCCATAGGCCATCACCTGTGACCGCATCTATGTTCTTCATAATTCTGATCAGAAATTGGTTGCAGTACAGCAACAGAATCGAATGTCAGACAGATCAAGTTGCTACGAACTTATTTACAACAAACAAGTGATGTGGACAGAAGCCTGGATCAGACTGGTGAATGTAAGAACTGCCCCTGAGATCATGGTCAAGTCTGTATAAGAAAAATGCACCAGGGGACAGTTGGTATCATGCAAATACTTGTTAGAGAGATCATAGGAAGGAGGAGTCCAAGGCCTGACTTGCTGTTTATAAATGACAGAAGAAGGCATGGTTTTAAATGAAAAGTTTAGAAAGTCAGATTTTATGCGTTTCTTTTGTTTCTTGGGAACGCCACATTCATATATGTTGTTACCAACCTGAGGGTCAAGTTCTGACCACTTTCGGCAGAAATGTATTTCCAGATTTAAGAACAGCATTTCTTCAACTCACTCAGATATTTCACAAGCTCCTTTCTTCCCCCTCCACCAACGACTCAACAATAAGGATACCCAAATTTTGAACTTCCCTGTCATCAGACTCCTAAACTTTTCCATCCCTGGCAATACTGTGAACAGTACTTATTTTCTCAACTTCCTGCAACAAGATCTCCAGCCTCTACTTTAAACAGTTTTCTTTGCCATACAGATCCTTTTATTCTGACTCAATACACAGCAGAGAATCTCAGCCTTTTTCCATCTCCTGTTCCACAACTCATTTTATCAAAAAGTACAGCTGTCCCTCCACATTCCATTATAGCATACAAGGAAGAGGATGTACAGCACTACTAATTCTTAACCTCAGCACTACATGGGCATAAGCTTCACACCCCCTTCACTTTACCTCTGGTGAAAAAGCACACAGCATTCACTGAGTAGCATGCTGGGTTGTCCCCACAGCCGGCCTGGATGCTTTAGAGAACATAAAAGTCTCTTCCTCCTACTGGGAATCAAACGATGATTCCCCAGTTCTCCAGTCTATAACCTTGTCACTACACAATTGCTATCTTGGCTTCCTACTAAGTATACTACCTTCTTCTTCTTCTTCTTCACAAGCAGGGCCCGAGGCATACACCTCAGATGCACCGCAGCCTAGAGGCTTATTGTGCAACCCTGGATCCCCCCCTAATTTAGACGTTCCCGCTTCTGTCACCAGGTGCCCCCCCACATCTACACAACACGAGAGACACCTAGTAGCAAAAAGAGGAACTCTATGGGCGAGAAATATCCGGTAATTTTGCCTAAATGTCAACTTCCATGCTACATTTAGGGATTTTTTACATGCCGCAAATCTGCGACATGGGACCGACGGCTTTACTTCCCCTCCAAAGTTAGGCATGCTGAGGATTTTTTCGCCCTTAAAAATCTGACGGCTTCAGCCAGGTTTGAACCCCAAACTTGGGTACTAAAGGCCAGCACGCTTACCCCTAGACCACTGAAGGCGCAAGTATACTACCTTAGTATAAATGCGACTGTCTTTCTAGAACTTTTGAAAGTTTGAAGTGGGCACATTCAGTGAAAGGTACAGTGTGACCAAGTATGATGCTGATAACCACAATTTCTCCTTTATATTTCATTGGGTTTTATACTAGTTACTCTATAATCTTCACTGTCAAGCTGATCATAATATCACAGTGTAACAGATACATTAAACACCTAAAAACCATATCCTAAGACTTGCTAAATACTGATACACACTGCAAGACTTTAAGGTTCAGTCAAGTCACCAAATAATTATACACCGGTCCTTCAATCCTGCATATGAAGGAAGAAAGAGCAAGGTGTTACCTGAGCATGTGCATTCTTAGTTTGTCGAGCGTTGGGAAGAGCTTCGAACAGTACGAGCAAGTGTGCTTCCTGTCACTGTGGAATGCTCGAATGTGCTTACGGATCAGACTGTACTCATCAAACACCTAGCAGAGACAGACCCAAAACAAACAAACAAACATCCAGATAAAACAAGAAAAGAAGACTAGCAGATGCTGTATGGAGTAAAGGACTTACTGTATTTACCATGACACAGACAAACCAGCTCTTAACTTTTTATAACATCTTGTGAACCTGGCAACCTATACATAAAAAAAACTTGCTTTGGCCTGATAAAACATAAAGTTCTCACTTTCAAAGTCCATACATCATAAAATATAATGGCACAACTAAAGGTCATTTAAATTCATTTAAGTGGAAAAATTCTAACTAATTTTTATAAATCGGAAAATGAAAGTATACGTGGCACTCTATGTCATACACATACATGTCTCAGTTTGCTACACGATGTGTGAAATACAAAGCTTATGTATGTGCACAGACACAGTAAATGCATACTTTTATGGTCTCTTTTTTAACATAGCTCTACATATGCTTGAAATTTTTCATGGCAGTGAGCATGCAGATTGTCATTTTGGGCTTCAACATGTTGGAGGTAGATGTTATAGACTACACAGTTGCACATTTCAGAAGACAACAATGTATTCAACACAATCCATGCACTGAAGTCACACAATACTAAAATGGAAGACAAAACAGAATTTGGCTAATTCTGTGGGGAAGAATTCAATGGTAGCTCCACAAAATGACATTTTTGTAAAACATGTTTGCCTGTGTCACCAGCCCTTTAATCCGACAGGCTCCAACAAAACATCAAGATACTGTAAAAAATAAGCGGACGACAGTAACTAATAACAAGAAACAGAATAAGAAACACTGAAAAAGGAACTGATTCATGAGCACTTTAAAAATAACAATCACCATGCCAAAAATATGAATAGTTTCCATAATAACATATGCAAATAGAGTCTCAGGCTTTGTGACTCTATTCTATTGATTTAGTAAAGGGAACCAGCTCAGTGTAACAAAGAATGTAGTTCAAAATATAACATGTATGAGATGAAAAACGCAGAAATTGGTAATAAATTTCCAGGCACATAATATATAGATTTTCCATACTGTAAATGCAATGTCATGTTTTTATGCTGTCTGGTTTCTTGAAATGTACAGATTCTGCAAATGCACTAACCCCCATCATCCAAACGTAACACACAGAGCCCAGATGCTTACTCACATTTACTTATTGATTATTTAGTGATGTTGTCGGTATCTCAGAATACATTAGGAGGACTAATGAATAATGAATTTGGAAGGATGTGGAAGGAAGCAGCTGTGGTCCAAATGAGGTACTACAGTGGCCAGATGATTACTGAATAAATGCAGAACTGTACGAAAGCTGAAGAAATAAAAGGCGTGTATCCAAAACAAAGCTATATTTTATCTAACTTTTCTATGAGTCTTAAGTTAATATACCATTAAAACAATGTCGCTATAGTACGAGTATGCACTCCACAAATACATATTACCATTTTGTATGGCTTTCATACCAAGAAATACCACTTAACCATAATGACAAGAAAAGTAACTGATCAATCAAACATGGCATTGCCCTAGGAAATCTTACGTCTATCATCCAAAGTGAGTGAAACAACTATAAAGCCAATCAGTTATTTAATGTTCATGAAATTAAAAATTCCATCCATATTACAAGGCAGAAAATTAAATTATTTATCTTTTTTGTTAGGCTATGAAATTTTATTCCATTATTACCAATTACAAACACAATACAGCGACTTCAGACTTCATCAAAAACACTTATAATCTCAAATTTTGGATCTTGTCATAAATCTCTATACAATTGAAGAGTTTTGAGGGTTCTCAAAATAATTTCTGTCACATAATCAACACAGAAATTAATTTTATATAAAATTCATGCCTCAAGTACTTCCAAACAAAGCACACTGGGTATAGAATTTTCAAATTAGTACAGTCCTGTTACAGGAAATGAAGAGGGAGAATGGAGGCTCATAATTAATGTAACTTTCTACACAGTAAATAAAAATAATAAACTCAACCCACATTGTGCCATATTCATAAATCACGACCATCAATGAAATAAGAAAGTATTGAATTATCTGGCTTTCAATAACACAATGCCAACTGCTTAATTTTATGCCCTTAGCACTTCTCAGAATAGGGTAATGGTGAGGCTGAATCCTTTCTTGATAATCTGACAGTGACTCAGCTGGTCAAGACATTTCCCACCATTTATGGCACCAAACATCTGTTACCAAGTCATCAAGAACCTGCAATTCATCTCAATTCTGAGCTACATGCATGCAGTCCATACCCTCATGTCCTAGTCCAGTAATATCTGCCCAAGTCTCTCAAGTGGTCTCTTTCCTTCAGGCTCTTTAATTCAAACTCTATATGCACTTCTCATCTTCAATGATAAAAACAGTAGCATGTCAAGTGTTGGCAAAATATCACTATTTGCCAGATAAAGGGTATATATAATTGATTACATTTTCAAATGTAAGTAATTTCAGTACTACTGCAATGGAATACATGCCACTTATTAAACGAAGCAAGTACTGCATTTTTCAGTACCAGAGTAGCATCATTACACCTGAATTAAGAAACGGCTACCAGCTACACAGTGCTGAAATTAAAAGCCCATATATCTGGAGAGTAAATGTGAATAATAAAAGATGCAAAAGATATAGCTGTTCAGGTATTGCATTCTTTGATACCAGAGTAATATCATCATATCTCAGTTAAGAAATGGCTACCAGCCACACAGTGCTTGAATTAAAATCCCATATATCTGAGGAGTAAACAAGAAAAATGAAAAGTGTCCAGACATTAATAAATGTTTTAGCAGTACAATGCAAAAATTATATACTCTGGGTTTCCAATGCTGTTACTAAATCATACAAATGCTGACATATACATAGAATGCTTACATTAATAACACATTATCAGACACAGTTGCATATTTATCATCAGTGTCCATACTAACATAAACAGAACACAAAGTAATGGTAAAAAGTGAGCGAGCAAAGAGAACACTGGATGAGAATCAATTTGCAGCAACCAACGCTGGGCACCTGAGCATGTGGAGCTTCAATTTATCCGGACGGGGAAATTCTTTTTCACACAATCCACATGGAAATCGTCTGCCACCATGGAACGCACGCATGTGCTTGCGTATCTGAATGTACTCGTCAAACACCTGGTAGGTCAACATGGCCATTAAATAGTGAACCAATGCTGTCACAGTAACACAGAACAGTCTAATACTGTTTGTCACTTTCCTCACCAAGACAATTCATGCAACATTAGAATGTTGGTGGTTCTGCATAACATTTGAAAGCGATAAAAGAAGAAATGACTGAGACAGGTGCAATACAAATGCCATGGATAAATCCCCTTTATGAAGTAATTTCAAATTTTAAAAAAATTTAAGCATTACTAATGATAATAAAAAAAACATAAGCATTAAAATATACCAGCATATATTTATAAAGCCTTCAAAAATTATTTTTTTTCTCTTCTTCTTGGGAACTATTTATGAATGTGAAGCCATATATATGCCTGCACACCTAAATCCATCATCCACCATCCACACAACCAATTTCATCCCAGTCAGACCCTCCCACTGTGCACACATCACCCACACCACCCCTTCATCAATACACACATTCTCTCACTTAGGCTGTCCCACCACATGCCAAGCAGGCACAAAGGAGAGGGAGAGAAATAGCTCTACCCACACTCAACCTTGGTGCTAGAACTAGGTGGGTGTTTAGCGCCACACCCTGGCTGCCTTACTGCCAAGAGACCCATTAACCATTGTTCAAGAGGCTGGTGGGGCATCAGGGCCAGTCTGGATTGGTCTGAAAAAATGTGCCCACAATAGGATTTGAATCTACCAGCTACACTATCCCGGCCCACATTCTCTCACTTATGATAAGAAACACCATGTGTATGATATATCATCATCCTTTTTTCTACCAATCAGTAATAGGAACTGGATGAAAGTAACTATTAATCGAACTACAACATTACTATGTCATGAGTAAATGCAAAAATACTTCCACTTATTTTTAGATTTCATTGCTTGCAAAAGAAAATATCTGAATACCACAAGAGCTGGAATAAGAAGTAATTTTATAAGCTTAAACTGTATTAATGAAACTATGAAGGCAGCAACACAACAGCAGCAGTTCCAATGGTGGCACATGCACCAGGAAGTGTAAATATACTACTCAGCCTGTTCAAACTCAGAAGTGTAAATTATGAAGTCATCAATAGGACAAAATCAGTTCCAACTGTAATATATTAGAGGTTAAGGATGATGGGGAAACAAGCCTAAATACCATAGATGATTAAAGTAAACACAACAGAGGCTGTGTAAAAAGCAAATTAATCTCTCTGAAAGAAAACTTCCACTTAAAAAAAAAGAATCTAACCAAAATGTGTGAGAACTTACCTTATTGCACTGTGGACAAGTAAAAAACCCATTTTCAGCATGAATATGTACATGTTCTTTCAAAGCAAGGACCTGGTCAAAGACTGCCTTGCAAATTGGACACTCAAAAATCTTCTTCTCTGTTTAAAATAAGAAAACAAGTGAGTAGTAAACAAAACAAAAACAAATTAAGCTATATGAGACATTTTTGGCAAAGTTCAAGCATAATTTGTAGTTGGTATTTCTTTTGAATATCGTATAAAACACAACACTCTTGTTTTTACAATAAACACAGCATCCCTACTCATACCATCTTCCCTTACTTAAACTATAGTTTGGAATGACCTACACACCCTCCTCGTGATGGCAGAGCCATACCAAACGCATAGCAAAGCACATATACACATATATGATGTTTGTGTTAAAAGAATGTAACATATGACTGACACACACTGTGGTGTTAAACTGTCATTTAATATGAAGTGAGAGAGAAAGTACAAATTAATTCACACATTTCAAAGTTTTGTATTTAAGCCAACCACCCCTAGGTTGTGGAAAATAAGCACACTGACTCATGTATTAATGCTTCTGATTTGTCTCTGGGAAGTGATTGCTTAAACTTTAACCACATAACCAATTATTGTGCAGTTTTCATAGTTTTCCTTAGCCACTCCCTGAAATGTCGACAGTATCTCAAATCAGGCCAAGAATGCTTCTGCCTCATCTCTGCATTAAATAAATGATAACTAAATAATGTCAGAACAAACGTATCATCCTACATGGTGTAAAAACTCAAAAGACCGTCTTGTGACAAATATACCACATTACTGTGAGACAAGATGTTTCAGCTTTTTATCCATGGAAAGCCTAGAAAAATCTGATGCAAAAGGCAAAACAAATTTGATTACAATAAATTTCTAAATTACAGTCTCTGAGTTGTTATACTGTGTAGCTTGCTGGATGGAAAAACCTGCTGCTTACACCACGAATCTCCCATCTCCTCCTAACCTGATGACAGAGGCAGCAGGCTCTTCCAAAACACTGGCACCAAAGTAACACCACATCACATTCCACAAGGCAGTTATCTTGTTACTTCCTGCTCTGAGAACTTCAATCTTTCAGATAGTAAATATGATTTTAGTTTTCAGTTTCATGCACACAGACAGCAAATAATGCTATAAACTTAGCAAATTTTAACACTTCTGACTATTGCTAAATATACTAGTGTAAACCAATGAACTTACAACATACCTGTGTGGATTTTGATGTGGCAAGCTAGGGCCGAATTATTGAGAAAACGCTTGTAACATACATCGCACTGGAGTGGTTTGGATTCCTCAGCCCCATGTACAAGCATGTGACGCTGCAACATACATATACACATAATGAATGCAAAAGCAGATAAAATAATATACTGTGGAATGTAATTCAACATCCTCACAACAGACTGTATTGGGGAAATAAAACTCCCTCACTCTGATTCAGCCAAGTGTCTGGTTATGTCTAATGTCTCAAGTAAGACCTGACAATGTGACAGTTCATTGCATTGTCAAAAAACAGTGCACAGAACATTGAGAGCAATAAATGTGTATGGGACACCAACTTGATACTAGAATTGCCATGGATTTACAGCAGGGCTTCCACAAGGACTGCATCATGTTACGTTGAACAGAACCACACAACGTCCTGGAGAGGTCATGGCTGCCCAGTTGGTCATTTTGTCCTTTTATACAACCCAAAGGTACACTACCACATTCAAAACAGACCACCAATGGACCCTACCCTAAGTTAGATGAATCCAGTCCACATCCTCACAGGCTATTTCTTCCACGCCCACTACTTTAATATTATTCTCCCATCTATGGCCAGGTCTAGCAAGTGGTCTCTTCCCTTCAGGTTTACCAAATAATATTTTGTATTTACTTCTTACCTCATCCATGTGTGATACATACACAAATCACATACTCCAAAACTCTTTCACCTCATTTTTTTTTACACAAGGAGGTACAAACGATAAAGATCCTCACAATGAAGAAGATCACATCACCAAAGAAATTCCTATACCTTTTAGTGGCTATCATGAAGCATGATTTTATGATAGTTAATAATATGAGCTAAAATTTCCAATGATGAAGAGACAACTTCTCACCTGAAGACGATCTTCTGAAGCAAAGCTCTTGTAACACAGTTCACATTTCCATGGTTTTGCGGGGTTTATGGACCGCAGGCGAGTGCGCAGTTGTGGAGGAGTCAGCTTACCATGAGCTGACACATGTTCAATCAACTCTTTTTTGCTAGGGAATTCCTGCAGGGAAGGGACAAAATAAATATACCCATTAAAAAACATAGTTAAGAATGCCAGTCTTATGAGGTGCAATGCCATGCACTCTTAGATGGGCAGAACATCCCGGACAACCATACAACTGAAACTGACGGCCTTATGAAGCTAATACCTCACAGAATAGTTATGTTTATCATATAACCCAAAAGAAATACTACAGCAGAACTGGTTCCATGTACTTCCACTACACTGGTCCTTCAGTCAACAAAAATGCTATTTAAAATAATAACAATAATAAACTCCTAACAATAAATTGGACATCATAATCCATGATTATAAACAAAGGAACATGCATGTTATTAGATGATGCAATTCCTGGAGACAGAAAGGTGATCAAAAAAGAAGCAGAGGCAATTCTAAAATACAAAGACCTCATAAAAGAAATTCAGGGCATGTGGAATGTGAAAGCAAAAGTGATACCAGTAGCAAGAGGGGTGACTGGAACCATTTTAAATCACTCAGACAATACCTGAGCGACATACCAGGAAAGCATGAAATTAAGGAACTGCAAACAACAGCCATATTGGGCACTGCACATATACTATGAAAAGAGCTAGATGTAAACATACAAAACATATTTCATGGGCAAAATAACATTACGTGTAGCACAAATTGTAAATACAGAACAGCTGCAACACTACATACCCTAGAAACATAGTCTGTTGCAGGTATAGAATTGTAAATACCCTGCATAAAGGTGATAACCAAGATGATGATGATGATGATGATGATGATGATGATGATACAATATTTTATTACTTATATGGGCCACATTTTGCTAGAACAATCATCAACAGGCCACAGGTATCTAACACAAGCTCAAGCTGCTTACTATGTGATTAATTATACAACTAGTTTAACTTTGATAAATTAAAACAATAAACACTAAAATTCATGACCAGTTTCTATGTATTTCAGCACTGAATAAAATAACTCAGACGTCAATAGCACCTATGAGAAAAGTAATGTACAGTGTGAATAAGATAGTAATGATCTTATAATGATACTTCATTACTACTGAAACATGTGGCCAACATATGTAATACATCATTTTGTTGTGTGAAGTAATGTTTGCCTTGACTGAAGGACCAGCATATTGCACTTGTACACACAACAGATGCAGCGCAAAAGTAAAGAAAGCTGTACCTGTCCACACCATGTGGGAGAAGAGGTATAACTCCACATATTCTTAACCATGGTTCTAAGTGGATGTGACAGATCAGCTTCATGCCCCTGCCACTTAAAACCCAGGAAAAGAGCCCTGCAGCACCCACTGAATAAGAGGTTAAGTGGGCCCCAGAATTGGTTTTGATGTTTTGGAGAAGAGAAACATTTTTGTCCCAACCACAAATCAAACCATTACTTCTCACCCATCCAGCTCACAGTCTATCCTTATATTAGCTGCCCACTAAACAGAAGGCTGGGTGGGAGCCAGAGCTGGTCTACATGCTTGCTCCTTGCTGGAAAACAAACCCTGATTCCGCAGTTGTCCATCCCATAGCCCAGGCACTATACCAACTGCACTACCCCAGTAATATAAAGAATTTTTAAGCCTGTTGACTACTTTTCATTTTAGCGAACAAAGTATTGAACAGAAAAAATGTCTTCAGGTATCCATTAAATAAACATTTTCCTGTACTTTTCAGAAGCTGATCCAAGTCTATTACATTACTGCCATCTTAGTGCCAAACTCAACTTGTACCTTGAACCTTTCCCTTCATTAACCAGGGCCGACTTTATGAATTTTTGCTTTTACACATTTCACAATTCATTTTCTGGTACAGCATCAGGTACACACCATACCTGTGTACATTGTGGACACTGCACATCACCGTTTTGTACCAGAAATTCTCCAGCATGGTATACTGAATGGAAATCTGATGGCAGCCCAGTAATGGTTTCTGTTTCCTCTAAATTGTCAGCTGCATGTGCTAGAGTATGAAGATTCAGAACCGAAGCACTGCTGAAAGTTAGGCTGCAGTGTGAACATAACCACTCATTCCCAGGCCTGAAATGCAAAGGAAATGTGGGATGTCAGGTTCTCACAGTGGCGACATTAATTCTCTCCCACCCAATTTCTCATTCTCATCCACATCCCCTCCATACCCATTCTTGGTCCACTGTCATGTCTTAGTTTACCCATCCCTATTGGTACAGCCACAGCCCCAATCCTAGTATATCAATAAAACTATCAGTCTACACACAAGTATTGATACACTGCTATATTTGTATTGATACAACAGGAATGACACACATTAAAACCCAATCCTGATTCTCATTCCCTGTATAAGAACCACTTTCTTGCATGCTCAGCTTGTTTTTCCACCTTAAAGATCCTGGCAGCATAATCCAGCACAATGTTAGCCATGCCACAAGCTACGTTCAATATGCAAGGTTCCCTGAACTGTCACTTTTGTGTTAATGAAGCCGGGGGGGTTTTTTTTGTCAGTAGGTAACACTTGCAGTACGGGTAACATGCAACACATGGTGCAAGAGTTGAACAGTCAGATGCCATTCAGGGAATAAGTTGATGTGCAATAACCTCTTTTCCCCACATGACAGATGTAAATCTTAAATTCATGACTGCACTCACCCTAGGGTGGTTTTCTTCATAAAAATGTTAGAAGCATGTATCCCACTGTTATCATGTCCATTATTTTTATGGTGTTTTCGAACATGTCTACAACACAAGGAAAAAATCACATTAAAAACAGGCTGCAAGCAAAATATAGTCAACAAAAGGGCAATCTTCATGCGATCTTCTGTGTTCATTTCTTTCAGACCTGTTCTTAATATCAATCATTTTAACCATCCTGCATTAACTTAATGAGAATATCACAAGTCTCGTCACAATTCAGGATTTCAGAACTAGTAACTAACTAAATTAATAAAATTCATGAGAAAGTATCTGTGCCTTATTTGGATTCAATACAGAAATCTTCCTGTTGCAGACAGAAACACCAGACACTCATACCCCACAGTGACGTAGTTACCAGAACTGACATGTTACTAACCTGTCTCTGTTGTGTACATGAGAGAATTGATGTCCACAAGTTTCACAAATATATTTCTTGTCCCCAGCATGCAGAAGTTGGTGTCGTTTCAAACTATAGTTGCGTGGAAATGCTCGATGACATGTATGGCACTGGTAAGGATACAACTGTAAAGTACAAAACTCACTGTACATGTTCCACAACATCTTATACACTACAGGCCCTTCCACAAAGAGGAAAATCATTGTGGACATCGAATAAAAACACTTACAGGAATTATGTACAGTACAGACAGTATCAAAAGAATGAAAACCAATATTTTTAATGTCCCATAATGCTTATAATTTCATCATATTATATGCCCGAGTTTTACAAATAAATTATTCTTCTGCTTTGAAAATGGGATATGGTCTATTATGTTGCAATTGAGGGGAACAACCTACACATTTTTTATCTAACAAGAACTGTCAAGCTGAGAATTTTGAATTTGTAATTACATTTCACATCTCACAGTTCTTACCTCACGTTTATCACTATCTGACTTAAATTTCTTGGATGTAAAATGTGACAGGCCTTTACGCCTAACAGTACGTCCAGATTTCTTAGACTTTGATTTCACAGCCTCTCCTTCTTCCTCCTATATAAAATGAATTCATACATTACAATAATAGAAGTACAATATATATCATAAGCATGGATGGTAGATTTCACAAAAGTTATGCAGATTTTAACATCTGAGCTTATAAAAGACGGTGTCCAACAACTCACCCGTTCATTATCGTGGACATTTAAGTGTTTCTGCAGCTCTTCTGAACTGACAAATCTTTCATTACATTCAAAGCATGGCCACAGATGTTCCAATTCGCCAACAGCTAGAATTCAAATCATATTCATCGTTCATATAACATTAACATGCACAATATTATAAACAGACAACTTACAGAAATAAAACAAGTTTAACAGCTCCAGTTAGATAAACTTCATCCAGCACACTACCTCAAAATAAAACTGGAGGACTACACTGTGTTTCTTTTATCATCATCCTGAGCACTGCTGCTGTTATGGGATATCCCAGCGGACATAGGCTTTCAATACGATATAGCTGCCAAGCTCAGTCTGATGATAAAAGACTCCACATGGTCAACAGCCATGCAAGGTAGACAACACTGGTTCCTATCCAATCATCACAGTTAAACAAACTTGAGCAAAGTAAGTCCCTGCTCTAATATTTAAATACAACAATTCAGTATTATGGCTGAATAGAAACCAATTAAAATCTATAATAGGACCATTAACAGGCCACTGTCACTAAAAATGACACCTGTAAAGGATGGGATTCACTGATAACTCTGCCTGAAGCAGGTGCCAAATAACGGCCTGCAAGCTTGCAACACAGCAGCAGCAGCAGCAGCAGCAGCAGCAGCAGCAATCGCTTAGGTTCCAAGAAAAATGGACCATTTTACCTCCTTTTTCTTTGTCAGGTTGAAGCAGTGGTAATCCTCGTTTACTGGCATAAGGAAAGCTGTACCAAACTTGAAGTTCCTGTCGAGGGTGTATTACTCGTGTGGTTGTGAAATACAAGGAATGACCCTGCTGACTGAGTATCAAGTTCTGATCTTTGAAACTCTCAGCTGCCCGAACAAACCGCATCCAATTTGACGAATCTGTCACAGTAACAACATTGCTAAAAGAAGTGTCAGTCCTTTCAAAATATTTGTTCATGATATTTCAACAGTTTCTGACTCAGAAATTAAGATCCAATCTTTATATACCTTTAGTCAGGGGTGCACAAATCCAAGGCACCATGTTCACCAGGCAACTAAATTTTGTGCAGTGGCATCTAAGACTTGTGGGCCCTTGTTTTAGAAAATGAATCACATTATCCCTCTCGCATCTAGAATTTTGAGGTGCTTCCTAGATGGTTGGAAAATTTGTAGACCCCTGCCCTTAAAGTATATGTTGTACCTTCAATACTTATATTTTCAGGATTACTTTCCAATCCAAATGCTGCAAATATTAAAATCTTCCAAATGATAGGTAGATGACAAGTAAAATAAACAAGTTGTAAGATTATGTGGTTTAACTTGAGTAGCTGTGCTCTACAAACCACTGATGACATAATCTTCATGGCAAAATTAACAAACACTATTACTGGAAAGAAAGCACACATGGGTTTTACATATGTAAGTGATCATTAAAATATACAATGTTCTTCCCAATGTTGGTATGTAGGGTAGATGAAATTTGCCACCCTCTCACTACATTGCCCAACATGATTTCCAACACAATTTGATGTACTGTTTTAATCCACTTATCACTTGCAGACTAATGTTAGCATTGCTAAATGGGTTGCAATAATGTTGCACACACTTCAAAGATAAAGTAACTAGTAAAGTGTCCATTGAAAAATCAACAGGAGAATTTGACAGTTCTCACCTCAAGCTGTGATTTTCACAGACAACCCTTCCAGAGATCCACTTTTACATACTACAGCCCTTGAGGGACACTCCAAAATGATACTTCCATTGAATACATATGCTATGAATTTGCATTGTCCTGAAAGGACAGCATGACAGAAAATGACACTATTATACCATCCGATAATACTGTAAAATCAGCTGAAATACTGCCATTTATTGCTGCCATTTCTGCCTTAAATTATAACTATGACTAGGTTCAAATATGGTTATCACAGCAATAACACAATGACAACCTTACAAAACAACAAACAATGACATGCATAAAATAATTACATAATCATGACATATCCCACCTATATTACAATTCCTTTTGAACAGAATATTTCTTGAAGATTATGCAGGACATAAACATTGTATATAACACATCAGTTATAGTGCTTTACTGTTAACATACAATAAACAACTCAGCACTTACTCTCACATCCTGTGTCAAGTTTCAACATGGCTCCAGTTTCTGATTCAACCAACAGCTCTAACTGCGGTTCCTCCCTGTCTGCCAGAATCATGTGAGGGTCATCTGTCTTCACCAGTACGCCCTCAATCGGCCCAAACTGAGTCCGTTTTGGAATTGTTTTCCGAGCAAATACGCCATACACTGCACCAAATACATGAGACAAGAGTCACACAAGACAGTTGTTCATATTGCAACATAACAAGTGTAGCATTAAATGTTTTTAAACAGAAAGTGATCATACAAAAGGACATAAGTCAGGGGTGTAAAAATCTCAGATCCTATGTCGACTAAGTTTGTAGTGTGAGTCCCCAGCATGGAACTTGCTTTGTATCATAAGGTCACTGAAAAATTTGCGTACCCCTGAAGTAGATACAGTTCACAACCAAGGAAACGATCCTTGTTAGGAATGCAACAGATGCACATGCACAAGGGTTTCTGATACGAGTCGCTACTACCCACAATGAAAGCATTCGCTCAGTGCATCCACTCAACACATGCTACTTGAAGTGTTTGTTGTTTTCAGTCTGCATGCAGTAGCAGAATTGTATGTTGTTTGTACCAATAGAATTCCTCTAGTTCCCATACATTCACCTCCCTTCACCCCAAGGGGATCATCATCTGGTATCTATCTGATAACTGGTCTTCTACTTCTCAAAACAGAACTAGGATATGATTGAGTCCCTTGGTGCTGCAGTCTCAAAGTGTGCTTGTGCCAGACCCAGATGATGAGCAACAAGCTAAGTTAAATTTAATCTTAGATATCCCGTTGTGTTTTACAGTATTACAAATCAGTATGGGATTGCCACCAACACCACTGTTTATAAGTACGGCTATTAGATCTTTAGAGCACATGGCAAAATGTTGTGACCCACATTTAGGTCATCTTCAGGCCAATATTTTACATAAAATAAATTACAACTACAAGATTAACCTATAATCAACATACAAGTTAAGCATGCAAGGGAAATTTCTCAATTTTCATTTATTAAAAAGATATTTTTAAGACATATTTCTCTATTTTCATTTATTGAACACATATTTTTAGGGAAGACTTTCCTACTATCATTTTCTGAAGAGATATTGTTTGATGTAAGTCCACATAATGACATAAATTACCACCTCTTCATTGGGAAATGAAAGAAGGAATAATAAATGCAGGCGGACCCCCATATCCACAGGTAACATGTTCCAAGACCTACCACAGTTGTGTGAAACTGCAGATAATACAAAACGCTATATATAACGTGATATTCGTGTAACATACATAAATACAGTAAAGTTTAATTGATAAATTATGCACAGTAAGACATTACCAACATTAAATACATAATAATAAAGTGTACTGTACACTACATTGTACATTTAGAGTATACTTTCTCTCTCTCTTGTACGTATGAAAGTAAGGGATTCTGACGTGTTAGCCTAATCCTCAACAGACGATAGAGCAGTGAAAAAATATAGTACCTGTACTGTACAGTATCATGTAAAGTTTCAAGGGATGACAGAACAATAAAAATCACGCTTTTCCATCAAAGCGCTGCATAAGCAATGAAAAAACGTGTTATTGTTACACATTTTACAATGAAAATCATATGTATGTACCTGTACATAACATGTAATAAGAAAATTTTATTTGTTAAAAAATATCTTAGCCTATTGTGGGTATTCACTGACTTCTCCATTCTTCTTGTTGCTTTCTGAACACAAATACTGTGATAACGTTGGAACTAATTCGAACAGCAAGAATGCTAGAAGCAGAAGGGTGGCAAGTTTGAGGAGAAGCGTGGGTACAGGGACAAGGGAAGATGAGTCAAGTACTGGGTGCGTTTGGGCTGCTGGATTTCACCATGTTACGGCCCGTTCTTGCTTGGCACGCGTTTTGAAACTTATGAACTGTGTATTTCTTTAATTTTCCAAGTTTTTTCGGGCTGCGGTAAACTGCAGATAAGTGAAACCGTGGATACTGAATCCACAGATATGGAGGTCCGCCTGTATTTTATGAAATATTTTTAAGCATGTTTGTTGTATCAATATTGTACTGAAATTACTCACCTGGTGAGCCAGTAGATGTTGTTCCAACTTTGTTAATTGCCAAATAAGAGACTGGTAAAGTAGCCCATGCCCTCGAAGGAACAGGTTTGTCACAAATAGTCTGAACTCTGTGCTGTGGGCAGCCATGTTCATATGAACTGCAACATTCTTCACACCCTTGAACAGCCAGAAAACAACATGACAGCAAACTGACACCTCAACATTACAAAAGATGATGACCTTACAACACATCAATTTGTCAGTTGACACAAAAAGCAAAACAACCAAGTTTTCAAACATATTTACCAACATAGTTTATATTACATACACATATATAATATCATAAAATTATATTATAAAAAAAGAGTACAGGAAAACAGAGTTGCAGCTGATAACTAACACCATGATGCAGAGTCCTTCTTGAGAAGTTCAGTCACTCAGTAAATTAAGAAACTTCCTGCCCTTTATGAAATCAAAGTGCTCCACTGCCATGTTCACAGCTGTCTACAAATGATGATCCTGAGTCAGATGAATGAAACGGACACCCTCAAAATCTATTTCAAAATCCATTTTATTATTACACTATGGTCTGTGCCTAGATCTCAGAAGTGGTTTCTTACCCTCAGATTTTGACACTAAAATATTGAGTACATTTAGCATCTCCTGTGCCTGCTACAGGCCCTGCTTATCTGATCCTAAAATTGTTGGGTTGATAAGAACAAATTAAAAAGTTCATCATTATGCACTTTTCACCAGTCTCCTGTTTTAAGGGTTGGAAAACAACAAATTTTTAACCTTTAACAGATGATAAGGGCAACAGTGTATTAAATCTACATACTCTGTGTCTGAAAAGGTAAACATTATGCCACAGTAGCAATTTCAATTGAATAGTGCTCTAGCCACAGCAAAATCCTGGCATTTAAAAGGTTGTATGCTGAAGACTAACCAAATGTTCATAAGCATTTCCTGAATTTAATGTGCCCTTAATTTCCTCATAAATAAAATTCCATTTGTCACTTTCCTTACAGAATATTTTAACTTCTTCACATTTTCAAATGCCTTGAACATTATTTAATTCCTCAACAAAAGTCATCTAAGGAAGGAGATAAATATATTACATTAATATGACAGCCATGTGCCCAATTAAATAATATTAATGGCCAAAACACAGAAGTACTACTCTGAACACTGAATGGAATACCATCTAAACACACAGGGCCAAAATACTTTAACACTGACATTTTACGCTGTTTTGTGAGCATCATGTGCAATTTGAAACCCACACTGCCAATATTAACCATTACTTTGTGGCAAAGAAAGTAATATGTGGGTTACCCAGAAAATAATGCAAGTTTATTTAAAAACTACACATGCTTTACAAAGCAAATGAAACTTTTCATGCCACAAGCTTCATCTTCACTATATGCAGTGGCAGAGTTCCTGAACATTGCAACAGAGAGCATTGGAGCAGCTAGTTGGTGAGTGAGGTATGCCACACACATACACACACACACACACACACACACACACACACACACACACACACACACACAAACAAAGAAACCATAATGGCTGCCGACTCTTCTGCTGGCAGATTGTAAAGGAAGCAACATAACTATCAATACCTGGAATTTTGTGTAAGAAAGAGTTCCTACACAGCTACCACCTGAACATAAAACTGAGAACAAAAGAAATCTGTTTGAAGTTCATCATAAGTTATAAGGCAGAAATAAAAGTTAATATGTTCCAGACCGCCACAAGTGATGAGGTCTCAATTCATTACTTTAATTCAGAGACAGGACAGTCCATGGAGTGGTGTCACCCTAGAATAAGATTATCACAACCCCCTTAGCTAGTAAGGCCAAGGATCCAGCATTAAAAAACTCCGAAGGAGTCACGTAACAGAAGTGATGACACAATGACAGACAGGAACAGAAAAGAATATATTTATTGGTTGAATCAGTATTACATCCTTCTGAAATGTAAAACGCAAAATATACAATAGATGCCACTGCACCCCCTTCACAGTAAGCAACCCTGACACCATAAGCGATAGGACAGAGCAGCCCATATACCATAAATGACAAACAATAATCTCAGGTGTATACAATGGCACACTTTAAAAACTCAGAAACAGTTTGGTTAGTTTGACCTAAGAGAAACATAGCAGATGTTCTGCTATGCCACATTACCACAGGCACTCACACAAGTTTGAATTTCAAGGAAATGAATGTAAAACCAGCGTAAACTGCACAGTCCCATTTTCCTACTTCGGGCTTCTCTCCATAGCCTTGAAAGGTGCCAACTGAGGATGATTAAGGATTCATGAGATGAAAGTGTCCTTTCATGAGGAAGGAACAGTCTTGTACTACCACAACATACATGACCTTGCTTGATGGTGGTGAAAGGTCACTGTGATGGACAGAAATGAAGTAGCAATACAGAGCAACAAGTCACATGTTGTACAAGTGTCCAGTGTTTGGAATAAATTATGGCTAGAAATAAAATGAAACACATCACTTTCTGGGCATCCCACATGAAAAATAAATGTGTTAACACACACACTTCAGAGGTCAAAACTGCCCCTCCCCTTCAAGAAGTTTCTGCTGTTTGAACACCATAACCTACTTAATTGTTTCACCGTGCATTTTTCAATTCAATAATGGATAAAACACCAGCACATGCACTTTTACTCAACACTATATTAGTCTAGCATGTTGATTTCATTAAAATACATAAAATATTTAATGGCATACTCCCTGAGGATGATCTCTTAAGATCGAAACATGTCGGAGTACCATTAAATATTTTATGTATTTTAATGAAATCAAC
>Ga0209628_10000608_pt1 | contig 22124 bp, 16 predicted proteins | sample TergutCu122P4_FD_187285 | JGI IMG/M metagenome (GOLD analysis project Ga0209628, IMG submission 187285) | Cubitermes ugandensis P4 segment gut microbial communities from Kakamega Forest, Kenya - Cu122 P4 (SPAdes) (version 2) | ecosystem: Host-associated > Arthropoda: Insects > Digestive system...
TGCAGTAAAAAAGTAATAATGGGCAATAAATACAAAAATAAAGGCAAGGTGGGTTTGTTCGACCAGGAAGAAACAAGCAATAAACTTTCCAAACTTGGCAATCCGGATTGAACTCAACGGTATCTGACAAATTAAATGAGAAGGTGATATTCAATCACACAGGATTAAATGTTGGAATAAAATACGTTTTTCGATAAAGCACTTCCCTCGGTGGCGTTTGCAACGAATACAATAAAATGCGTATGCGGGATTTTCACGATTATTTTACCTAACTTTGCAAACCGAAAAAACAGTAAATATTTTCAGCTTATGTCAACTTATTCAGAAGATGCGCGAGTGCGCAAAGTTACCACGCAACGGTTGATGGAAATGAAACAAAGGAGTGAGAAAATTTCCATGCTCACCGCTTACGACTATTCCATGGCTTCAATCATCGATCAGGCAGGTATGGATGTAATTTTGGTGGGCGATTCGGCAAGCAACGTGATGGCAGGACACACGACCACGCTTCCCGTTACCTTAGACCAAATGATTTGGTATGCTCAAGGCGTACGGCGGGCGGTTAAACGCGCTTTAATGGTAGTGGATTTGCCTTTCGGCTCCTATCAGGGGAACTCCAAAGAGGCGGTTTTCTCAGCTATCCGCATCATGAAAGAGACAGGTGCCGATGCCGTAAAAATGGAAGGCGGCGCGGAAATCAAGGAATCCATCCAACGCATCTTATCCGCAGGAATTCCCATTATGGGACATTTAGGATTGATGCCACAATCGATCAATAAATTCGGCACTTATGTCGTTCGCGCACAGGAAGAAGCCGAAGCGCAAAAACTCATCGAAGATTCGCAATTACTGGAAGAATTGGGTTGTTTTGGTATTGTGCTGGAAAAAATACCGGCTAATCTGGGCAAACAAGTGGCTGCAACGCTATCGATTCCGGTAATCGGCATTGGTGCAGGTCCTTATGTGGACGGACAGGTGCTGGTAATGCACGATATGCTGGGCATCAACAAAGATTTTTCCCCGCGTTTTCTGCGGCGGTATGCCGATCTTCACACAGTTATAAAAGGTGCTGTAGAGCATTATGTTCAAGACGTGAAAGACGGGGATTTCCCCAGTGAAAAAGAATCGTATTGATTGATATAAAAAAAATACAATCGCCGGCATACGTTTTAGACGAAACGTTATTGCGCAAAAATCTCTCTCTCATTCGATCGGTCAAAGAACGTGCGGGAGTGGAAATAATTTTGGCTTTCAAGGCTTTTGCCCTTTGGAAAGCGTTCCCAATCATTAAAGAATACATTACTCATTCTACCGCCAGTTCGACTTGGGAAGCGCAGTTGGCACTGGAAGAAATGGGAAGCAAAGCGCATACCTATTCGCCGGCTTATACCGAAAAAGATTTTCCAATTATTCAGGCTTGCAGTTCGCACATTACCTTCAATTCCCTGTCGCAATTCGAACGATTTTATAAGAAAACCTTAAATAACCCAACACCCATTTCCTGTGGTTTACGCATCAATCCCGAATACTCCGACGTTGAAACCGATTTGTATAATCCGGCGGCACCGGGTTCGCGGCTCGGAATCGTTCGAGAGGAATTGGGCAATCGACTTCCGGAAGGTGTCGAAGGCTTGCATTTTCATACGCTCTGCGAGTCGTCATCTTATGCTTTGGAACACACTTTAGAGCAGGTTGAAGTCAAATTTGGCGAGTTCCTTCCGCAAGTTAAGTGGTTGAATATGGGCGGAGGCCACCTGATTACCCGCGATGATTACGATGTGGAACATTTGATTCGCTTGTTGCAAACATTCAAAGAGAAATATCCGCACTTGAAAATCATTCTGGAGCCGGGAGCAGCCTTCGTTTGGCAAGCCGGCGTATTAGTCACCTCTGTAGTGGACATTGTACGTAACAAGGGCATTCAAACGGCAATATTAGATGTTTCGTTTACCTGTCACATGCCCGATTGTTTGGAAATGCCCTACAAGCCGGCAGTTCGCGGCGCCTCTCAGGAGCCGGTAAAAGGGAAACCGACGTATCGTTTGGGCGGAAATTCCTGTTTGAGTGGCGATTTTATTGGCGACTGGTCGTTCGCAGGAGAACTGCAAATCGGCGACAAAATCGTTTTTGAAGACATGATCCATTATACGATTGTCAAAACCAATATGTTTAATGGAGTTTCGCACCCCGATTTATGTCTGTGGAAAACCGACGGCAGTTTGGAGATTTATCGTCGATTCGCTTATGAAGATTATAAAAAGCGGATGAGTTGAGAAATTTTGTTTTCCAATACTTGTAATATCGTATGGAATATTAAACAAAAATGATTAATTTCGCGCTGTTTTTTATTTCTAAACGATATTTAATTTTTGGTTTATATGAAAATCTTAAAATTTTCAATTCTAACAATTTGTATGCTACTCGGTTCGGGGATTAGCGTATTTGCAAGTGAAGCCAATTTGGCCATTCCCGATCTTCACATAGGAGAGTACCATATTTTTGGCACTACCGTGTCGCCCTGGAATTTTCTTTTTTACGGAGCCTTAGTTATTGCAGGAACCTTGGGTTTCAGTTTGTTGCTGTTCACTCAAATCCGGAAACTTCCTGCACACAAATCCATGCTGGATGTTGCCGCAACAATCTACAAAACCTGTCGCACTTATCTCCTTCAGCAAGGAAAGTTTTTGTTGATGCTTTTCGGATTGATTGCATGGATAATTTGCATCTACTTTTTTGGACTTGTCAAAGAAATTGAGCCGGGAAGTACTATCCCGATGCCATTGGTTGTAGCACAAGTACTTTTGTATTCCATTATCGGTGTGGCAGGGTCGTATTTGGTGGCTTGGTATGGTATTCGTGTGAATACCTATGCCAACGCACGCACAGCATTCGCATCGTTAAAAGGCAAGCCTTTGGATGTGGTAAATATTCCTCTGAAAGCCGGCATGAGTGTAGGTCTTTTCCTGATTTCGCTCGAATTAGTGATGATGGTTATTATTCTGCTATTCGTTCCGCGCCAGATAGTGGGTGTCTGCTTTCTTGGTTTTGCTATCGGCGAATCGCTTGGTGCAAGCGCTTTACGCATTGCAGGCGGTATTTTTACGAAAATCGCAGATATCGGCTCCGACTTGATGAAAGTGGTTTTCAAGGTAAAAGAAGATGACCCTCGTAATCCGGGAGTTATCGCCGACTGTACGGGCGACAACGCAGGCGACAGTGTAGGACCTACTGCCGACGGTTTTGAAACTTACGGTGTAACAGGTGTTGCGCTGATTTCGTTCATCGTACTTGCAGTAAAGGATCCGGGCATTCAATCCAAACTGATTGTTTGGATATTTGGTATGCGTTTTCTGATGGACTTCCTTTCGGGCTGTTCGTTTTTTATCAATCAAGTTATTTCAAGAAAATTATACGGCAAGAGAAAAATCTTCGATTTTGAATCTCCTTTGATGCGTTTGATTTGGATTGCCGCTACCTTATGTATTTCTGCTACTTTCTTTATGAGTAATTTCTTGCTGGGTGATATGGCTGATCCTTCTTTATGGTGGAAATTTGCCATCATTATCAGTTGTGGAACATTAGCTGCCGTGTTGATTCCGGAGTTTACCAAACTGTTTACCAGTTCAAAATCCCGACACGTAAACGAAGTTGTATCTGCTTCCCGCGAAGGCGGTCCTTCGTTGAATATTCTTTCGGGCATCGTGGCAGGCAATTTCAGTGCCTTTTGGACAGGTTTGTTAATTGCAGGATTGATGACAATCGCTTCTTATACCGCAGGTTTAGGTTTAGATGCCGTTCTTGGTCCTCATGCATCCATTTTTGCTTTTGGATTAGTTGCTTTCGGATTTTTATGTATGGGACCGGTTACGATTGCTGTTGACAGTTACGGTCCTGTAACCGACAATGCGCAATCGGTTTTCGAACTTTCGCAAATAGAACAGATCGAAGGCATCAGCGAAGAGATCGAAAGAGATTTCGGTTTTACGCCCGATTTTGAAATAGGCAAACATTATTTAGAGGCAAACGACGCGGCAGGCAACACATTCAAAGCAACTGCTAAACCTGTATTAATAGGTACTGCTGTAACCGGTGCAACTACCATGATATTTGCCATCATTCTTTTACTCGAAAAAGTAGGCTTATTGAACCTGTCGCTTACCGATGCGCCTGTTATCTTAGGACTGATTTGCGGCGGAGCAGTTATTTTTTGGTTCAGCGGTGCATCTATACAAGCCGTTACCACCGGAGCTTACCGTACAGTTAAGTTTATCAAACGGACATTTAAGTTAGATAACAAGACGGCAGACGCGAAAGACTCCATTGCTGTGGTTAAAATTTGCACAAAATACGCTCAAAAAGGTATGTGGAACATCTTTATTGCACTGATGTCTCTTACTTTGGCATTCGCATTTATGGATCCGAATTTCTTTGTCGCTTATTTGGTTTCAATAGCGGTATTTGGTTTGTTTCAAGCAATATATATGGCGAATGCCGGTGGCAGTTGGGACAATGCCAAGAAAGTGGTGGAAGTTGATTTGAAAGAAAAACATTCTCCTTTGCACGAAGCGGCTGTAATTGGCGATACTGTGGGAGATCCGTTCAAAGATACGTCGTCCGTTTCATTGAATCCGATTATCAAGTTCTCGACCCTGTTTGGATTGTTGGCAACAGAAATATGCATAGAGATGAAGGCCAACGCTGTGCACGATTATTCCATGTATATTGCTATCCCCTTCCTCATTTTGGGACTGATGTTCGTATGGCGCTCATTCTATAAAATGAGGATTCCGCTGGATAAATAGGGGCAATGCCATTTCTACGTTCTAAGGGATTTCTATCAAATATTTATGGAAATCCCTCCGTTCCGTAATCTTTCTTCTTGCTCGATCTGCAAAGTCTTTGTCGGCTGGTCGCAGACTTCCGTAGGGCCAAAATACTGAATAGGACCCGGATATACGTAATCGGTATCAGTTGCCCATTTGTCGCGCTGGGCAGCAAAAACGCGGAAAGGACCGCCGTCTAATTTTACCAAAGCCTTTTGTATTACCGGTTTCATTTCGCCGTGACGGCGCTCCATATTCATCATCATTGTAATAGGGACTCCGCCTGCAATCCATTCGGCAGCAGGGGCGGTCGTATTCCGAACCGACGCCATATAGCCGGTTTTCCCCGAACCAATCAATCCGGCGGCGGTAAAACCTAACGAATAACAATAATCGGCGTCGTAATTAGAGGGTGCTGCGCAACGACCTTCGTATCCGAAAAAGTGTACTTGTGCGGAAAATTTCCCAACATATTTGCCCTCCTCTTTCATTTCAGCCAAACGATTGCCGATCATTTCGGCTAATAATTTCTCCGTTTCTATCAGGGAAACCTGGACATTTCCATGTGGGTCGCGGTCTAATGTTAACTGACGGGCAACTGTTTCCGGAAGGCTGGCAAAAATTTTGGAGTTTTCCGGACTTAATTTGTCGATAATATGCGCACGTTGATGTGAACGTTTGATGCGTTTAAATTCTTCCTCGTGGTGCGCCAAATAATCATTCAGTTCGGCGATCAGTTTTTTCATTGCCGGAATAAATTCGATCAGTCCTTCGGGAATGAGTACGGTACCAAAGTTATTACCATCGACTGCCCGTTTTGCCACTATATCAGCAATAGATTGGATAACATCGTCTAACGATTGATTTTTGGCTTCTACTTCTTCCGAAATAATACAAATATTCGGTTGCACTTGAAGTGCACATTCCAACGCAATATGCGACGCCGACCGTCCCATCAATTTGATGAAGTGCCAATATTTGCGCGCTGAATTACAATCGCGCTGAATATTTCCGATCACTTCCGAATAGACCTTACAGGCGGTGTCGAAACCGAATGAGGCTTCAATCATTTCGTTTTTTAAGTCGCCGTCGATGGTTTTCGGACAGCCGATGACTTGTACGCCGGCATCGATTTCGGCGTAATATTCTGCCAATACACAAGCGTTGGTGTTGGAGTCGTCGCCTCCGATAATTACTAAGGCTTTTATATTCAATTGTTTCAAAATCTCCAATCCTTTATCGAATTGTTCTTTGGATTCCAATTTGGTACGACCGGAGCCGATAATATCAAAGCCGCCGGTATTGCGGTATTCGTCGATAATGTCGGATGTCAGTTCCATATATTTGTGGTTAATTAAGCCGGCAGGACCTAAAATGAATCCATATAAACGGCTGTCTGGATTCATGTCTCTGATGCCATCGAAGAGGCCTGCAATCACATTGTGTCCGCCGGGAGCCTGTCCTCCGGATAATATAACTCCAACGTTAATAGGAGGATAATCTTCCCGTTCGTTCCCTTTTGCAAACTGTATAATCGGCATTCCGTAAGTATTTGGGAATAATGCTCGAATCTCTTCTTGATGAGAAACAGATCGGGTAGGCTGTCCTTCCTGTATTCTCACAACCCCTTCTATTGTTTTCGGAACCTTGGGCTTATAGGCAGCCCGAGCGATTTGCAAAGCACTTTTTGTCATAATGAACGATTATTTTAAATAAATTGATGAAAGCGCAAAATTACAAAATTTTGAATAATAAAAGATTGTCTTTCCCGTTTAAATACTCAAATAATGGTATAATAATACAAATGTTTCATGAAAATCAGATTTTTACTTTTTTCGATTCTTACTGTTTCCTTCTTTTCCTGTCGGTCGATCCCTAAGGATGTGTCTTATTTTCAGGATTTTGATAGTTATAAACAGACAATTCATCCGGACACTTTCTCTGTTTACGATGCGGTTATCAAGAATAACGATCAGTTAATGATTTCGGTAGCGGCTCCGGTTTTGGATCAAATGCAAGTAGCGCAGTTCAATTTGCCTGCCAATACATTTTTGTCTCCGGGAGAAACAACAACTATACAAACCTCTGTTATGCAAACTTATACAGTTGATCCGCAAGGAAATATTAATTTCCCTGTTATAGGAAAAATCCGATTGGCGGGTTTGACGCGATCGCAGGCGATAGATTTGATTTCTCAAAAAGTATCGGGGTATCTTTTAACCGATCCGATTGTTAATCTTCAAATTATTTCCTTCAAAGTTACCGTTTTGGGCGAAGTATTTAAGCCCGGTCAGGTAGAAGTGCGCGACGGACGAGTGAGTATTTTGGATGCTTTAGGCGCCGTCGGTGACTTAACTATCTACGGCAACCGCAAGAATGTGAAACTCATACGGGACAATAACGGTATCAAAAGTTATCATACATTCGACCTCACATCGTCGGATATTATTCATTCGCCGTATTATTATTTGCAGCAAAATGATGTGGTAATTGTGGATCCGAATAATGCCCGGAAAAAAGAAAGCAGAGCCGGACAGGCCGATTATTATCGTTTGTCGATTGTCTCAACTCTTCTTGGCGCAGTTACTGCCAGTGTAGCCGTTGTAGGACTGATTCTCAAAAAATAATCTTAAACAACAAATCAACAATGAACACATCTCATAAAAGCGAAAAAGAACAAATATTGGATTTTATCCGGATCTGTTTTCGGAATTGGTATTATTTTGTCATCAGCGGCACAGTTTGTCTGGTAATTGCCATAATTTATCAGAAAACGGCGCCGCCGGTTTTTGAAGTGAAATCGCAGGTCGCTCTGCGGCACGATGAATCTTTGTCCGGATCGGTTGGCAAACAATCCAGCGGATTGCTCAGTGCCATGGGGTTGGGTAGAGGATCTGAAAGCATAGAAGACGAAACGCTTAAAATGTATTCTCACGGAAATATTAAGCAAGTAGTAAAGGCGTTGGATTTAAACAAAATCTATTCCCTTTCGAAGTGTTGGGGTCTTTTGAAAAAGCCTTTGTACGATCAGTCTCCTGTGCTATTGGATGTTGATCCCACATTGGCAGATACATTGACACAAACCGTTCAATTTACACTGCACATCAATGAAGCCGGCAAAGGTAAATTAAAGATTAAATACGGGAAAACCGTATTGGGAAGATTTAACATTGAAGAATTTCCATCCACGATTTCAACGATTATCGGGGATTTTACTTTGTCGCGGTCGCCGGAGTACGGTGTTTATAAAAAACCGTTGAATTTGAAGATTAATTATACGAATTACGATTACATTGCGCAGATCTATCAAAAGTTGATTGGTGTAGAATTTTACAAAAAGACTTCCGACCTGATTTCATTTAGCATTAAGGATCCCAACCCTAATATGTCGAAAAAACTGATTTTGACAACGATTGATGTTTACAATAAGAATTGGGATGCCGACAAGGAGTATGTTTATGAAAGCACGGTTAATTATATTGATCAACGTTTGGCGGAAAATACATTGGCATTGGCCGATGCCGACCGGCAAATACAGCAATTCAAAGATCAATACAATTTGACGGACATTGAAGCGGATGTAAAATTCTATTTTGTTCAAAGTGCCGAAATACAGAAAGAATTATTATCAACTTCCACACAAATACAGTTGATGGAAATTATACGCACATTTATTCAGGACGAAGCCAATCGTTACAGTTCGATCCCTTTTTCCCTGTCGAGCGACAACCAGACGGTAAATACTTTTATTGAAAAATACAATGAGGCTGTGGGGCGGCGAAACATTGCTCGCAGGAATCAATCCCAAAGTGCGCTTCTCTCCGAAATTGAAGAACTGTTGGATTCCCAGCGGAAAACCATGATTCTATCACTCAACAAGGAAATCGAAGGAATGGAAGCAACTTTGGTCGCCATCAAACGTAAAGATGCGGAGGTGAATCGAAAAATAGGTGCTGTGCCTTCGGTAGAGCGGGAATATATTAATCTGAAACGGGAACAGGAATTGCAACAAACCATCTATATATTCCTGTTGGAAAAAAGAGAAGAGTTGGGTATCCGGTCGGCATCTCTAATGCCTAAATTAAAAATAATCAACGAACCTTATATTGTCAATAAATTGGTGTCTCCAAGAGCCTTTAAAACATTATTAACGGCATTCCTTCTCGGAGTGATTGTTATTCCCGTTGCACTGATATACGGAATGTCGTCTGTTCGAACACTTAGAAAAAGAAATGAATGATTGCCCGATTGCGTGAAAAAATACAGATTTTTTTTACCAAAGGACACGAACGAACAATTTTAACAAAGAAAAATATTGTTGCGGCTTTTGGAATAAAAGGGATTACCATCCTCGCTTCTTTTATTTTAATTCCAATGACTATTGGCTATGTGAATCCGGAGCGCAACGGCATTTGGGTAACCTTATACTCTATGATGCTATGGCTCAACTTGTTTGATATCGGTGTGGGAAATGGGATGCGAAATAAGTTGGCGGAAGCCAAAGCCCAGGGCGATGACGAAGCAGCAAAAAAATATATCAGTTCGACCTATGCGATTGTTGGCATAATATTTATCGGCGTTTTTAGTCTTTTTTGCTTGATTAATCCCTATTTGGATTGGGTAAAAATATTCGGCAACGATCCGATGATTACCAAATACCGCGATGAGATTTCAGGGTTGATATGGGTATTCATGGCTTCTTTTTGCCTGATTTTTATCCTGAATCTGTTAAAAACAGTAGTTATGGCTGATCAGCGACCAGCCATCGGTTCTTTTTTGGATATGTTGGGGCAAATCCTGACATTGATCGGAGTTTTTATTCTTACAAAAACCACTCCGCCATCGCTAATCGCTTTGGGGTTAGTTAGTTGTTTGATTCCGGTAGTTGTTTATATCGTAGCGCATATTTACCTTTTCAGTACTCGATACAAGATGTGGAAGCCTTCGATTCGTGCAGTCGATATGAAGGTTTCGGCAAGTATGATTAATTTGGGACTGAAATTTTTCACTGTTACTGTTACTTCGGTTACGATTGTTTATTTTTTACCTTTTCTTATCCAACGCATAAGCAATCCGGCGGAAGTAACCAATTTTAATACTGCCCTTCGTTTGTTTGCCGTTGCACTTAACGTGTTTGGGATTGTCGTATTGCCCTATTGGAGCTCGTTTACCGATGCATACACTAAAAAAGACTTTGTCTGGATGCAACAGGCTGTTTCCAAACTGCGCCGATATGTACTGTATGTATTGATATTTGAAGTGTTTATATTGATATTATCTCCGGCAATCTACTATTTATGGATCAACTACTGGATGACGGATGCAAATAATATGCTGAATATTTCCTTCCTGATGTCGCTGGCGGTTTGTATTCATGTCTGTACTTCCTGCTGGTTGAATGCCTGTATTTATCCTATCAACGGTACCGGAAAGATTAAACTGCAAATGTACAGTTCCATTGGAGAAATGTTGTTGATAGTTCCTTTAGCCTTATGGCTGGGACGCCTGTGGGGAGCACCCGGGGTTATCCTCGCTGCCTCTCTGATTTATCTTCCCCGTATGATTTGGGCGCCTATTCAGTTAAACCGATTAGTCAGCGGCAAAAGTGCCGGCATTTGGGATCAATAAATAACGGATAAAAAAGGAATAGTATGTTCTTCATAGGATTGGTCATCGTAGCGTGTCTGCTGTATATCTGGGACTACAAAATTCTGGCACTCGTTTGCTTTTTCTTTTTTCTGACTTCCGGATTTAACCTGATTCCCGAAAAAATTATGGATATCGGACCTATTTCTAAGGGATTTGATTTTGCCTTTTTTATCATGGCGGGCATCCTGCTTATCGACAGCCTGTGTATTAAAAACTATTTGAGAATAGACAATTTTATCAAATATCTTTTAGTATTCGGAGGCTTTTTGGGGATATGTATTATATATAGCAAGTGGGTTGTTGGATTGGATTGGGCAGGAATACTTCGCACTTGCCGTTATCAGTTTTTCTGGCTTGCTTATTTTATTTTCCGGAATTTAGACAAAAAACGGTTGGAGGCAATTCTGCGGGTTTTGTTCCCTATTGTTGTAGCACTTTCCGTGCTGTATCTTTTGCAAATAGTTCTTGGTACGCATATCCTGAATAAAATGGCGAAAAGTACATTTTGGATAGGCGGATTAAGCATCCCCCGTTATTATAACCAACCGGATATGCTTCAATTTTTCACATTATTAGCCATCTATCATAATCCGTATAAAAATGTACTAAAAAAAATTACAACCTTTATACTAATATGTGCCTTATTGGGTGCTTTTCACCGCAGTTTGATGAGTTTGTTTCCCCTGATGCTTCTTTTGGGTTATATAATTAGATTGTCGCGAATGAGGAGGATCCTGCTTTTATCAGTGCTGGGTTTTATCGTTTTGTGCGGAATTTCTGTTACGGGAGTGCTGTTTGTGCAGTCCAGAATGTACGCGGATTTGAGAAATATTGTCAGCGGCAATTTTGCCGATGTTGAAATGACACTTGATCCAGAAGATCTTGCCGAATCAACTTTTACGTTCCGGATGGCGGTCTTGTATGAGCGAAATCAATATGTTTCGGAACGCCCTGTAGTAATGGTGCTTGGAGCCGGACTTGTTGCGGAAGACTCCAAAATAATAGATAAACTGTTTGATTTTAAGATAGGATTACCGGATGAAGCAACAGGAAAAGTTGAACAAATAGAGTCCGGCGACATCTCGTTTTCTTCTCTGATCCTTCGTTTGGGATATTTTGGAACGGCTTTATATCTGATGCTTTGGGTTTATTTAGGGGTGTTTTTTTATAAGAATCGAGAAAATAAATATGGCTTTGTATCGTTTCTTTATGTCGTAATGTCGATATGTGTCGCTTTCTTTTCCGGTAATTTATTGTCTCCGGTAAATTATATTATCCTGCTGATAACTTATGTGATTATCAAAAAAACAAATCAGGAACAAGAAGTACCACAGTTAGCAATGTAGTTGATGATGAACGAAAACATTAAAATATCTATTGTAACACCGTCCTACAATCAGGGAGAGTTTATAGAACAGACGATCCAATCGGTACTGAATCAAACCTACAAAAATATCGAATACATTATCGTGGATGGCGGCTCAACGGATAAGACGTTGGAAATTATTGATAAATACCGAGCCCAAATCGATGTGGTTATTTCCGAAAAAGACAAAGGACAAAGCGATGCTATAAATAAAGGATTCCGGCTTGCAACCGGTGAATTAGCGGGTTGGATTAATTCTGACGACATACTTTATCCCGATTGTGTGGAAAAAATTGTGGAACTTTACCAACAATACCCCGGTGGCAGTATTTATTATCCGGCGACATTGGATGTTATAAATCGTGATGGAAAATTGTTGCACAAATCTACCCTGAAAATTCCAAATCGCAACCATCTTTTGAACAAAAATTACAGTGTCATTCAACAAGGCTCTTTTTACAACCGTCAATTAGTAAATCAAATCGGATACTTGGACGAGTCTATTCAGTATTGCATGGATTTGGATTTATGGCTTCGATTGTTGAAAGAGAATGACAAAATTTACAGTTACCAATCCCATGCTTTGGCTGCCTTTCGCATCTGGGAAGACACCAAGACAACACAAGGAGGCATCCGGTTTTTGCAAAACACCCGGCAAGTATTGGATTGTCAAGGAGCAAAAAAAATCTCTCGAACAAAATTTTATTTATTTTATATAACTTGCCGGATATGGGCAGGTAAAGTAAAGCGAAAAATCCTATTAAAATAAGTGTATGAAGATAATGCATATATTATGGGAATTACGCTATGGCGGAGCAGAAACAATGCTTGTTGATATTGCCAATCTTCAATCGCTTGACAACGAAGTTGAAGTATTGATAATTAATAACGACATTGAAGTGTCGTTATTCGAAACCCTTAATGAAAGGATAAAAGTAAAAAAAATTAATCGTCCGGCGCAAAACTACAATCCCTTCTACATATTAAAACTGAATGCCATAATTGCGTTTTCCAATGCCGACGTATTTCATTTTCATCATAATAATTTAATAAATTACATTCCCGCAAGTGTGTTGAAAAAGAATCGTTGCTTAACCGTTCATTGTCTTGACACTCAATATATTCGCAGATATGATCATGTCTTTGCCATTTCGGAAGCAGTTAAAAAAATGATAAAGCAGGAAACGGGTATCGATGCCTCACTTGTAGAAAATGGGGTTGATATAAACCGTTTCCGCAAACAGAAAAATAAACAGAACACCGTTTTCAGGATAGTGCAAATTGGAAGATTGGCACATGAGTACAAAGGGCAACATCTGTCGCTTTCTGCAATTGATCTGCTCGTCAATAGGTACAATTGCAAGAATATACATCTTGATATTATCGGATGGGGGGTTTCCGAAAAATATCTGAAAGATATGGCAAAACATTTGAATATAACGGATTATGTAAGCTTTTTAGGAATGCGTGACAAAAACTATCTTGGTGAACATTTGGCAGATTATGATTTACTTGTACAACCGTCACTGTGGGAAGGATTTGGATTGACAATAATCGAGGCAATTAGTGCACTAACCCCGACTTTGCTATCGAATATCGACGGGATGAACACCGTTTCACAAGATGGGAAATATACCTATACATTCAAAAACAACGATGTGGAAGATTATGCCGAAAATATATATAAAATAATAAATTTGCCGTCTGAAAAACGAGAAGAGATGGCCGAAAAGGCGTATAACTTCGCTCTTGATAATTTTGATATTGCCATAACAGTTAAAAAATATCTCGCTCTTTATGAGCAAATTATTCAAAAACGATAAATTGATATGAATATACTTGTACTCAATTCGATTCTTTATACTGCGAACAATAATGTTATTCCGCAAGTAAAATCTATTAAAGACACGATGATATACAATATGTGCCTTGGCTTTCTTCGTTTAGGGCATCAGGTTACTCTCGTTGCCGCATCGGAATATAAACCCATACAGCACGAAGAATATGAGTTTGATATAGTGTTTTTTCCATCGATTTTGAAACGTGTGTTTCTGCCGAGTGTCCTTCCTTTACAGCCTCAGTTATGGCGTTATTTGCGCAAAGAAAGCTGCCGTTTTGATCTGATTGTTGCAAGCGAAATATTTGCTTTCCCGTCTCTCTTTGTAGCATTGATTTGTCCTCGCAAAACAATAGTGTGGCAAGAAATGAATGTCCATCAGAAAAAATGGCGACAAATTCCATCCAAATGGTGGCATAACATCATTGTGCCACTCTTTATGAGGCGCGTTAAAATGGTAATTCCGCGCTCTGATTCCGCGTATAATTTTATAAGCAAGTATTTCAAGAATGTTTCATCCGAAGTTGTTGACCATGGCGTAAACGTGGAAAATTTCTATTTAACAGAAACAAAAAAACGACAATTTATAGTTGTTTCTCAACTTATTTACAGGAAAAATATTGAAAGTATTATAGATAAATTTCATCGGCTGATTGCAGAGAGTCAATTTGCAGATTTCACTCTTATTATTGCGGGTAAAGGAGAATTAGAAAGCAATTTGAAAGAGCAGGTAACACAATTGAAAATAGAAAACAATGTTCATTTTGTCGGTTTTATGCCCCATCAAGACTTGAATGCACTTGTTGCAGATTCGATGGCAATGCTGATAAACACGAGACAGGATCTTAATATGGTTTCAATCCCCGAATCCATTGCAGCCGGGACACCTATCGTATCCAATTTGATTCCTGCAACTGCTGCATATATTGCTAAAAACAATTTGGGAATTGCAAAAACCGATTGGGATGAATCCGATTTAAAGGAAATTATTATCAACAACTCTTTTTACGTTACGAATTGCGTAGCATACCGCAAAAAACTGACAAATGTTTATTTGGTAAAAAAGATGGTAGAAATTGCACAAGAAGAAAGGTTAACGAATGAAAAAGTAAACGCATGAAAATCCTACTCGCCAATAAATTCTACTATTACCGAGGCGGCGCCGAAGTATATGTAATCAATCTCGAAACATTATTGCGGGAACACGGACATGAAGTCGCCGTATTTTCGATGCAGCATCCGCAAAATCTCCCGTCGGAGTATGGTAAATTTTTCCCGAGAGAAGTGGACTTTATCCACATTAATCCGTTCGATTTTTTTACTTACATTTTGCGCCCTTTGGGTTCAAAAAAAGTAAAGGATAATTTTACTCGCTTAGTGGATGAATTTAAGCCGGATGTAGTGCATCTGAATAACATCCACAGTCAATTATCGCCCGTAATTGCAGAAATTACCTATAATAGAGGAATAAAAACAGTTTGGACATTGCACGATTACAAAATGCTTTGTCCTCGATACGATTGTATAAGGAATGGGAAAACCTGCAATTTATGTTATAACGCTAAATTACCGATAATCCGCCATTCTTGCATGAAGGATAACCTCTTGGCAAGCGTTTTGGCTTATTGGGAAGCGGAAAAATGGAATCGGGAAAAATTGGAAAAATATACGTCAACATTTATCTGCCCGAGCGAATTTATGCGAAACGAAATGATATGCGGCGGTTTTAATCCTCAAAAACTTATCAAGTTAAATAATTTTATCGATGTTGCGAAAATTACACAGCCGGTTTCTCAAAATAAAGAAAACTATTATTGCTACGTCGGTCGCCTTTCGCCGGAAAAAGGATTGGAAACTTTATTGAAAACAGCTATGGAGTTGCCTTATACTTTACGTATTATCGGGACAGGAAGTTTAGAACAAGCATTGAGACAAAAATATCAAACTAAACACATTATTTTTGAAGGGTACAAATCATGGAATGAAATTGAAACGATTGTCAGCAAAGCCATGTTTACGGTAATGCCCTCCGAATGGTTGGAAAACAATCCCATTTCCACAATCGAGTCGCTTGCTTTGGGGACGCCAGCCTTGGGAGCACGCATCGGAGGGATTCCCGAATTAATTGAAGAAAACGTAAACGGCTTACTTTTCGAATCACGAAATAAAAACGATTTGAAACGTCAAATCCAACATTTTTTTGAGAAATCAACTCCATTTGATTACGAAAAAATTGCTCAATCGGCAAGAGCAAAATATTCGGCAGAAAACCACATCCGTTCTTTAATGCAAATTTATTGTACCTTTCCCCTATAAATTTTTGAGTGTAATTTTTATTCGTTTGTGTATAAATTGAGGGTTTTATGCTAACTTTGTCCCCGAAATGGGAAGAATACTTGCGATCGACTACGGAAAAAAACGGACAGGATTAGCAGTCTCCGATCCATTGCAAATGATTGCTGGAGGATTGGATACCGTCGAAAGCCGCGAGGGAATTGATTATCTTCGGAATTATACTGCTCAGGAAGAGGTGGAATTGTTTATTCTGGGCGAGCCCCGCCAAATGAATTACGAACCTTCGGAAAATCTGCCGCGCGTAGAGCAATTCCGGCAAGCATTGCAAAAAGCTATTCCGAACATTCCGATTCTTATGGTGGACGAACGATTCACATCCACTCTCGCTCATCGGGCAATGCTCGAAGGCGGATTAAAGAAAAAAAAGCGACAAGACAAAGCATTGGTCGATGAATTAAGTGCAACCATTTTATTACAAACGTATCTGGAAACAATTAGAAAATGACGCTTCCGATTTACCTATATGGGCATCCGATCTTGCGGAAAGAAACAAAAGACATTCCGTCGGATTATCCCGACTTGCATACATTGTTGGACAATATGTACGAAACGATGTACGGGGCAGATGGAGTCGGTCTTGCTGCTCCGCAAATTGGGTTAGACGATCGGATATTGGTTGTTGATCTCAACTCCTGCAAAAAAGACGATCCCTCCTGTTCCGGTTTTAAAAAAGTGTTTATCAATGCCCGCATTACTGAGCGGGACGGCGAGGAAGCGTCGATGGAAGAGGGTTGCCTTTCTGTTCCCAATATTCACGAAAAAGTGCCGCGCCTAAACCGGATACGCATTCAATACTTGGACGAAAACCTGCAACCACACGATGAAGTATATGAAGGATACAAAGCCCGCGTCATCCAGCACGAATACGACCATTTAGACGGCATTCTTTTCATCGACCGGATTGCCGGTATCCGAAAACAGCTCATCCGCTCGAGACTAAACAAAATAACGACCGGTAATATGAATTGTTCTTACAAAGTGAAACGTTGATTGATCTGCCGGTATTATTTTTATTGAAAATGATTTTGCCGTTTCGTGTCATTTTCATACCTTCGCGACTCAACTCGTATCATAAATCGTGTGATATATGGATGTACTGCATTACACTTTTTTCCAACACGCGCTCGCAGGCAGTCTGTTTGTCTGCGTTGCCTGCGGTATTGTAGGGAGTTATATCGTGGCGCGCCGATTGGTTTTTATCAGTGGCGGTATCACTCACGCATCGTTCGGGGGCTTGGGTTTGGGTTTTTATTTGGGGATTAATCCGATTTTTTCGGCGTTGATTTTTTCTATTGCTTCGGCGTTCGGCGTCGAATGGTTGTCGAAAAAACAAGGTGTGCGCGAAGATTCGGCTATTGCTGCTTTTTGGGCATTGGGAATGGCTTTGGGAGTGATTTGCATTTTTATGACGCCCAACTATGCTCCTAATATATCTACCTATTTGTTCGGCAATATCCTCACGGTAACAATTGCCGATATTTGGTTTGCAGGCAGTTTCGCTTTGATTATGATGGGCGTTTTCGCCTGTTTTTCCAATACCATTCTTTATACCGCTTTCGACAGGGAATTTGCTCAGACCAAAGGGTTAAAAGTAAATCTGATAGAAAATCTGATGATGTTAGCGATTGCTATTTGCATCGTTTCCAGTATTCGATTGATCGGCATTATGTTGCTGATGTCGTTGTTGACCATTCCGCAAATGACGGCAAATCTGTTTACCGCCAAATTCCGAAATATTGTTATATCTTCTACCTTCATTGGTATTTTGGGTTGTTTTTCCGGATTATTTCTCTCCTATTTCTTGAATGTGCCGTCGGGAGCGGCAATTGTTTTTGTTCAAGTGATCTTTTTCCTGCTATGTAAAACCGGTATATTTCTTGCCCACAAAACAATAAAACAGGCATAATTCTGTTTAAATAAGGTGCATCGAGTACCTGACAAAATGTTAAAAGTCCGTTATATAACCCTGTTCCTCGGATCCCTTGTCCTGTTGTCTTCTTGTTCTTCTACCAAGAATACTGCCGGAACAAGATGGTATCATTCGATCAACACCCGTTACAACATTTACTTTAACGGGGAAACAGCTTATCAGGCAGCGTTGAAAGCACGGGAAGACAATTATGAGGATAATTATTCCAAAATGCTTCCGATGTTTATCGTTAGTACTTTACCGAAAGACAAAACGACTGCCGGTGGACCTTTCGATCGATCCATCGAAAAATCGGTGAAAGCGATCAAGACTCATTCGATTCAGGCAAAACCCGAAAAAAAGCAGGGCAAACGAAACGATCCGAAATACAAGGAATGGATGAGTCGAACGGAATACAATCCTTTTCTTCACAATGCCTGGATGCTAATGGCTAAATCACAGTTCCAGAACGGCGATTTTTTAGAAGCCGCCAGTTCGTTTTCCTATATATCCCGTTTATACATTACTCAGCCCGAAATTGCTCTGAATGCCAAAATCTGGCAGGCAAGGTGCTATGTCGAAATGGCTTGGTTTTACGAGGCGGAAGATATTCTTTTCAAAGTAAGGAGCAACGATCTGCCTCCCAAGTTGGAAAATTGGTACGCTACGGTATATGCCGATTTTCTGATTCAGCAGAAAAAATATGCCGAAGCGGTTCCCTATCTTCAAACGGCTATTCGCGCCGAAAAAAACGGACGACAAAAGAATCGTGAAAAATATTTGTTAGGGCAAATATACAGCCTGTTGGGAGAAAAGGATTTGGCTTACAATGCATTTAAAAGTATATACGGCGCTTACCCATTGGAATTTGCCGCCAAAATCCGCCAAACTGAGGTTTTTTCCGGTAATAATCCGACAGCAATGATTAAGCGACTTCAAAAAATGGCAAAAAATCCCAAAAATAAAAATTATTTGGATCAGGTGTATTATGCTTTGGGAAATGTATATTTGTCGATCCCGGATACCGTCAAAGCCATTGAAAGTTACGAATTGGGCGTCGAAAAAAGCGTTAGTCAAGGAGTGGATAAAGCATTGAGTCAAATCCAATTAGGCGACATCTATTTTGAAAAAAGAAAATTTATCCGGGCGCAACCCAATTATGCCGGTGCCTTGCCTTATGTGAAAAAGGAAGACGAAGCCTATCCGCGAGTTTCCAAACGTTCGGCTGTGCTGGACGAATTAGTTGTCTATGCAGAGGCCGTAGAATTGCAAGACAGTTTGCAGCGCCTTTCCCGTATGTCGGAAACCGAACGGTTGGAAGTAGTTCGGAAAATCATTGCCGATAAGATAAAGAAGGAAAAGGAGGAAAGGGAGAAACAGGAACGTGAAGAATATTTGGCACAACAGGATAATTTCCGTGCTGCGCAAAACGCAAATAATCCAAACGTGAGGCGAACTCCGCAGGCGGTGGTGGCTCCAACGGGCAATGAAAGCAGCTTTTATTTTTACAACCCTCAAACGGTAACGATGGGCAAGACGGCTTTCCAACAGAGATGGGGGAGACGAAGATTGGAAGACGATTGGCGGCGACAGAATAAAACCAGTCCGCTGTTGGATGCTTGGGCAGATAACAGTGAAACGGAAAACAGTTTTTCGGAAAATGAAATAGATGGGATAGAAGATACAGCGGAAAATATTCCGGCGATATTATCATCCGATCCTTACGATCCGCAATTCTATTTGCAGCAAATCCCAATGAGCGAAGAAGATATCAATGCTTCCGACCTAATTGTTTCCGACGGACTGTACAATATGGCAGTCGTTTACAAAGATGGATTGAACGATGCAGATTTGGCTTTGGAAACTTTCGACCAACTCAATACCCGTTTCCCCGATCACGAAAATAAATTAGCGGCTTATAATCATATTTATCTTATTTATTTGAGGGAAGAAAATCCGGCAATGGCAGACTTATACAAGCAGAAAATCCGCTCGGAATTTCCCGATAGCGAATTAGCCATCGTTATGGCCGACCCCAACTACGAACATAACCTGAAAATGGCGGATGCGTTGGCAGAGTCGTTGTATCAGGATACATATCAAGCCTATTTAGCCGGTGATGCAAATCAGGTGCAGACTAATTATGCCCTGGCTCAACAATCTTACGGAACATCGAAGTTGATGCCCCAATTTATGTTTTTAGATGCATTGAGTTATGCACAAACCCAAGATTCCGAACAATTTAAGACACAATTGAGAGAGTTGATCGGCAAATATCCCAATGCTGATGTTTCCGTCCTGGCTTCCGAAATGATGAAAGGTTTTCAGCGAGGTCTGATTTTGTCGGCTTCGGGGGATAAACTGTTGGCAAGAGGCGGTTTATTCAATGTCAGTTTTGGGGAGGAAGGTATTTCCGAAGAGACAGACTCCATTCCGTTTTTGTCGGAAACCAATGCGCCTCACGAATTGTTAATCATTTATCCGCAAGGAAGCCTCGATGATAATTTCTTGCTTTACACGGTGGCAGGTTTCAATTTTGGTAATTTTGTTATGACCGATTTCGACCTCGAACAAACAACAATAAGAAATATTGGCATACTGCAAATAAAAGGCTTCCACAATTTGGCAGAAGTAACGCAATATGTTCAAATGATTTATGCACCGGAAGGTTATGCGCAGGAGTTGGGAAAAGCGGTGGTGGCAATCCCTGTTTCACTTGAAAATTATAACCGATTGATGCGGGGCAAAACGCTCGAATCGTATATGCACTTCTTTGAAGAAAATTTTGGGGAAGAAAATCCGCTCCTAATCGAACAATGGAAATCGGCCCAAATGCAGGAACAGGAAAATACGGTAGAAATTCCAGAGAAAATCCTCCTTGAAACGCTTACCGAGCCCGCCTCAACGGAAAACTCTATAAATCTTATAGACTTAGAACCTATCGATGCTCAAGAGCCCGATACAGTATCCATTGAGTCCCCGACTATCTATGATTTGGAACGTCAACGTGCAGAACGAAAAACCGACGAAATAATTGCTCGAACCGAAGATTTACTCAACCAGGGCTCTCGGTTGGTAGACAATATTAACAACACATTGAACGAAATTTCATCCGATCCGGTTCGAGGCATTCAAAAATTGGTAACAAATTTGTTTAGCAAAAAATCCACCAATGCTATTGACGAGTACGCCAAAGAGCAGGAAAAAGCGGAAAAAGAACGTCAAAAACAATTGAAACGGGAACAGGCAGCAGCCGACAAAGCGCTTCGTGCGGAGGCTTTGCAAAAGGAGAAAGAACGGAAAGCCCTTTTGAAACGGAAGCCGACGAAGACAAAGCATCGTTAGGGGGTGCCGCTATCATCCTTAACACAACGGATCGAATGGGCGCTGGTCCTCTCAGTTGACCACATGCTTGCGTGATAGGAGGCAATGTACATGTCGGACGCCTTACCCACGTTAGAGGTTCCCGCCACATTTCCCGAACTACTTGTCCAGTAATTCCCGGTGCCACCCTTACCGTTAAGCTGACCATCCCAGTTGGAGCGTATACCCGAACCGGGAAAGAACAACGAAGCATTGGTAACCGGATTGTAAAATAACAGACCTGCACAAGCTACATCCCAGGAACCGGTGGAAACTGTACCGGATGACGTAATCTGAAGACGATCGAAGAAACCGTCAGCGTAATATCCCCAGGAAGTGTTACTCATATCACTTATCATAGCATTCTGAGGGTTTAACCACAAAGACTGACGTATCTCGGATGTAGGAATAATATTATTATTACTAAAATCAATGATGTTAGCTGTTGACCCGTCGTTCGGGCGACGGTAATCATCCGGACAAGTCTCACTGATGATATCATGCCTGTCGGTAGCGCTTGTCCAGTAGCCGGTTGTAGAATTTGTACGATTCCATAAATTGATAGGAATGCCCGCAGTCGGAATCGCCGGATGGTAAGCCATAAGAGCGTAAGTCGCTTGCTGGGCAGCACCGACAGACCACTGGAAGTGAGCCCCGCTCTGGGTAGGATATTCCACGAAATCAGCGCCCCGGGGAAAAAGTTTCGAATGGTCGGTAGCGTCAGTTCCGGTTCCGGAAGGAAACCACGGAAATATGGAAGCAGTAAGATTAAAAGGTGAAAAACGAACGCATTGGGTACGGCTGCCCGGAGCATTTATACCG
>Ga0209628_10000609_pt1 | contig 22124 bp, 19 predicted proteins | sample TergutCu122P4_FD_187285 | JGI IMG/M metagenome (GOLD analysis project Ga0209628, IMG submission 187285) | Cubitermes ugandensis P4 segment gut microbial communities from Kakamega Forest, Kenya - Cu122 P4 (SPAdes) (version 2) | ecosystem: Host-associated > Arthropoda: Insects > Digestive system...
TTAGATAGGTTTGTAATAGTAGAAAGAAAAATTGATTATTATTAAATATGTTAACTGATTTTTATGCCGGATTGGCTATTGTAATTATATTAATTTTTATAGGTTTTTTTCTTAGTAAGATTAAAATTATTCGTGATGAGAGTGTTAAATTCTTAAGTAATTTAATTTTAACTGTTACATTGCCTGTTGCATTCTTTAATTCATTTCCGGATGAATTTAATTTTGCTGATCTCAGATTATTTCTTTGGGGATTAATAAGTTGTATAGTTATCTTATCCTTACTAATATTGCTTTCACAAGTGCTTTTTTCTAAGAAAATAGTTAAAAACAATAATTATGAGTATAAATTTGCATTTGCTTTCAATAATACTTCGTTTATTGGATATCCTTTAGTTTCTATGGCTTTTGGCCAAGATGGACTAATAGCGTATGCAGGATTTATGCTACCATGGGTAATTGCTTTATTTACTTATGGCGTATGGCTTTTTAATGATAATTACACTTGGAAAGATACTTTAAAAGGATTTATAAATCCAAATGTTATTGGAATTATTTTGGGTGCTGTTTTCTTTATATTTGGAATTCGGTTGCCGGCAATAATAAATCAAACAGTTGGTATGATTGCCGGATTAACTACTCCGTTAGCATTACTATGTATAGGGTTTATGTTGAGTGAAGCAAAACTAAAAGTTCTTTTTAAACGTTGGCAAGTAGTTTTTGTTTGTTTAACACAGTTAACTATTCCACCAATATTTACATGGGCGTTTCTTAGAATGCTTGGGGCTCCCCCTGTTGTAATTAGTGTACTTGTTTTAATGCAAGCGCTACCAACTGCTGCTACTCTTGGATTATTTAATAAAAAATATAAAAACACTGAGAGTGAAGCTGGTGAAATAGTTACACTTAGTACTTTATTGGCAGGTATCACTGTCCCAATATTAATTTACTTTTTAATAGCTAATAAATAAACAACAGGGATGTTGCGTTTGCAAATATAGAATTTTAAGCTAAGAAGTACTATCTACATGTAATTTAAAGATTATCTTTGTCATCGTTTTTGAATGTTTTTTACAATGCTAAAATAATCTATTTTATGAGCATCGAAGAGTTAAACGAAGAAGAAGTACTTAACCGTCTTTCCGAGCACAGCGAGGAACCTCCTGAACACAATAGCAACGAAGAAAACGAATCTTCTTCAACCACTCATTCCGATTATAAAGTTCCGACCGGTGGAGACGGAACAATCAAACACCACTTGTCGGGAATGTATCAAAACTGGTTTTTGGATTACGCATCTTATGTCATTCTGGAGCGTGCCGTTCCGCATATCAACGACGGATTGAAACCCGTACAACGAAGAATTCTTCATACGATGCGTCGCTTGGAAGACGGTCGCTACAACAAAGTGGCAAATATCGTAGGAGAAACCATGAAGTTTCACCCGCATGGCGACGCCTCAATTGGTGATGCGCTTGTACAACTCGGACAAAAAGATTTATTAATTGATTGCCAGGGAAACTGGGGAAATATCCTGACCGGAGATGGTGCTGCTGCCCCTCGTTATATCGAGGCTCGTCTTTCGAAATTTGCGCTCGAAGTCGTCTTTAATCCCAAAACAACCGATTGGAAACTCTCTTACGATGGACGTAACAAAGAACCGATAACACTTCCCGTTAAATTCCCATTGTTATTAACGCAAGGAGTGGAGGGTATTGCCGTCGGACTTTCATCAAAAATATTGCCTCATAATTTCAACGAATTGTTGGATGCCTCCATTGCTCATCTCAAAAACGAAAGTTTCACTTTATATCCCGATTTTCTGACAGGAGGATATGTCGATGTCGGCAAATACAACGACGGTGAAAGAGGTGGTTCCGTGAAAGTGCGGGCGAAAATCAATAAAGTCGACAACAAAACGCTTTCCGTAACCGAAATACCTTTCGGAAAAACGACTTCTTCTCTGACCGAATCTATCTTAAAAGCCAATGAAAAAGGTAAAATCAAGATTCGCAAAGTCGACGATATGACTGCCAAAAACGCAGAGATTGTTATCCATTTGGCTCCCGGAGTTTCTTCGGATAAAACAATCGATGCGCTTTATGCTTTTACCGATTGCGAAATCAGTATTTCCCCGAATTGCTGTATTATCGAAAATAATAAGCCGCATTTCTTGTGCATTTCCGATGTTTTAAAATACTGTACGGATAATACTTTGCATCTACTCCGGATGGAATTGGAGATTCAAAAAGGAGAATTGTTGGAAAGCCTGCTTTTTGCATCTTTGGAAAGAATATTTATCGAAGAACGTATCTACAAGGATAAGGAATTTGAAAATGCCAAAACAATGGAAGAGGCTGTTGGACACATAGATAAAAGACTAACCCCGTTCAAGCCTTCGTTCATTCGAGAAATCACACGCGACGATATTTTGCGTTTGATGGAAATCAAAATGGGGCGTATCCTGAAATTCAATAAAGATAAAGCCGAAGAACAAATCGCATCTTACAAAACACAAATAGAGCAAATTGATTTTCATCTCAACCATATTGTAGAATATACAATCGATTGGTTTGCCAACTTGAAAGAAAAATACGGCAAAGATCATCTTCGCAAAACGGAAATTCGCAGTTTCGATACGATTGAGGCAACGAAAGTGGTAGAAGCCAACGAAAAACTGTATATCAACCGCGAAGAAGGTTTTATCGGCTACGGACTGAAAAAAGACGAATATGTTTGTAACTGTTCGGATATCGACGATATTATTATTTTCTTCCGCGACGGAAAATATAAAGTGGTGAAAGTTGCCGAAAAATTGTTCGTCGGAAAAAATATTCTCTATATCAACGTATTCAAAAAGAACGACAATCGCACCATTTACAATGTGATTTATCGCGACGGAAAAGTTGTTCCGTATTATATCAAACGTTTTAACGTAACAGGAGTTACACGAGATAAAGAATACGATTTGACACAAGGAACACCCGGAAGTCGCATCGTTTATTTTTCTGCCAATCCCAATGGCGAGGCCGAAACAATCAAGGTTATCCTTAAACCGAAACCTCGCCAGAAATTACTCGTTTTTGACAAGAATTTCAGCGAAATTGCTATCAAAGGACGTCAATCTATGGGTAACATCCTGACTAAAGCCGAGGTACATAAAATCTCACTGAAACAAAAAGGAGGTTCTACGCTGGGTGGACGCGAAGTTTGGTTCGACCGCGACGTACTGCGCTTGAATTATGAAGGACGGGGCGAATTGTTAGGCGAATTTTTCGCTAATGATTTGATTTTAGTTGTGTGTCAAAATGGTGAATTTTATACAAGTAATTTCGATGTAAGTAATCACTACGAAGACAACATACTGATTATTGAGAAATTCAATGCAAACAAAGTATGGTCTGCCGCCCTGTTCGATGCCGATCAGGAAGGAAAGCCTTATCTTAAAAGATTTATATTTGAGGAAACCTCAAGAAAAATGAACTTTTTAGGAGATAACAGCAATTCAAATCTTATTTTGCTCACCGATGAAATATATCCTCGCATCGAAGTGGTATTTGGCGGGCATGATAGTTTCAGAGAATCAATGATAGTAGATGCGGAAGAATTTATTGCTGTCAAAAGTTACAAGGCCAAAGGAAAACGCCTCACCACTTACGAAATCAGTACGGTTAACGAATTGGAACCCACCCGTTTTCCCGAACCGGAACAAACGGAAATCGTTACCGAAATAGATATTATTTCTGAAGAAGAAAAATCGCCATCGGACATTTTAGACGAAATTCTTGGGCAAGGAAAGTTGTTTGATTAAAGGTATTTCGTGCGGCAGCTATCCCCCTTTGGAGGGGGTAGGGGGAGGAGTTTGCAGTAAAACAAAAAAAGAATTTAAACGATAAACAACAAAGCGACCATATATAATGAAATATTGGATAGCAATAGGTCTTTTCTACATTCTGTGTGCTAATTCTGCAAATGCACAAAACGAACAATTGATAAAGGAAATAGAACAGTATATATTGAATGTTGATACTTTAATAAAGAGTGATTTATCAGATGTTGATACTTTAGAAATCACTGTATATCATGGTAGTATATATTTGACGAACAAGCCTTTTTTGGGTATACCTTATAGTTATATAGAAGGAGGAGGGGGAGAATGGTCATATTTTAAACAAGATTTAATTAACGGAAATCGATTTAAATGGGGGGATGAGATATTGTATGAAGAAGTATTAAAATCAAAACACAAGATTACAAAAAGACAATGGTATCAACATCTCAAGGAATATTACCGTGATGAAAAAATAGTTGCCGTGAAAAAAGAATATGGTAAAACGTGTTGGTTTCCTTCAAAAGATGCAGATTTTAAAACAATGCAAATCACACTTTATATTAATGATAATAATGTTGTTTACTATCAGAAAATTGGAAGAGTGAGCAGAAAAGATAAAAAGTTTTTAGAACGGAAATATGATATAAAAATTCATTAATAGTTGTGGCTAAATTCTAAAAAACAATTATCTTTGTCGAGTTCATCAAAAATCTAACAGTTAAAAAATAATCAAAACATGTCGGAATTAAAACACCCAATCCGAGAAGCAGAAAGATACCTCGAAAATGCGAAAGAGATTTTATCTACCAAAGCTGAAAAGCAAGGAGATTTGTATCATGACAGTAAATACGTTAAAATGGCTGGAAATACAGCTTGGAATGGCGTATTGGTAGCACTTAATGCAGTATTACACGTTTCCGAAAATCTGAAAAAAGACCAGCGACTTTCTTTTAATGATTTTGAAAATGCGCTTGCCAAACGTGACAGGAAAATGCCGAACTACTTAAAATCAGCATACGATATCTTACATAAATCCATGGGATATGACGGCATTCGGGAATATAAAGTTGTACAAGTTGGTATGGCAAGGGCAAAGATGTTAGTAGAATGGAGTAATAAACATTATCACGCCAATTGATAAAGTCCCTTTGTGTTTCAATGTATTAAAGGGCCAATATAAAATTTTATGCAGAAACATTTAGCTTTCATAATCTTATTGTGCCTTGTTTTGTTTCCCTGTTTTTCGCAAGAAGACAAACCACTAAGATTAAACTACAGGTCGTCGATGCTTGGCTTGGGGCAAGCAAGTGTTTATGACTCGTATCTTTCTCCATTGAATTATTCGGGAAATTCATACAGTTTCATGGAAGAACGCATGAGCATGACCGGTTTATTGAACGGAAATATTGCCGTTCAGCAACTGTTTTATCTCGATTATTATTCGACACTAAGTCCGCCCGGAAACGCTATTCAATATGCAGGATTCTTAGAATATAGTCCCGGATTATTTTACCGAATGGCTCCCCTGCCCAATTTGAAGGTTTTTGCAGGTAGTCAAATCAACGCACTTGCCGGATTTGTTTATAATCCCAGAAACTCCAATAATCCTGCAACCGCGAAAGCGCATCTAAACCTGACACTATCGGCTGCCGCATCATACGATTTCAAAATAAAATCACAGCCTTTCAGATTACGTTACCAAATCAGTTCCCCATTTGCAGGAGCCATGTTTTCCCAAAATTTCGGACAATCTTTTTACGAAATTTCGATAGGGAATAATGAAAATTTGGTGCATTTTGCCTCTTATCATAACCAAATAATTCTGCGAAATAATCTTTCCCTTGAGATTCCATTTAATTTCATGACTATAAGGTTGATGTACGCCAATTCGTTTTACGAAACTCGTATTAATTATATAAATACTCGCATTTATAATAACAGTTTTATGATAGGTTTTTCGAGGGAATTTTTTACGATTCCGGGTAAAAAGCAGGTTAAAGGGAATTTTAAACGGGTTTTTGAATAAAAATTATGGAAGTTAGACGAAGTTACAGGAAGTTAAACGAAGTTACAGGGAGTGTCATTCCGAACGCAGTGAGGAATCTAACCCTAATAGTATGTATATTATTTCTTTGCGTTTTTTCTTCGTGCGTAGAAATTGATGAGTTTAAAGATACTCCTCGTGGTAATTTCGAGGCACTTTGGAAAATCATGGATGAAAGATATTGTTTCTTTTCTTATAAAGAGGTTGATTGGAATGAAATACACGACCGTTATTCAGCACAAGTAAAAGATGAAATGAAAAGAGACGAATTATTCCAATTATTAAACAAAATGTTGCAGGAACTGCAAGATGGGCACGTTAATTTGATAACTCCATTCGACCTTGGGCGATATTGGAAATGGTTTGAAGATTATCCCGAAAACTTCGACGGAAAAATAATTAACGAACATTACTTGGGAACCGATTTTTCAATTGCATCCGGAATGCGTTACAAAATGTTGGAAGACAGTATAGGTTATATATATTATGGCAGTTTTTCTTCAGGAATAAGTCCGACTTCCTTAGACTATATCTTATATAAATTTGCCAAATGCGATGGAATTATTATCGACGTAAGAAATAACGGAGGAGGCTTGCTAAGCAATGCTACCGAATTTGCCTCCAGATTCACGGAAGAAAGAAAAATCGTCGGATATATCCAACATAAAACAGGAAAAGGCCATAATGATTTTTCCGACCTTTTCCCGATATATTTAGACCCATCCACGCGGATACGCTACCAAAAACCGGTTGTGGTTCTTACTAACAGAAGTTGCTACAGCGCGACAAACGACTTTGTGAGTTCCATGCGCTTGTTCCCTTTAGTCACGATTATGGGCGATCGAACGGGTGGAGGAAGTGGCTTGCCGATGTCTTCCGAGCTGCCCAACGGATGGGCGGTGAGGTTTTCTGCTTGTCCGACTTATGATGCAGATAAACAGCCGATTGAATCAGGAATAGACCCTGACATTCTCATAGAAGAATGGGATGATAAAGATAGAACTCAAGACCCATTCATTGAGGCAGCTCGAAATTATCTTCTTAAATCAGATTAATTTCTCCAACTTGCTTGTATTCGCTTTGATAATCTCGTCGCTTAACTCATAGTTAGTCAAGTCGTCGGATAAATAAGCATCATACGCTGTCATATCAATCAAGCCGTGTCCGGATAAATTAAACAAAATAGTCTTTTGCTTGCCTTCTTCCTTGGCTTTCAGTGCCTCGTTGATTGTAGCCGCAATAGCATGAGAAGATTCGGGAGCAGGAATAATTCCCTCTGTCTGAGCAAATAAAATACCAGCCTTGAATGAATCCAATTGTTGAATATCAACCGCTTCAATCAAATTGTCTTTTTTCAGTTGACTGATGATTGCACCTGCACCATGATAACGCAATCCGCCGGCATGAATGTTTGCGGGAGCAAAATCGTGTCCTAAAGTGAACATCGGTATCAGTGGCGTATAACCTGCCTCATCACCAAAATCGTATTGGAAAACTCCGCGAGTCAATTTCGGACAAGATGCCGGTTCGGCTGCAATAAAACGAGTATTTTTTTCTCCGGATATTTTATGACGAAGGAACGGATATGCAATCCCTGAAAAATTGGAGCCACCACCGAAACAAGCTATCACGATGTCGGGATATTCTCCTGCCATGGCCATTTGCTTTTCAGCCTCCAATCCGATAATCGTTTGATGCAAAGACACATGATTGAGCACACTTCCCAAAGTATATTTGCAGTTGGGAGTTTGCATAGCCAATTCTATTGCTTCGGAAATCGCTGTACCCAAGCTTCCCTGATAATTCGGGTGTTCGGTAAGAATTTTACGTCCGGCGTTTGTCGACATTGAAGGAGACGCAATTACTTGCGCTCCGAATGTTTGCATAATTGAGCGGCGGTAAGGTTTTTGTTCATAGCTTATTTTTACCATATAAACAGCCAGCTCCAATCCGAAAGCCTTCGCAGCATACGATAAAGCGGCACCCCATTGTCCGGCTCCGGTTTCCGTTGTAATATTGGTAGTTCCTTCTTTTTTACAATAATAAGCTTGCGCCAATGCCGAATTTAATTTGTGGGAACCAACCGGACTAACGCTTTCGTTTTTGAAATAAATATGTGCCGGAGTGTCTAAAGCTTTTTCCAAACCGTAAGCCCGCACAAGCGGAGTAGAACGATAGCTTTTATACAATTCTCTCACTTCTTCCGGAATTTCGATAAACCTGTCTGTTTGGTTCACTTCCTGATCTGCCAAATCTTTCGCAAAAAGAGGATACCAATCTTCTGCTTTCAACGGTTGTTTAGTGCCGGGATTTAAAACAGGTAACGGCTTGTTTTTCATATCAGCCACAATGTTATACCACGCTGTTGGAATTTCACTCTCCGGTAAAATAAATCTTTTTGTTTTCTCGCTCATGATTTTAAATTTTAATTGTTAAATGTTTATTAATTATTCTGTCGAATTTTTGATATAAAAAAAACATCGGCGAATCCCTACGATCTCTACAACACAAAGAAAAACAATTACTTTATAATCGCCAAATATAAAATTGTTTTTTTGAAATTTGTTTTTATTACGCAAATCGCGTAGATTTGCGCAAATAACATAATAATTGTATGAAGAAAAGTATCACATGGATTTTTGCAAGCATTTTCTTGTTCGGTGTAAGTGTTTCACAGGCTCAAGAACAAGATTCCATATTAACAAATTACCTTCGGAAAGCACAATACCAACAAGGCATTGAATACATCAACACGCAGGAGCCTACAAGAAATTTGGAACATCAAAAAGCGTTGTGTTATAAATGGTTAAGTAATCATTCCAAAGCCATCGAAATTTTAGAACATTTACGGGAAAATTATCCGAATGATATTTCCATTCAATTAGAATTGGCGCAATGTTATGAAACTCGTTTACAATATTCACAAAGCATTCATTGTTATGAGAAATTAATAGAAACAGATTCTACCAACACTTATTTTCAGGTACGAAAAGCCGATTTACTTTATCGTTCCGAAAAATATAGGACAGCCTTGGAAAACTATCTGCAAATTGATCCTGAAACTTATAATCCCTCCTATTTGAAAAAAAGCATTGCACTCTGTTACGAAAAACTTAACCAACCGGATAGCGCAAAAGTTTACTTTCAAACCGCTTGGGAACTGGATGCCAATGATGTTTTTTCGGCATTAAACTTAGTAAAACTTTGTATTCAGCAAAAAGATTATGCGCAGGCTTTATTACATTCCGAAACTTTTCTGACTGCCGATACTACCAATGTTCAAATGAATGTGCTGAATGCTTTTGCATATTATAATTCGGACAATTACAAAGAAGCTGCCCTCCGGTTCGAAAAATGCCGTGCAGCCGGAGATTCTTCTCTGATGGTGACTCGAAGTTTGGGAATTTCACATTTCTTTTTGAAAAACGACGCGGCAGCTTATCCTTGTTTGCAACAAGCTTATGAACGCGATTCAACAAATATGACGGTGTTGTATGCATTAGCGCAGGTCAGCCATAACTTGGGTTATTATCCGGAGGCTGTTCAAATGTATCAAAAATTGATTGAAAATGCTCTTCCCAATCGAAATGCGCTCTATACTTATTATAAAGGTTTGGCTCAGGCTTACGAAAAAGACAGTTTATTTCAGGATGCTGCTATGTACTATTCGATTGCCGTCTCTTATGCCTCATCCAATGCGCAAAGAATGGAACTCTTTTTCAATTTTTCCATTTTGTTGGAATATGATTTGAAGGATTACAAAATGGCCATCTACTATTATACACAATATCAGGGGGCATTGCTGAGTTATCAGGAATCGCTATTAGACCAACCGGATCCAAACCAAGAACAAATAAAAGAGATTGAAGTTAAAATTGATGAATTAAGTAAACATATTCGTAAATTAAGAACGGAGCACGGAATCAGTTATAATGATAAAGTGTGGGGTAATAATTAGGAGAATTTACAAAATCGTATAAATTTTCTCCTGCGACCTTATTGGCTCCTCCCCTACTTTTGTTTTAAAAACATTGTTCAAGTTTTCATCGATGAAACATCCTTTCACGTTATCTTTTAATTGGATATTGAGAATTTCGATGATTTTCTTTTTGATGGTTTGATTGATAACCGGGAAAGCTGTTTCTATTCTTCTGTAAAGATTGCGTTTCATCCAATCGGCCGAAGTCAGGAATAAATCTTCTTTGCCGGCATTGTAAAAATACCAAACGCGGGCATGCTCCAAATAAGCGTCGACAATTCGTGTGATGCGGATATTTTTACTGTATGGTTGATCGGGAACCAAGCAACATATTCCTCTCACTATCAAGTCAATTTCTACACCGGCTTTACTTGCCTCGTATAATTCATCAATCATAGCAGGATCTTGTAGCCCGTTCATTTTCAAAATAATGCGAGCCTTTTGGCCTTGTTTGGCATGTTTGATTTCGCGTTGAATCATCTGTTGCAGACTTGGCACCAAGTTGGATTGCGTAACCAAAAGATGTTTGAATTCGTATTTAGTAAGATTTCCTTCCAGTATATCGAAAACACGTCCTACCTCGTTGGTTAACTGTTTGTTACAGGTCAAAATCGACATATCCGAATAAAGTTTTGCCGTTTTTTCATTGAAATTACCGGTACTCAAATAAGCATAATTTCTAGTTTGATTCCCTACCAAGCCGTATTTTTCCGTAATTAAAGCCACTTTAGCGTGTACTTTCAATTTAGACAAACTGTAAATAATTCTGATTCCGGCTTTTTCCATGCGCTCGGCTGTTTCAAGATTGTTTTCTTCGTCGAAACGGGCTTTCAACTCGACAAAAACCGTAACTTTTTTCCCGTTTTGGGCAGCATAAATCAGTGTATTAATTACATCCGATTGTTCGGCCACGCGATATTGAGTTACTTTGATGCTTTCCACTTTCGAATCGGGAGAGGCCGCCTCTTTCAAAAACCGGAGAAAATAATTAAACGAATGATAGGGATAAAACAGGAAAACATCTTGCTTTTGAATCACACTGGAAATCTTTTTTGAATCGTCTAATATTGGTATTCTGATTGGACTCCGCGTTTTCGAAACAAGCTTTTCTCCAACCGGATTAGGTAATTTCATTAAATCCTGCATGTTTAAATGCGGACTGTCGGGCACCATTTCATTTTTAGGTATTTCAAATGCCGCGGCCAAAAATGCCAAAAAATCTTTCGGCATATTATAATCGTATGCAAAACGACTAAGATCGCCTATCTTTCGCCTTTTTATTTTTTGTTTGATTGTTTCGACTAAATTGTTGTTGGAAAATTTCTCTTCGTCTATGATAATATCGGCATCGCGCGAAATCTTGACACAATAACTGCAATCGATAGTAAATCCGTAGAAAACTTCTTCTAAATTGGCTTTGATAATATCTTCCACAAACATGAAATAATAATTATCATCAAGCACAGGAAGTTTAACAAAACGCGGGACTTTTGCAAAAGGAATTTTCATTATTGCATAGCGGAAATCACCGCTTTTGTTTTCTATCATCCTCACAACCAAATATATCCGATTATCTCGAATAAAATATTTTATTTCATCTTTCAATATCAGAACAGGCTCGAGGAACGGATATATTTCTTCACTAAAATAATTTTGGATAAACTTTTTATGAAAATCATTGACCTGTTCATTTTGATATAAGAATATTTTATTGTCTTGAAGTTCAGGAATAATCATCCGTTCAAAAATTCGTGAAAATTCTTTCTGTTGTCTGGTTACTTCTGCTTTAATTTCAGACAATATCTGTTCAGAATTTTCCGAATCTTCCTCTGCTCGCTTTTTTTTCTTGATAATATCCTGATGTTCAGCAACTCTGATTTTGTAAAATTCTTCGAGATTCGACGCATGTATAGCTAAAAATTTGATGCGCTCGTAAAGAGGTAAAGTTTGGTTGGTAGCTTCCAATAACACCCGATAGTTGAAAGAGAGCCAACTGACATCACGATTGAAATATTTATATTGATTTTCCATGATAAGAATACTGGTCAGTTTTACAATCAAGAGGAATATTTAAATATCTGCTATAGACAGAGTTAAAACATCACCAACTCCTTAATTTATCTCATAGCTATACACGGAAATGTCATTTATAGCCATTAAATTATATCCTCTATGAGTTACAAGTCCAGCATCAACTAATTTTTTATATTCCTCATTGGCTTTTTCTAAAGCTATAAATGATGAATTAAAATCATTTCCTTTTTTTTCTTCGACTATTTTTTTTATTTCGTTTTCTAATAATACTTTTTTCATGATTTAGATATATTTTCTTGTGTGAATGAATATTCCAATATTATTTTTTCTGACATAATCATCAGACAACATATAATATGATCTTATACAGTCTCGAAGATTTTCATCTATACTATAGTCAATTATTCTCAATTTTAATTCTTTCTCCAATATTTCTATATTGATAGGCCTTCCATGAGATTTCCACCTATTATTATCACTTAACTTTTTGGCAATATCTTCAGCTCTATCTTCTTTTTCTTTCAAAGTAACAGAAACTCCTACTTTTGTAGTGTTATGAACAGACCAATTTTTAAATTTATATTTGACAAGCCATCTTTTCAACAAATCAATAGACAAATCTCTTGCCTGTTCGTACCCTCTAAGTTCTGCCAAATCAAATTCTTTTAAAATTATAAACTCTGCATTTGTAAGATTATTGTTTTTGGCCTTATCTAATAATTCATTTATTTTATCCAAATATCCAAGTGCAGGGACAAATCGACCTTCTTTGTTTTTTACTTGAGGGTCTATTGGCCCTAATACCGAAAAGAAATCCATATAAATATTATCTCCACTCATGCAAAATATGGTTCCTGCACTAAAAGCATGATCCGGAACAATAAAATTTACTTCTCCATAAAACTGCCTAAGAATATTAACATATCGTTCAACTGCTAATGCACTACCTCCTCCGGTTGTTAAAACAACTGCGATTCGTTTTTCTTCCTTAGAAAGAGATGATGTTTCATTTGATAGTTCTTCTACAATTTGCAAAAAGACATTCTCATTTCCATCGACTATTGGTCCTGTGTAAACCAATACATCAGAAGATAAACACAATTCTAACTTTGCCAATTCGTGGTTTAAATGATCTTGGATACGTTTATTTACGGAATTTTTCATATTTTGGTAATTTTTCGTACAAATGTAATTATAAATATGGCATAATCAAATCTCAACCATAAGAAAATTTAGATCTCTATTAAATTGTATTTTTGCCTAAGTGGGAGGAAAATCAGGTGCATTATAAATCTTAATTCCCGTAAATGTATTAAATTTGTAATCCAAATCAAAATTTTATGTTAAAAATCGGATTACTTTCAGATACTCATGCTTATTGGGACAATAAATATGCCGAATATTTTGTTTCATGCGATGAAATTTGGCACGCGGGAGATATAGGCAGTCCGGAGGTGCTGGAAAAATTGCGGGCAATCAAACCGGTAAGAGCAGTGCATGGAAATACCGACGGACATTTAATCCGCTGTGAATGTCCTAAACATTTGCGGTTCAAAGTCGAAGAAGTAGATGTTTGGCTTACACATATCGGTGGATATCCGGGAAACTATGCTCCCGATGTTCGTCCCGAAATTTTTACTAATCCACCTCAATTGTTTGTTTGTGGGCATTCTCATATTCTCAAAGTGCAGTACGACAATACGCTCAAACTGCTGCATATCAATCCGGGAGCTGCCGGAATGCAAGGATTCCATCAGGTCAGAACGTTGGTTCGTTTTGCAATCGAAGGAAAGACAATTAAAGATTTGGAAGTGATAGAGTTAAACGAATCCTCAATAATATAATAATCTATGTATCAGTCATTTAAATCACATTTGGAAAAAGAACTGGCAGACATCAAGCAAGCCGGATTGTTCAAAAATGAACGCATTATTGTTTCTCCGCAGGACGCATTAATAAGATTGGCCGATGGAAAAGAAGTGTTGAACTTTTGTGCCAACAATTATTTGGGATTGTCTAACAGTCAACAATTAAAAGATGCCGCCAAGCAAGCATTGGATACGCACGGATTCGGTATGTCTTCCGTCAGATTTATATGCGGTACGCAAGATTTGCACAAAAAATTAGAGGCATCCATTGCTCGTTTTTTCGGTACGGAAGATGCGATATTATATGCCGCCTGTTTTGATGCAAACGGAGGAGTATTCGAACCTTTGCTGACAGAAGAAGATGCAATCATTTCCGATTCACTAAATCATGCATCAATAATTGATGGTGTAAGATTGAGCAAAGCACAACGTTACCGGTATGCCAATGCCGATATGGAAGATTTGGAAAATCAATTGAAAAAAGCACAAGCACAGCGATTCAAGTTGATTGTTACGGATGGCGTTTTTTCGATGGACGGAAATGTCGCTCCATTGGATAAGATCTATGAATTGGCAGGAAAATACGACGCAATGATTATGGTCGATGAATCTCATTCGGCAGGCGTAGTCGGAAAAACAGGTCATGGAGTAACTGAAAGATATAACCTGAAAGGAAAAATAGAAATCATTACAGGCACTTTGGGAAAAGCTTTCGGTGGTGCTATCGGCGGATTTACTACCGGAAAAAAGGAAATCATCGATTTGTTGCGCCAACGCTCGCGGCCTTATTTATTCTCCAATTCCATCCCTCCGGTGGTTGCTGCTGCCGGAATAAAAATGTTTGAAATGATGGACAGTACAAACGATTTACAAAATAAACTGCATACCAATACCGAATATTTTGTAAAACGAATGATTGATGCCGGATTTGATATTAAACCTACCGAATCGGCCATTTGTGCTGTTATGCTTTACGATGCAAAACTATCGCAAGACATGGCAGCAAGTCTGCTTGAAGAAGGTATTTATGTAACCGGATTTTATTTCCCTGTTGTTCCCAAAGAACAAGCGCGCATCCGGGTACAGATTTCTGCCGCTCACGAAAAAGAGCATTTAGATAAGTGCATTGCAGCGTTTATTAAAATTGGCAAAAAATTGAGGTTGTCATTTCGAACGCAGTGAGAAATCTACCCCCAGCTACGCAAAGTTAATATTAAAAAGTATGAAAGCTCTCGTAAAACTTCGTCCTGAAAAAGGAATTTGGATGGAAAATGTTCCGGTGCCGAAAATAGGAGTCAATGATGTATTGATAAAAATTAAAAAAACAGCTATTTGTGGTACCGATTTGCACATTTACAAATGGGATGAATGGTCGCAACGCACGATTAAAACCCCCATGATTATCGGACACGAATATGTGGGTGTGGTGGCGGATAAAGGACGCGGTGTTGAAAATATCAATATCGACGACCGTGTTACCGGTGAAGGCCACATCGCTTGCGGACATTGCCGGAATTGCCGTCGAGGAAAATTGCATGTTTGCGAAAATAGTATTGGCGTGGGAGTAAATCGCGACGGTGCTTTCGCTGAATATTTATCGTTGCCGGCACAAAATGTGGTTCGTTTGGATTCCCGCATTTCCGACGATATGGCAGCCATCATGGACCCATTCGGAAACGCCACGCACACAGCACTTTCATTTCCCATGATTGGGGAAGATGTTTTGATTACAGGGGCAGGATTAATCGGTTCGATGGCTACTGCTATTTGTCGTTTCTCAGGAGCACGCCACATTGTGGTCAGTGATTTGAGCGATTACCGGTTGAATATTGCCAAACAAATGGGTGCTACATACACTGTAAACCCAACCAAAGGAGAAACAATCGAACAGGCCATAAAAGACTTGCACATGCACGGTTTTGATATTGGTCTCGAAATGTCGGGGGCGCCTGTCGCATTCGAGAGCATGATTGAAAACATGTACAATGGTTCTAAAATTGCTTTACTGGGTATATTGCCCAACACAACAATGGTTCAATGGGATAAAATTATTTTCAAAGCATTGACATTGAAAGGAATATACGGTCGTGAAATGTGGGAAACTTGGTATCAAATGGAACAAATGCTTATTTCCGGCATTGATTTATCTCCCGTTATTACACATCATTTTTCAATCGACGATTTCCAAAAAGGATTTGATGTGATGGAGAGTGGAGAGTGCGGAAAGGTTATTTTGAATTGGGATTGAATCAGGAAAATCGTATAAAACAAACACTCCCTCGGTTCAGCGGCGTTTGCAACGCCGTCGCTTTCGTTTGTGTTACAAATCATCCAACGGACTTTTAATATTACCCAGCTGACGTTTACCCACTTTGGCATAAATTTGAGTAGTCTTTATGTCTCTGTGTCCCAATAGTTTTTGGATGAAAGTCATATCAGTCCCACATTCCAACAAATGCGTAGCATAACTATGACGTAAGCCATGAATCCCCACCGATTTATTGATTTTCGCTTTTTGCATAGCATTTTTAAAAACAATCTGCACACTGCGGATAGCATATTGCCCACCATACTGACCTTCAAACAAGTATATTTTAGGACGATAAGCTCTATAATAGTTCCGCAAATCTTCGAGAATGCTTTCGGGTAAATTTACATATCTATCCTTTTTCCCTTTCGCATTTTCGATATGCACCATCATTCGACTGCTGTCGATATTCGTAACTTTCAGATTCACAATCTCGCTAACACGCAAACCCATTCCATAACATAATTTCAGCATAAGTACATGTTTAGGATTATCCACCTGTGCAAAAATCTTGACAATATCACTCTTGCCGATAACTTTAGGAAGCTGTGATTTCTTTTGCGGGCGGGGAATTCCCTCAAAAAAAATCTTCTCACGATGCAACACTTGCTCAAAGTAAAACTTTATGGCGTTCATACGGCTATGTATAATATTTTCCGAAAGTTTCAACTCCGTTACACAATACAAAAAATAAGACCGCAAACGTTCCGCCGTCAATGTATCAACATGTACATCTTTCAATATATAAAGTAATTGTGCAAATTCATTGCAATATGTCTTTATGGTATTTGAACTGTACGCTTTGAGTAAAAGCAATTCGTGCATACGTTGCAAAGCCGGAATATTGACCGGACGAATTTGAGCAAACACAGCCTTACCCTGCTCTGTTTTGGACGGCAACCCAAGTTCATTTCTAATCGAATTATTATCAGGCAAGTACCAACTTTTTTGAGAAACACTCCATTTGGCTATAGGAAACTTTTCTTTCAATTCATTTTTTAATTGCTCATTATAAGGAAAATGCACAAAAATCACTCCTCTATTTTTGTGTTCTCCTGTTAAGAATTGGTAGTTTTTGGAATTAAACAGCATACGCATTTTGTATATTTATTTTTCTGCAAAAATACAAAAATATCCAAAATACGCACAACGATAACTAAAAAATATACATTTTACGCACACAAAAAATTAATCGTAATCAATTGTTTATAAATATTTTCGCAACAATTTAATAGATTTAGTAAAAAAGTTGTATTATTACCCATTGTATGTAATGCGTGCGCAACCGAGCAGCAGTGCGGACACAAAGAAAATAAGGTTGAGAAATTAGGAATCAAATATAACAATTATGGACAAAGTTAAAATAACATTGATTAAAATGGGTCATATCCCCTTATGTCAATGATTATAAGCGCAATTATTGCGATAAGTATCAGTTCCGTTTTTGAATTGGTATGGAAACTGATTAAATTGTGCATTGAAAAATAAGAGATTACCTTCAATATTTTTTTTCAAATCTAAAATTGTTAATTCAAAATAAAAGTGTAATTTTGCATTTCGATATAATATAACCGAACAAAAAGAAGGGTTATAATAAAATAAAATGTGCAATTATGTCAAGAAAAAGAAGAATAACAAAGTACATAACCATAGAGCAAATGGATTTCCTTAAATATTTGGAAACGGAAGAAATTCAAGTTTTTTCGGTTGAAGATACAAAGAATTTCCATTTTCAAGGAGAAATTACAAATGAATTGCTCGAAAATCTGACTAAAAAGAATTTTCTCACTCGTATTGAGCGAGGAAAATATTGTCGTGCCAATTTTCGAGACGAAAATGTAATCGGCACCTTTCTTGCAAGAAACAGTGCCGTTGCCTATTGGTCGGCATTGAATTTACACGGACTTACCGAACAGTTTCCAAACAAAGTTTTCATTCAAGCCACCCAACTCAAAAACAAAGTAGAATTTGCAGGAACAACTTATCAATTCATTAAAATTCAACCAAATAAAAGAACAGGAATTGTTTTTAACGGCTACGGAAATTACAAATATCCAATTACAGATATTGAAAAAACGATAGTTGATTGTTTTGATTTACCGCAATACAGTGGTGGTTTTGCAGAGTTAATCCGTGCTTTTTACAACGCAAAATTGAACACTCAAAAGTTAATTGATTATTGTAATGCTGTTGATAATGTTGCAGTCATAAAGCGACTTGGGTTTTTGGCGGAACTTTTTGAAAAGAAAAATTTAAGTAGTTTTGTGAAGTTTGCTCGTTCAAAAGTAAATCGCAGTTACAATTTGTTTGATACGTTCGGCGAGGATACAGGCGAAACGAACAGCGATTGGCGTTTGCGAATGAATATATCAACGGAAAATGTTTTAGGAATTGTGCAAAATCAATATTGATATGATAAGTAAAAATGAGATAAACAAATTAGCACAAGAGCAAAAAGTTCGCACAACCACAATAGACAAAGATTGGGTTTTAGGGCATTTCATTGACGCAATTTATACAATCCACGAATGTCGTAACAATCTAATTTTCAAAGGTGGAACTTGTTTGAAGAAGTGCCGTTTTCCCGATTACAGATTTTCTGAAGACCTTGATTTTACAGCCACAAATGAAAATTTTGTGCTTGATATGAAAATGCTGAAAAAGATTGTTGAGTTGGTAACAGAGCGGACTGAAATGCTTTTGCACGTTCAATCGCTTGAAAATTTGCAGTTTAACAACCAAATAACAGGTTATAGCGCAAAAATAAAATTTTGGGGAGCAGACCACAGCAAAAATCAACAACCGACAGAACCAAATCGTTGGCAGACAAGCATAAAAATTGAAATAATTTTGTACGAAAAAATGATTTTTGCACCCGAAATTGCAAATATCATTCACAATTACAGCGACAAACTGACTGAAAATGCACAAAACATTCCGATTTATAGCATTAGCGAAGTGCTTTCGGAAAAAATTAGAGCATTAATACAGCGTTCTTACACCGCACCGAGAGATTATTTCGACATTTGGTATTTGAGCAAGCATATTGAAAATATTGATTGGCAGGAAGTTGTAAAAGGTTTTTGTAAAAAAATTGAGTATAAAAACCTGCAATTTTCGGGAGTTGAACAATTAATCAATGAAAACAATGACAAAGTTTTAAAATTCGCTTGGAAAAATAGTTTAGAACACCAAATAGAAAGTGGAAAACTGCCCGAATATGAAACGGTTAGAGATGATTTGAGAACTTTGTTAGAAAAAATATTTAAGGGCTAATGGAAAAATGCACTACATATTTTCAAGTCAACAAGTGTTTTTTTTCAATTTCGGTCAATCCCATAATTATTAGAATTAATTAATTGATATTCCATCTTTTTGAACATTGTAATAAAAAGGAGTAAAATTACGTTCTTCCCATTCTTTATTGGTATATAACTTTCCAATTCTTTTATATACTTCTTCCTGAATTCTTGGCAACATATTTGCTCAAGTGATATAAAACAATTATTTGCAAAAGGCGATTTACTTTTGTAACTGTTTGATATTGAAAGTAATAAAACAGTATATTTTATCATGACAGAAAAACAAAATCTGGAAAAACAAGAGGAAACAGCGTTCGGCGACTGCCAATTTCAAGAAACGACTGACAATCCGACTGTAAATATGACAAATGAGCAGCCGGACGAAGAAAATCAAACAATAGAAACAGATTCTGCTGACAATTCGACTGAAGAATTAGCCCAATTAAAAGATTCCCATATCCGATTAATGGCTGAATATGATAACTACCGCAAACGCACCATTAAAGAAAAAGCCGAATTAATTAAAAACGGTGGCGAGCGCGTTTTGATAGGTCTGTTACCGGTAATAGATGACTTTGAACGGGCATTGAAAAATATTACTCCGGAAGGCGATAGCGAAAGTATCGCGGAAGGAGTTTTTTTGATTTACAATAAATTTATGACCTTTTTGAAACAAAATGGAGTTCAACCTATCAACGCTGTAGGCGAATTTTTTGATGATGAACTTTTTGATGCTATCGCTACGGTTCCCGCTCTAGATGAAGATTCGAAAGGGAAAGTTATCGATTGTGTCTTAACCGGATATAAACTGAATGATAAAGTCATCAGGCATTCAAAAGTGGTAGTTGCAAGATAAAGAAAAAACAACAAAATGGCAAAACGAGATTATTACGAAATCTTAGAAGTCGGTAAAAGCGCGACGAAAGAGGAGATTAAAAAAGCTTACCGGCAAAAGGCAATTCAATATCACCCCGATAAAAATCCGGATGATAAAGTTGCTGAGGAAAAATTCAAAGAGGCTGCGGAAGCATACGAGGTACTGAGTGATGATAACAAACGAAGTCGTTACGATCAGTTCGGTCATGCAGGAGTCGGTGGACCTGCCGGTGGTGGCGGATTCAGTGGTGGCGGTATGTCGATGGATGATATTTTTTCTCAATTCGGAGATATTTTCGGGGGCCATTTCGGAGGTGGTTTCAGTGGATTTAGCGGATTTGGCGGTGGCGGAAGAGGTCAGCGCGTAAATCGCGGTTCAGACTTGAGAGTTAAAGTAAAATTGACTTTGCAGGAAATCGCCAAAGGTGTTGAAAAGAAAATCAAAGTCAAAAAATATATCCCTTGTAAAGATTGTAGCGGATCAGGTGCAGAAAACGGCTCTTCCTATACTACCTGTTCTACTTGTAAGGGAACCGGTCAAACGACGCGAGTAGTAAATACCATGCTGGGTGCAATGCAAACAACAACTACTTGTAGTGCTTGCGGAGGAGAAGGAAAAATCATTACCAATAAATGCAAGAACTGTAGCGGTGAAGGTGTGATAAGAGATGAAGAAGTGATTTCAATCAACATTCCGGCAGGAGTTGCCGAAGGAATGCAATTATCTCTTTCGGGCAAAGGAAATGCAGCCAGACGAGGAGGCATCAATGGCGATTTGTTGGTTGTGATCGAAGAAGAACCGCATCCCGAACTCTTGCGCGATCAGAATGATGTTATTTACAATTTGTTGCTTAGCTTTCCGACTGCGGCTTTGGGAGGAAACGTGGAAGTTCCGACCATCGATGCAAAAGCGAAAATCAAAATCGAACCGGGCACACAACCCGGAAAAGTATTGCGATTACGCAACAAGGGTTTACCAAGCATCAACGGATATGGCACAGGCGATTTGTTGGTAAATATCAGCGTATATGTACCTGAAAATCTGTCGAAAGAAGAAAAAACTTCTTTGGAAGAATTGGAAAAAGGACAGAATTTCCAGCCTACAAAATCAGTTAAAGATAAAATTTTCAGTCACTTCAGACGAATGTTTGAATAAATATGGAACGCGGATGACACGGATAACGCGTTCCATATATCTAAAACTCTCGAACTTTCAATTTATCTCCGGTATCTTTCACAATCATTCGGTAGTGCCGTTCGTTATATCCCGGACGAGTCGGAGAAATTGGTTGGCCGTGTTCGTTTCTTTTGAATTGGTCATTTTCTTCTTTCCTGACAATACCATCCATGTATTTAATTAACATGCGCTCTCCGAGTTTTTTCCAAGTGGAGAAAGCGTGTTGAGTTTCTTCGATGCTGTACTTAGTAAGAAATGATATGGCTTGATTTTTATCTTCTTTCAATAAATCACAAGCTTTTTGCTCGATTAACGGTTGCATTTCGAAATATCCGTTTTCTAATTCGGATTGTACGGCTACAATCTCCGGAGCCATTTGCGAATAACGCGGATAAGCCATATTGGCTATCCAGTTGTGAATCCAAAAAGAAGAATTCCACGAAAAAGTGTATAAATCTCCGTTTCCTGCGCGAAAACATTCCGGAGTTTGAGTCATGTTTGCGTACATAGGCGTGTAGACCGTAAATGTGGCATCATCTACGCCAAACCAAAGCAAAGCACCCACTTCATCGGGCAACCAATTGCGCATCTGTCCGACAAATGAGAATCCTGTTTGTTGTGTTGCGATGGGACGTTCGTTAATGTATTCCACGCTGTCGACTTTCCAAATTAACGGGGCGAAACGCATAGGAGAATAGAATGGACCG
>Ga0209628_10000610_pt1 | contig 22111 bp, 36 predicted proteins | sample TergutCu122P4_FD_187285 | JGI IMG/M metagenome (GOLD analysis project Ga0209628, IMG submission 187285) | Cubitermes ugandensis P4 segment gut microbial communities from Kakamega Forest, Kenya - Cu122 P4 (SPAdes) (version 2) | ecosystem: Host-associated > Arthropoda: Insects > Digestive system...
TGCCGCGATAACGACGGTAAGCGATTTTACCGAATTTAACGACGCTATTTTTAATGCTGTCGATAATGACGAGATAGCGTTTTCTTCCAATATAGTCGTTGATGCGCCGGTTAACGCTTTAACGGCGAACGGAATTACTCTTTTCGGAGATAATTTTGTTTTTGACGGAGCCGGCGAGTATTTTTTATTTGATGTCGGACAGGATATAAGCTTTTTTATCTCAAGCATAACCCTGCAAAATTTTGCAAATAATGCCGGTTCCAATATTGCCTACGGCGGAGTTTTATCGTCAAGCGGCGGCGCGATAAACATATACAATTCAACAATATCTCACAGCTCGGCTTCGGCGGCCGGACAGAATGTTTACGGCGGCGCAATTTACAACGATTCCTCAAGCACTCTTACCATTGTAAATTCCGGCTTCTATTTTAACACGGCCTATTCTCAAGGCGCAACAGCTTACGGCGGCGCGATATATAATGCAGGGTTGCTTAATATCATAGCTGACGGCGGAGATGTTGTTTTTGAAGGTAATACGGCGCAAGGCATATCTAACGCTATATATACCGTTCTTGGTTCAAGCATAGTTTTAACTGCTTCGGTCGGTAATAGCATTATTTTTAATGATGCTGTAGTAAGTCCGAGAAGCTCTGCAGATTTCGGCTATATAATTATATCCGGTTCGGACAGTAATTTGTTTGGAGAAGTCGTATTTCAAAACTCTGTTATAAATAATACTTTAATTATAAGTTCGGCTGTTGTTCGTTTTGGAAAATTTTCCGGGATTTTAGTTGATGGGTCGACTGAAACCTACATCGTGCCGCCATCTAACGGTAAATTCGGTTCCGCGCATAGTGATGATAAAGGCAGTATTTATCTTTATGGCAACTCAATTCTTAGTTTTGTGAACGGACAAGCCGGCGATTATGCGGAAATGATGAATTTTTACGTGGAAGACAACGCAAGATTAGATTTAGAAGTAGATTTGGCTGCTTTAAAAATCGACTTTTTGGCCATTCAAGGCACTTGCAGCGGAGAAGGCTCTCTTGATTTAAGCAAATTGAAAATTCTTTCTGAATTTACCGGCGGGCGGACTTCTGGAGATTTTAGAGTTTTCTACAACGGGCTTGCGGCAGATTACCTTAATGGACAAAGTTTTTTTGCTAATGACGCGAGCAATAATATGTATTTTGTTGCCGCTATAAGCAGTCAAAGCATAAACATTTCTTTATACGCGTGGGCTGATGATATGTTTCAGGTTTTTGTCACGACATCAACCGACGAGAAGAGAGTTTACACATTTTTTTATGACACGCAAACATATACTGCATTGGCGGGGTATGATTATACCGTCGGAGCAGGAACTCTTTCTATCGTTGGTATCGGAAATTTAATCTCAGGCTCAAACAAAGTAAGATTGTTTTTACTTGAAGATATGGATAGGATGCTTACTATAGAAGATGTAATTTTGGCTGACGGTTTTTCAAGCGCCGGCGGCGCGCTTTATAATTTGGGCATTGTTGAGCTAAGCAGCGTTACGCTTAAGAATAACGTCGCAAAGTCCACAACGGATTTCTCTTACGGCGGAGCGTTTTATAATGCCAGCAGCGCTACGATAATAGATTCACAGTTTAATTCAAACTCTGTGCAAAGCGACAGCGGAGCCTACGGCGGAGCCGTATATAACGCCGCGTCAGGAGTAATGAACATTTATAATACGGATTTTATAGGCAATAAAGCTCAGGGAGAAATAGCTTACGGCGGCGCAGTTTACACAAATTCTGAAATGAATTTTTTCAATTCGTCTTTTTATTATAACGTTGTTTCAGGGACAACTTCTTCCGGCGGGGCCGTATATAATGACGGCGGTATTGTAAATATTGTATCTGACGGCAAGGACGTTATTTTCTACGGCAATACGGCAAACGGCGTGTCAAATGCGGTTTGTAACGCCAACGGCGGAGTTTTAAATCTTAATGCCGGCGCTACGAATATTGTTCTTTACGACGCTATTGTTTCTGAAGGCAATAATAACATAATCAATATCAATTCTTCTGCCGGCGGTTTTGCCAATTCCGGTATAGTCGCCATTAACGCTGACATGTCCGGATTTGGAAATAATAATTCCACGTCCGGAAATACTGTAAATATTTATTCCGGAACTTTTATGTTCGGCCCGGCCGCCGTGTTTTTTAACGACGCCGAAGTGCATTTTTCGACAGGATCAACTTTTGACTTGCAAAACGGCAAAATAGACAGTATTTCCGCGTCTAACCTGAACTTTGACGGCGCAGGCGATGTCAATATGAAAATAGACGTCAGTCTCAAAGACTCGGCGGCAGACAATATAAAAAATTCTACGGCTGCTTTCAGCGCGGCGACAAAATTAGTAATAACGGATATACATTTATTAAGCGAGGTCAGCCATGTTAATGATATCGTCAACATACAGATAGCCGCTGACGCTGCAACGATGGATTCTTTAAGTCTTGCGGATTCTTTGAAACAGGTTGCCGGAAATGTTTTGATGTATAATGTTTCATATAGTTCTGTCACCGGTATGCTGACGTTCGGCTACACCAGAGATTATAATCCGGCGATATTTATAGCTCCCATCGGCATGATTATCGGCGGTTATTTAGAACAGCTGTACTCGTATGAACAGGCTTTTAAAGCCGCAGATGAAACGGTAATCTCAAAAACTCCGCAGGGGCTTTGGATAAGACCTTACGGCTTTAAGGAAAGTTTGGAATTGTTGGACGGCTTGAAGATTGATAACACAGGTTACGGCGTTTATGTCGGATATGATACTGACAGCTCCGAATTTTTGGGCGGCGGCGTAAGTTTCTCGGTTTACGGAGCGTTTAAAACTTCAGATAAAACATACACTGGCGCAAGCATCAACCAGCAGGGCGGGCTTGCCGGAGTCGCAGCAACTTTTGTATCAGGCAAATTTTTTGCTTCCCTTACGGGAAATTTCGGCATAACAAATGAGCACGGCGAAGCAACGCTGTCCGGCGTAACTGAAAATTTTATGATGTACACAAGAGGTATAGCCGTAAAAACCGGATACTGCCTGCCCATTTCTGAAAATGAAAAACTTAAATTAGTGCCGGCTCTTGTGCTTTCTCTTTCGGATATGAGCATGGCGCCATATGAAACCTCTAATGGCGTAGAGCTTATATCAAACGGTTTCTCGCCTCTTACGGCAGAACCTCAAATAAGATTTGTTGCGGATTTTTCAAGCTCATGGTACGGATATGCTAACGCTTCAGCGTTTATTAATACTGGAAAAACGGATTTTACTGCGGGCGGCATTCAGCTTCCTGAAATGAAAGTAAAACCTTATGTGCAATATTCTATAGGAACCGGCAAGGCGTTGTCGTCTGTGTTTTCTGTTAGGGCTGAGCTTATGGGCAGAAGCCTTGGAAGAACAGGTTATGGCGGACAAGTAAACATTCAATATAAAATGGGTTCAAGTAGCGGAAAATTAGTGCCTTTAAGCGCGATATTAAGGAATAAATCAAATGAGAAAAATTAAAATCGAAAAGAACTATTTAAAACACGCTGAAGGTTCGTGCATGTTTTCTATGGGCGAAACAAAAGTTTTATGCGTGGCAAGCGTAGAAGAAAAAGTTCCGCCTTTTGTGGAAAGAAAAGACGAGACTCACGGCTGGGTTACGGCGGAGTACGCAATGCTTCCGCGCTCCTGCAATGAAAGAGGCTCGCGCGCAAAACTTTCAAACGGCGGCCGCGCGCAGGAAATATCGCGTTTAATAGGCAGATCTTTAAGGGCTTCCATGGATTTAACCAAGCTCGGTAAGAGAACCATAACAGTTGACTGCGACGTTATAAGAGCTGACGGCGGCACAAGAACCGCTTCAATAAACGGCGGTTTTGTAGCGCTTGTGTTGGCGCTTAAAAAGTTAAAAAGCAAAAAGATTATAAAAGAAATTCCTTTGAAAAACTTTATAGGAGCCGTAAGCGTCGGTTTTTACGATAACGGCAAAAAAGTTTTGGATTTGTCAGCAAAAGAAGATAACAACGCCGATGTGGATATGAATATAGTTATGACGTCAAAAGGCGAGTTCGTTGAAGTACAGGGAACCGCTGAAGGCGAGCTTTTTTCAAGAAAGCAGCTTAACGAACTTTTAGATTTGGCCGCTAAAGGCATAAAAGAAATCAACAAAGCTCAGAAGAAAGCAATCGGGTCAATAGCGTAATGGATGTCATTGCGAGGAGCATCATAAGATGCGACGTGGCAATCCAGAAAACCAACATCCCTGGATTACTTCGCATTCGCTCGTAATGACAAATTAAAGGCATATATGATAAAAGAAATAATTTTGGCTACCGGCAATAAGCATAAAGTTGAGGAAATATCGGCTATCTTAAAAGATATAGGTATTAAAGTTATACCGATGATATCTTTTCCAACTTACCCAAAAACCGTAGAAGACGGTGAAACATTGCACGATAACGCGGCAAAAAAAGCGCGTGAAGCCGCATTGTTTTTTAAGTCTTGGGTAATTGCCGATGATACCGGTTTAGAAGTAGATTATTTAAACGGCGCGCCGGGAGTATATTCCGCAAGATACGCCGGAGAACATTGCAGCTATGAAGATAACAATAATAAACTTTTGGCTGCTTTGAAAGGCGTCCCAAAAGAAAAAAGAACCGCTAAATTCAGATGCGTTATAGCCGTATCAAGTCCTGAAGGCGACGTGAGTTTTGCCGACGGCGAAATTTTTGGTATAATATCAGACAAAGTTGCCGGGACAAACGGGTTCGGTTATGACCCTGTTTTTTTTGTCCCGGAAGAAAATAAATCCTTTGCCGAACTCAGCGCTGAAGTTAAAAACAAAATCAGCCACCGCGCGCGGGCTTTGGAAAAAGCAAAAGAACTAATCAAGCAGTTGTTATAAATTCGTAATTCGTAACTTGTCATTCGTAATTGTCGTTGATTCGGGGAGTAGCGTAATTGGCTATCGCGCCTGCTTTGGGAGCAGGAGGCTGCAGGTTCAAGTCCTGTCTCCCCGAAAGTTATATAGAACCCTTGAAAATGTTGAATTTTCAGGGGTTTTTTATTTGTCGTCTTAAAACATAATTATTTAGAAGTTTTTAAAAGTGATTAAAAATAGGTAAAAGTAAATTGTTAGACCAAAACTTGACCAAAATTAAGGATGTCAACAGAGTGTTTTAAATGGTCTTTTGATAGGTGAGCGTATATCATAGTTGTTTCTATTTTACTATGGCCAAGCAGTTGGCTTACGGTATATAGACTTATGCCGCTTATTACCAAATGGCTGGCGAAAGTGTGACGCAGGGTATGGAAGCTTGCGGTTTTAATACCGGCTTTTTTAAACAGCTTATTAAAAGCTACCCATATAGTATTTGGGATAATTGTCTTGGGAACGATATAATCACTATCTTTGGCTTCAGAGAGCTTCAATTTTAATAGATATGCTTTGAGTTGGGCATTTATGGGTATGGCTCTAAACTCATAGTCTTTTGGCGTAAAGTCGTGTTTGGGATTAACTGATATAAGATTCTTGGTAAAGTCCACATCCGACCATTGCAGGTTTAGAACCTCTGATATTCTAAAGCCCGTATAAAGAGCGATCATAATCATATCTTTTTGGTATCCGGAAGCAGCTTCTAACAGAGCTTTTATCTCTTCTTTTGACAGGAAGCGAGGCGGCTTTACTGATTGTTTAATATATTTAACAGACTTGGCAGGGCTTTCGCTTAAATACTTCCACTCAACCGCTTTATTGAACATCGCTTTAATAGTCTGTATCTCACGATTTACAGATACCGGCTTAATTTTTTTTGCCCGTTCAGTCTTATATTCTTCAATATGTCTTGGAGTAAAGTCTTTTATGTTAGCAACTTTTATGTAATCAAAAAGGTTTGTAAGCGCATACTTATCTATACGATAGCTTCTCGGCCGCTTGTTTGTTTCGGAGTAGGATAGATATTCTTTGATAAATGCTTGAAGTTTTACATCTATTAGCTTTGAAGACTTGCCTTTAATAGAACTTAAGAATTCTACTTGAAGTCGTTGAGCGTCTTTAAAAGTATATGCCTCAATGGTTTTGCGCTTCTGTTCGCCGTTATCGGAGTAGCGAAAAGACCATTTATTTCCACGTTTTTCAAGCTTCATTGTTTTATCTGCTTTTTTAAAAATCTAACCGTAGTTATCATATCTACTGTTGTATTCCCTATAACACAAGTAATTGCAGCCATAACTCCGACAAAATATATATTAGCGGTATCATTTCTAAATATATATATTAAGAAAGATATTAATAATATAGATATACAATAATGAATTAGTGCTAATTTTTTTATTATAGATAGCTGTTTTGATAGGAAATCTTTAATTATAAAATTATTTACAGTAAGTTCATTTGTTATTTGCTTCTCTGTTTTATTTATTGAAGCAGGAAGACCAAATATATATTGTGATATAACTCCGGAGAAAATACCAAGAATCCACTTAATAGGAAAGTATAATAGACAAACAGATAAGACTATAACTATGAATGACTTCATATTTTATATTCTCTCTTTCTTTCTCTTGATAGGCCTGTGAACATTAACTACTTTCCCGACTATCTCAAGCTCTTTTAGCGGCTTCTCTATCGTCTTACATTTTGGATTGTCCGGAATAAGTTTAACGACACTACCTTTTATAAACATTCTTTTTATAGTGCTAAATTCGTTGTCTATCCTCGCCAGAATCACATCGCCATTTGCCGCTTCAACATCAGGGTCAACTATGATATAGTTACCGTGATAAATGCTATTCTCTGGGTCTGCCGGATCAACCATACAATCGCCCTCAACTCTAACCGCAAACTGTTTTGGAGCTGATTTCGGAATATCTAAAAATCCCTCTTTCTCTTCAAGTATAAATTTCTCTTTCGTAGCCGAAGATACTCCCAAAATAGGTATCTTTTGAAGTTCTATTCTTTTGATAGTTTGATTTTCATTTTGGCTACCAACTATATTGTTGTTACCTGTAACAAGATTTGAGCCATTGATAAAAAAAGAAAGAGGCTGCCCTGTTGCTGACGAGATTTTTTCAAGAGATTGTAACGACGGATTGCGAATACCTTTAACCCAATTACTTATAACGCTCCTATCAACTCCAATCATTTCTGCCAATTTACTTTGACTTATTCCACTTTCACTTAAAAAATCCTTAATTTTTTTCCCGCCTGCTGATGTTTTCATTTGTTCAATTCCATTTTAACTTTTTTAAATTTTACGACGACAAAATAACACTTGACATTGTTTAACAAATGTTATACAATTGTCGTAAGCAAAAGGAGCAGGAAGATGAAAAACACAACAACCACAAAGTCCCAAATCTACAATCTCTCATTCTCTAATAATCAAATAAAAAACCGCATTGAAAGTGTTGTGGCTTTCTTTGCTCCTCTGCGTGTCCGGTAGCAATATCGGATACGCAGTTCTTTTTACAGTTTAGCATAAAACAAAGTGTTTTAACAATAAATAAAGGTGGATAAGATGAAACCGAAGAGACCTACTGACGCAAATGGAAAGGAAATGCTGAACAGGCAAGAGATTTGCGAAGAGTTGGATTGTAGTATGTCTTGGCTTCAAAAAGTATGCAACCCTAAAAAGATTGATCCCGTAATACCTCATCGCAGAATTGGCAAAAACTATTGGTTTGTTTTAGAGCAAGTTCAGGAATGGAATACAAATAGAAAAAACGGATAGGGGGAAGCAATGAAACAACTATTATGGAAGTTGGCTTTGGTTTTAGGTTTGAGACAGAGAACAGCGGCTGATGTAAAGATGAGATATTACACAAACCCTGACGGTAGAATAGTTGGATATCCGGTTCGTTAAGGAGCGTATAGTATGGAGATAACCAATTCAGAGTTAGCTACTTATCAGCAATGTCCTAAAAAGTGGGATTTAAAATATCCCCAGATGTTGACTACTCAAAAAGATAGTAAAAATAACCCTTTGTTTTTCGGCTCTACAATGCACTTGGCGTTGGAGAAGTTTTTTAAAGAGGGGATTATACATTCCATAGATTTTATAACCCTAACTTATGACGAAACCATAAAAGAGTATGGTGACGATGAGCGTATCATTGAAGATTTAAAAGAACATAAAGATTTAATGCTTGAAATGATTGCAATGTATGCGCCAATCGCTAATGAGTATAACGGACAAGTAATAGAAGTTAGAGATATTGAAAAAGAGGGGAAGATACAGATTGGCAAAATCAATAACAGGCCTCTTTATTATAGATTTAAGATTGACCAGCTTGTTTGGTTTAACAACGCTTGGTGGATTAGAGAATATAAGACGGCAAGCAGGATTGATAACAGCTACATTGAAAATCTAATGCTTGATAACCAAGTAAGCAGATATATATATGCCGCCGAAAAAGCTTTTGGAATTAAGATTGCCGGCATTATATATGAAGTATTTGTTAAAGCAAAACCAGAAAAGCCAAAGCTATTAAAATCAGGCGAACTATCAAAAAGTCTTACCACAAACATAACCTACGATACCTATTTACAAGCTATCAAAGAAAACAATCTTAACGAAGCAGACTACAACGAACAATTAACAATTCTTAAAGAGAAAGGGAACCCTTTCTTCTATCGTGAATTTATTATGCGCAATGCCAAAGACTTGCAGAATACGAAAGATGACCTTTTGGCGCTTTCAAAGATTTTAAGACAGAGAAATAAAATACCTACTTATAAATGTCCGTCAAGGGACTGCGGTTGGAAATGCGAATTCAGACAGCTTTGTATTGACGACAATGACGGAACAAGAAGTATGTATGTTAAACGAGAAAAATATCATCCGGAGTATTAAAAATGTGGAACTTTATAAAGAAGTTATTCCGCAGGAAGAATAAAGACATAGGTTGTATGAACGGTTGGGATTACGATACTCCGAAAGAATATATAGTTTGCCGGAATAAAAAACATACACTCATAACTACAAGTCTTGGACGCTGTTATACAAAATATGAATGTCCTAAATGCAAAATAGAATGGACTGTTGATAGCGGAGATTAAAATAAAAGGAGTGAATCAATGAAGATTGTAAAAAGCAATGAAACACAGGGCGCAAACTTTTTGAAAATGGTTATTTACGGCGCTTCCGGAACAGGAAAAACTGTTTTTGGCAGCACAGCTCCAAAACCTATCTTTTTGGACGCAGAAGCAGGGCTTTTGAGTATTGCTGAAAAGAAGATAGACAGTATTAAAATTGAAAAGTTTAGCGATATCCAAGACGCTTTTATGTTTTTAAAAGCCGGCGGACACGGTTATGAAACCGTAATCATAGACAGCTTAACTGAAATTCAAAAGAAGTCTATGGATACTATTCTTGAAAAAGACAGCAAGGTTAAAGATGATAAACCTCAAATACATCATTGGGGTATGAACATAGAGCAGATAATGCGTTTATGCCGTAATTTCAGAGACCTGCCTATGAATGTAATCTTTATAGCGCTTGAAGCGCAGGAAAAGAATGAAGAAACCGGAATTATTACAAAGACTCTTGCGCTACAAGGGAAATCATTACCACAGCAGATTATGGGCTTTGTTGACCTTGTTGGATACATAGAGGCCAGAGAGGTTGGGAAGAAAGACAATTCGTTAGAAAAAGAGATTGTGCGTGCTATTAGATTCCAACCGAGCTTAAGCGTAAATGCAAAAGATAGAAGCGGAAAGTTAGATATTTGGGAATGGCCTAACTTTTCAGCTCTTTACGATAAAGTTTTTAAGAAAGCAGAACAAAAAAATAAAGGAGAAACAAAATGATTAACACAAGACCATTGAACCAGATTGAAGACAATCAGTATGAACTCTTTCCTATCGGAGAGTATGAAGTAGAAATATCAGGTAGCGCTGAAAACAGAAAAGACAGCGACAAACCTAAACACGATGTTAGGTTTAAAATTCTTTCCGGAGAACACGCTGGTAAAGTTATGTTCAAAACCTTTTCGCTTTTGCAGGAACACGATTGGGCATATAAACCATTTCTGCTTGCTTTAGGTTTTGATCCGAAGAAAGCCGCAAACTTTAACGCTCCAGATATTCTCGGTATAAAAATGAAGTTGACGAACTTTCACAAAACAGACAAAGGCAAAACTTATAACGATCCGAAAAACTTTGTCAAGGTTGAAAGCGGTTCATCCGAAAGCGCTGACGATGACGAAATACCGTTTTAATTAAATGTTCTTTGAGAGAGTGGCTGAAAAGCTGTCAGTGAAGAAGAGTAAATGTTCGGAAAAACATAAGACGGACATTGAAGACGAAGCCGTAGAGTTATGGTGAGGGCTTTACTCTCTCAAAACAACAAAAGGAAAATAAATGGAACTATTTAAAGCAGCTTTAAGCAAGTTACTCGGCAAGAAAACGATTAAACAGAAAGAGCCAGACGGTAATCTTATCGGTTGCTGTAAGTGCGGTGAAGCGCATACAACATTGAGAAGAGTTAAGGGCGTGAAGAAAAAGAATAAAAGCTTGTATCTCTGCCCGTTTTGCAAATATTAAAAACAAAAGGAGCAATGAAATGTTTAAAAAAGCACAGAAAGATTTATACAAAATTCAGTATTCTAACGGCGAAATTTCAAAAGAATTACCTATAGCCGAACTCATAGACGGTTGGGTAATCGTTGACGGACTTGGAGTTTGCAAGTATTTTAAAAACGGTAGTGAGATAACTTTCGGAGAATTTGAGTTGGACTACGAAAGATTTATTTTTACATCGGTAGCGGAAAGCCCAACAGCAAAACCCAGCGACCCTATCGGCGCAAAGAACGCCAGCTCTGGTGATTCCGCAAAGAACGCCAGCTCTGGTAATTCCGCACAGAACGCCAGCTCTGGTGATTACGCACAGAACGCCAGCTCTGGTAATTCCGCAAAGAACGCCAGCTCTGGTAATTCCGCACAGAACGCCAGCTCTGGTAATTCCGCACAGAACGCCAGCTCTGGTAATTCCGCAAAGAACGCCAGCTCTGGTGATTACGCACAGAACGCCAGCTCTGGTGATTACGCACAGAACGCCAGCTCTGGTAATTCCGCAAAGAACGCCAGCTCTGGTGATTCCGCAAAGAACGCCAGCTCTGGTGATTACGCACAGAACGCCAGCTCTGGTGATTACGCACAGAACGCCAGCTCTGGTAATTCCGCAAAGAACATTGTCTCCGGAAAAAATTCGGTTTGTTTTGACTGCGGTATAGGTGGAGTTATAAAAGCTGTCAAAGGAACATATATTGCACTTGCCGAGTGGGTATATGATGACAAACTCAAACATTTTGTTTGCGTTGCAACTGCTACAGCAAAAGTTGACGGAAAAACGCTTAAAGAGAACGCTTTTTATGGACTTTATAACGGAAAATTTACCGAGATAGATTTTACTGATAATATTAAAGCGGCAGTTATTTCTTCAAAACGCAATATCAAAAAACTTCAAAATATTACTGATAAAAACAGAATCGGCGATGGAATATTTTATGCTGTTTCAGACGGAACTCATTGGGCGCACGGAGATACAATAGCAAAAGCGAAAGAAAGCTTAATTTATAAAATCTCCAACAGAGATACCTCAAAATATAAAAACTTAAAACTATCCGACAAACTTACTTTTGAAGACGCTGTTAAACTTTACAGAGTTATAACAGGCGCTTGCGAATATGGCGTCAGAAGTTTTGTTGCAAGCTTACCAAAAGACAAAATCAAAAAACAATACACAATCAAAGAAATTATTGAACTTACAAAAGGTCAGTATGGCTCTGACTCTTTAGCACAGTTTTTTAGAAAATAAAAATCTAAAAACAGTAGCGTAATATGTCAAGAATAAGAAAGTTTAAAGGCCATTTCACTTTCAAGAACGGAAAGCAAGTTATTGTCCGAAAAGCTATGACATTCCTTGTTCTACTTAATCTACATAAGTTCGGCTCGCTTACGCCAGCGCTTGCTTATAAAGAATGTAAGAGATGTAAAAGTTTGTCTTCAAGGATCTGCGAACTCCGCAAGCTCGGAGTTAGGATTGAAACTATCCTAAACAAAAAGCGTGGGACAAAGACAAGAATAAAATATGTTTTAAAAGAGATAAGGAGCTAATATGTTCATCTGTCACGGTTGTCAGCAGTCTGTTAAAGGTAGCAAGCAGCATAAGGTTGTTACTGAAAAAAGGTCAAAAGTTTATCGTTATACTCATCCGGACGGTGCGTTAAGAAAAGAGACTGTTGGTTCTGAAATAGCCAAAGAGAAGAATCTCTGCGATGAATGCCACGACTACTATATAAAGTTCGGAAGAATACCGGCTTATGAGCCAAAGGAGCAAGAGAATGTCTAAACTCAAAAATTTAGCAAACTTCATAGGGCGTAAAATTCCAAACTGTTCAGATATTAGATACAACGAGTCAAAACTTATTTGGGATCACTTCCGAATACAAATCTATCACGATAAGTTTGAAGTTTATTTCTGTAATTCTTTCTTCGGAGCTTTAAACGAAGCGGACACTAAAATCCTTTTAATACTTTATGCAAAGGGTAATGAAAAATAGGGAAGTGTAAAAATGGCCATTGAAATCAAGATGAGAATGCCTAAATACTGTTTTGAATGCTTTATCATAGATACCTACGACAATAACAAACATTTCTGTCCGGTAGTGTTTCATAACAGCAAAGGCAAGCTAAAAGCGAATATTACAAATGTTTATAAGAGACTTAAAAACTGTCCGTTAAAGAATAAAAATAAATAAAACCGGACGAACATTCGGTAAAACTCCAAATGCGAAAACTATAGGCTAAAGTTCCGGACTTCCGAAGATTGAGAGTTTATAAAGATAACAAATTTTAAGTAGTCTTCGGACTGCGGAACGAAATTAAGGAGCGTAGAATGATGAGAGAAACAACAAATTTTATCTGGTGGATGTGTCATATAATCTTTCAATGTTCAAAAGGTTATCGGTGGAATAATTTCAAACACTATTTCAAAATGGCTTTTGGATACAATAGACGACATTTATTAGAAGATAATTTTAAAATAGAAAACTATCGTGGTTGGAATTTCAGAAGTTTCAAACAGCTTTGTTGCAACTGTAAGGAATCATATGTGGCAGGTATGGGTGATTTTGGCAGTGAAGATAAGGTTTGCACTCAACATTATGAATGCCGGATTAAAAAAGAAGCTGTTGACCCTTGCGGCTCTTGTAAAGATTTTAAACAAAAGGACAGATAATGCTTTTTTCATTGATAAGAGAACTTTGGATATTACGTAAAGAAAAGAAGCTTCTTAAAAAACGGAAGCCTGTATATTCAATTGAATTACCTGACAGGCCAATCCTTGACTTATGTTGTGGCGCTAAAATGTTTTACACGGATAAAAATAATCCATTGGTTTTGTTCTGCGATAACAGAGAACTATCAACGGAACTTTGTGACGGCCGTAAGTTTGAGATAAAACCAGATGTTGTTTGTGATTTTACTCACGCTTTCCACAAGAAGAATAGTTTTGACTTGGTTATCTTTGATCCGCCGCACTTATATCGTTGTGGTGATAAATCGTGGCTTGCGAAAAAATACGGCAAACTCAAAGACAGTTGGGAGAGAGATTTAACGCTTGGTTTTGCAAATGCTTGGCAGTCCTTGAAAGTTGGCGGCACTCTTGTTTTTAAATGGAGTGAGACTGATATACAGCTTTCATATATGCTGAATCTCTTCGGTCGTCAGCCGATAATAAAATATCAAAACAAAAACACTTTCTTTTGTGTGTTTTATAAGGACAGATAGTGAAAAAGTTTATTTGCGATTACTGCGGAAAAGAATTTTACAGACCAACTTGGCATAGAAGAAAAAGCGGTGGAATATTTTGTAGTCGTGAATGTGTCGGTAAAAATCAACAAAAAGAATATAAAGCTCATCCGCTTTTAGAAAGAGATCTCAAAAAGTATTTCGGACTTATAAAATATTTTGCTTTTCAGCATAAATCAAGTTTTCACGATGATTTAATTTCAGTGGGAATGATAGCAATGTTAAAAGCTTCGGCCACAGCAGATAGGTCAAGCGAAAAACAGTTGTTTGTCTATTATGGTTCGGCTATAAAAAACGCAATGTCGGTTTTTGTAAAACGGGAATTAAGGAGAGATGTTGTTCCGGGTTGTTCCGGGTTGTTCCGGGTTGTTCCGATGTAGTGGCTCAAGATCCGGATATTTTGAAACAGCTTTGCCGTAATGACGAATACAGCCGCGCACGTGCAATGATCAGGCAAACGCCGGCTGGACAGATGTTAAAAGATTATATTGACGGATTTGAAATAGCAGAAATTGCTAAAAAGCACGGTTGTAAAACAAGGAAAGTAAGTTACTCAATAAACAATACCATAGAGGCTTTACGGCGCAAGTGGGGGAAATATGAGTAGAGTGATTAGGTTTCGGGTTTGGTGTGTCGGAAAAAAAGAATGGGAAAAAGACGAATGGGCTATATGTCAATCCGGCTGTTTAGTTGAACTTAAAAGCAGAACACATCATTTTTTAAATAACCAATTTCATATTGTTTCACAATATACCGGACTCAAAGACAAAAACGGCAAGGAAATTTACGAGGGGGATATTATCGCAAATGACATTATACAGCACCAAATTTCTTGGAGTGATAAATACGCAAAATTTATTTGTATGGGAATGTCGTGCGGAATTTATGATGATTGGTGTAAAAATTTTGAAGTTATCGGAAACATATACGAAAACCCAGAACTTTTAAAATAGTGACTATTTCCATTTTGGAAATAACCACAACAATGCGAGTTTGATATGGAAACTTTAACGGAACGAAAATACTGTGCGTATAAGCGCAAACACTGTCTTCACTTTCCGGATGAGCTTGGAGCAAGGATCAATATGGCCTTGCATAAACCTAAAAAAGAGAATCATCCAGCGCCACAACGAGCTTATCTGTGCAAATGTGGAAGCTGGCATTTAACGAAATATAAATAAAGGGAGAGTAAAATGGAACAACCAATGGAACGGACAATGGGGAAAAACGAACCTTGTCAGTGCAAACCGCCGTCTTTTAAAGAAAGATTGAGGTATAAGTTCAGAATGTTTATGTATCACTTCAAACAAGCAGCAATAACAGTTTTATGCGTTGCAATCGGAGTTGTTTTGGGAAATTTTATTACCTTGTTGCTTATAAAATAAAAAGTAGGAGTTGAAATATGGTTACGAGAGACAGTATGCTGTTCTACCGCAGTTTTTACGAGGCTATTGAAAATTTGCCGAGAGATGTGCAGGGTGAGGTTTATTCCGCCATTTTTAGCTATGGGCTAAATGGGGAAGACCGAAGTGCGCAGCTAAAGCCAATAGCTCGTAGCATATGGCTGCTCGTTAAACCTATTATTGATTCTAACAACAAACGCTATGAAAATTCAAAGAAAGGGGGAGCGCCACAAGGTAATCAAAACGCAACAAAAACAACCGAAGAACAACCTAAAAACAACCAAGAAACAACCAAACATCAACCTAATAAGGATGTAGGATGTGGGATGTTGGATGTAGGAAGTAAGAAGAAAGAAGAACTACCTAAAGACACTCTTGTCAAGGCAGACCGGCCGCCTTGCCCTGATTATTCGCTGATTGTTCATAGTTGGAACCTTTTTGCAGCGGATAACGGCCTTGCGCAAGTAGTGCAGTTAAGTAAAAGCCGGAAAGACAAGCTCCGGTTAAGGCTTGCAAATCCTAATTGGTCTATTACGAAAATCCTTGACGCTATCTCGGAACAACGTGAGTTCTTATGCGGAACGAATAAACAGGGCTGGAAAGTAAGTTTTGATTGGCTTATTGAGAACGATAAAAACTTTTTGAAAGTGCTTGAAAGGCAATATGCGCCTACTATTTTGCACGATACTGCAAAAAGGGACGCAGAACGAATGGCAAAAAAACTTTATGAGAGGCAAAACAAATGAAGCCTTATAAAACGCCGGAAGAGATAGAAGCTTTTACTAAACGAGCTATAGAAGCAGTTACCAGAGCCTATAATCTTCAGAACCGGAACTTAAAGCCTGATGTTCTCAACGCTATCGTAGAGGAACTGTTTGAGGAAGAGGTTCGTATAGAGGCGGTAGAGAGTGCCTGTAAGCGTTTATCCAAAACGCCGGATATGGTTTCGTTCTACAACATAATGCAGGAAATATCTAACTCCGGAACCGGCGGAAGCTCAAGCGGTTACGAGGTGTGTAAACATTGCGGAACGAAGAATGAACAAGGCGAATACGTGGCTACCGGATATATGTCCGCTGTCCGTAAAGATGCAAAAGAGCCGCATAAAGCGCTTGGAAACTCTGCATTGGCTTGCTGTTGCGATATGGGCGGTAGAATAGCGTCAAAAAGTAATATCTTGCGCTGGAACGGGACTGATAAAGTTATTAACTTCAAAGATTATTATCTAAAAGTTCTGTTTAGAAATCAGTGCGATTGGGATCCGAGTTATAACATCGTGATAGAAGAATACGATAAACCGTAAATAAAAAAGGGGAATAAATTTATGCAAGTATTAAAAGAAATGAAGCTTGAAAAAACGGAAAGACAGAGAGCCGGTGTAGCCTTGAGAAAAATGAAGCAAAGAATTGTAGGTTTGAGACAATCCCCCCCCCCTGCCAGCATTAACTGCTGAACAAGCGTATGAATTAGCGTTAAAGGATGTTTTGGAAGTTTTATAAAAAAGTAAAGGAGCTTATGATGACAAATGAACGCTTTGACCAGATTTTAACAGCAAGACTTATCAAAATTAAAAACATTCTTGGCACAAAAGCCGGCGAATACTCAAGCGCAGATGATAGACTTCATAACTTCAAAGTAGCGGCACGCATTTCCGGTAAAACGCCGATACAAGCTCTTGACGGTATGTTACTTAAGCACGAAGTCTGTTACAGGGATTTAGTATCGGGAAAGAAGCCTACAAAAGAATATATAGACGAAAAGATAGGCGATTTTATCAATTACCTAATTCTTGCCGAAGCTTTGTTAATTGAAAACATTGAGGGACAAAGCAATGACATTGCGATACATCCCTAAACATCAGCGATATAATAAGCTACCGCATAAATATAAATATAAGGCTGCTACCGCCATATTTACGGAAGAACAGTTTAGAGACTATTCCGAGATAGAACGGGAAAGCGCTTACACTTTCTTAAACCAATTCATTAAGAACGAGCGCCTTATCATATTCTGCCATTTCAAGCTCAAATGGGGAAGAAAGAAAATACGCAGGCTTACCGGATTATCTGAACGGCTTATCCGTAAAACTATCTATAAGGTCAAACAAACAGCGTAAGTTATCCACAGCTGTGCATATCTTTTTGTTCCACTTTAGCGTTCCACCTTTAAAAATCATAAAAACCCTTGAAAATCAATATAAAATCATCATTTATATCTGGAAAAAATCCTTATAGTGAATTATGGGGGATTACAAAAGAGGGGGTCTCAAATGCTGTTCATAAACTCTCTTTTTGTAAAAACTATCACAAGGACTATACCGTGAAAAACGAAGATGTAGCTAAAAAGCTTGACGATATCCTCAATACTGCAAAGAAAGCTGAAACTGAAAAAGAACTCGGTTCAGCTGCTTCTGATATTGAATCCGATACTGATACGGAATCCGCTACAGGTATGGGTGCTACAGAGAAAGAGAAGTCGCCCAGAGTTAAGACAGTAGCTGATAATTTACTTTCTATAGCGTTAAGAAGCTCCAAATTAGCGAAGTTAGAGAGTAAATTAAAGAATCTATCGCCGGTTGAGCAAATGAAAGTGTTGGAGCTTGCGGTCAAGAATTATCAACTTTTAACAGGTGGCGCTACTCACAGAACAGAAGTTAATTACACATCTAAACAAGAACTCTTGGATAAATTAAGGGGAATTCAAAAACAATCTGAAAATTCAAACAATTTCAAGAGTGATAAAAATAAATTAAATTTAAAAAAGAAAAATGAACTTAACAATAATATTGAAATCGGGGAAAGCAAGGTTGAAAAATTGTTGAAAATGCCTACAAAATCAATCAATTAGGCTACTTAACATAACATTCATTATAAGACGCAAGAGTGCATTCGTAGAAGCGAACCTCTGGGGTAGGTTCAGGGACTCACCCGACAACTTAATTTGGGTCACCCAGAGAGAATTTTTCCAAAAAAGAGAAGCTATGAGAACTCGTGAAATCTTGGCACAGCGCCAGACGAAAGAGCGAATAAATGTAAAGAATATTGAAGCAGTGACCTACGAAGATTTTGTGTCTCAAAACAATATAGATTTAGAAGCTTTGAGCGTAAAGCAGTTGAACGAGTTGTTGAATTACAAGTATGAGTTAGAGGATAGACAGCGCAATTTCGGGATTTTGTATTACAAGCCTCAAGAGTATCAGGAAGCGTTTCACAAAAGTAATAAGAAAATAAGACTTGTTGTTGGCGGTAATCAGACGGGTAAGACAGAAGTTGGAGTTGCGGAAGATATTCGTTTGGCTCTTGGTATTGATCCGCACGGTAAGTTTAAAGAGTCCGACTATCCGTTAAAGATAAGAGTTTGTGCGACTGACCTTAATTTCGGTATCGGCAACGTGATAATGCCAAAGTTTGAGAAGTTGTTACCGATGAGCGAGGTTAAGAAGATTGAGAAGTATAGCACAGGGCAGTGGCGCAAGATTTTCTTTCATAACGGTAGCACGATAGAGTTTTTAAGTTATGAGCAGGACACGACATTTTACGAGGGTTGGACAGGCCACCACGTCCATTTTGATGAGCCGCCGCCTCACGACAAGTATGTTGCGACAATTCGTGGCCTGATGAGATATAACGGGACAGTGGCTATAACAGCAACGCCTCTGAATGAACCGTGGATATACGATGAGATATACCTTAAATGCGCACAAGGCAGTAAAGAGATAGACGTTTTTGAGTTCTCGCTCTTTGATAATAAATATTTGACTGAAGAAGCCAAGCAAAGTTTTATTGAGAAGATACCGGAAGAAGAGCGTGACGCCAGAGTTTCTGGCAAGTTCAAGCATTTGACCGGCGTAATTTATAAAGAGTTTGGCGAGATACATAGGGTTGATAGCTTTAAGATACCGGAGAATTGGTTACGAATATGCGCAATGGACTATCATCCGAGAAAAGCGTGCGTAATAGTTTGGGTTGCGATAGACGAAAAAGATACGGCCTATGTTTATGACGAGCTTGCAAGTCAAGGCACGATAGCGCAGATAAGTGAAAAGATAGCTGCAAAAGAGCAGGAACACGGCGGCAGAGTTCGTTTTAGGTTCATTGACAGCATATCAGCTACTCCGGACAGAATAAGCGGAAAATGTCCGCAACGAGAATTTGCGGCAGAGGGGAACAAGCTAAATCATCCTTTGCTGTTTAGAAGTTCGGTTAAAAGCTGGGTTCTTGGTAAGAATGCGGTTAGCGAGTATATGAAAATTGTAAACGATGTTCCAGCCATTTACTTTTTCAGAGATAAGTGTCCAAAACTGATTGAAAGCTTAACAAAATATACTTGGGCGACTGCGAATACAAATGAAGCAAATAGTGACAGGCCAAGAAAGTTGTATGACGATTTTCCAGACGCTTTAAGATATGCGTTAGTTTTGAAAATAAAATATATTGCTCCTGACATAAATCCGGCGCTGGCAGATTATGAAAGTGAAAACAGATCCGGACAGACAGGATACAATTTAGGGAGATAAAAAATGAGCGTAATAATACCGATTGACAACGGAACAGGCGCATTACAACCGCAGGTTGACGCAAGTATTAACTTGGTTGGGATAGCAAGGCATTTACAGGTTATCGGGCTGACGGCCGCTGGCGGAACGGTAACGATTGAGGAAAGTGCGGACGGTATAAACTTTACCGTTGCTTCTTTTGACGGTGAAACCGATTGGGTAATAAGTGCGGACGGTAATTGGCACTTTTTGGGTAACAAGAATTTTATTCGAGCAGTATATAGCGGAAACACGATTCCGCAAGGGCTAAAAGTTTTGGTGGTATAAAAAACAATGGAAAGAACCGCTTTGGGATTTAATCAACAGAAAAACTTGGGGATTAAAGGACTTAATGCCCATAAGTATATCTTTGGCAAGGGTAAATCGGAACCTGCTCCGGATATGGTTTCCATTATCCCATATTTATCAAGAGTAACCGGTTTAGATTTAGCAAATAAAATATGGAATATACCAGACACATCAAATCAGCAAGCAAATATAATTAAATTTAATGTTCCTTTAAATAATAAAAAGTATTTTGACATCCAATTTAATTTAAATTGGAATGGTGCTTATTATGGTGCTTGGGGACGTGCCGCTATTTTTGGCGGCCCTCCCGGGTATTATATTCCTGTGCTTGGCTTAGACCAAGCAACAAACGCAGAAATTTCAGTAGAACCCGGATTAAATGCTCAGCCCAGAATTGGAACAGGTGTTTCAGCAACAGCTAATGTTTATCATTTATATAGACTTACTTATGATGTAACAACTCAAAGGTTACAGGTTTATTATGATGGTAATAAGATATGGGATAACACTAATACATTTTTAGATTTTAGTAATGGTAATCAACTACTTAATTTATTTAATTATTCCATAGGTTTATGGCCGCTTCTTGGAAGCATGGAATTAAGTAAATCATATATACAAGTAGATGATAAACGTTATGTATTTATGTAAAAAAAGGAGATTAAAAAATGGATATATTATTTGCAAAGATAACAGAAGACGGTAAAAGCGCATATGTTTCAAAATTTCAAAAGGACGGTTATAAACCATTGGACGAAAATACATGTCCGACAAAAATTCCTGACGGGAAAAAAGTTATTTGCGTTTATTCCGAAACTGAAACTAACGTTGTTCGTGAATGGAAAATAGTTGACCAAACTACGTTAGAGCATATTGAGTCGCTTGAAATGAAACAAACTCCGCGCCTTGTAGGCGAAGCTACGTTGTATGCAATATCGGGAGAAGAAAAATATAAAGAATCAGCAGATAGATTAGCTGGTATAAGAAGCCAAGTGGATGAATTGAGAGCGCAATTAGGCAGCGGAGATAAATAATGTTTGGTTTTTTGCGGGATTTAATTAACTCAATACCACCCAACTTAATGTTTATGTTGATTTTCGTAATGCTTGCGGCAATATATAAAAACTTTAAAAAAGCAATTTTGGAAAACCGTGAAGCAACTCTTGAAAACCGTGAGCGTTTGAATAAATTTTATGCAGAGTATCACAAACATATAACTGACAGCGACAATTGTAATCGTGAATCAATGAGAAAAAGTTTACGAGAATTATATAACGAAATTAAAATTTGCGTGTTATCAAACAAAGAAATAAAGCAGGAATTGTTAGAAGAGTTTTACAGTCAATATGCGATTTACAGAGACAAGGGCGGGAATGGTATTATTTTACATTTTAAAGAAGAAATAGATTGTTGGACGATAAAAGGTAGATAGGGGAACAAAAATGGAAACATTGCTTTGGTTAATGCTTACGGCAGTTGGAATAGTAGGTTCTTATGAGTTTGGAAAAAACTTGGTCAATCTTTTTAAGGACAAAGATTTTGAGTCAATCTTTAAAGCTGTGCTGTTACTTTGTTTTGTAGCGCCGGCTGCAAAAATTTTGGCGCTTGCAAAATATCCTAACGACAATGAATACATTGCGGCATTACTTTTAATAATCCTGCTTGGTATTTGTCATTTAGGATACGGAACTTTAAAGAAGATAAATCTTATTGACAGAGTAATAGAGGCGGTCTTTAAAATAAAACTTGAAGATGAGGGTAAAAAGAATGCGTAAAGGTATCTAATGTGCAAAAAACTTTTCTACTTTTTATTGTTGCTATTATTATTTATTTGTTGCCTTTCGGCGCCTATGAATGCGGTAGATACAACGAGCGGAGAAACCAGAGAGCAATTACTGATAGAGAGTATTCGGAACGATGTGTTGGCTATATCAGAGAGCAACAAGAGATTACAGAGCGCTTTGAACTCGGCATTAACAGAACAAGGGAAGCTGTCGATAGAATTGAAAGAAGTGCGGACACAATTAACGACA
>Ga0209628_10000611_pt1 | contig 22105 bp, 21 predicted proteins | sample TergutCu122P4_FD_187285 | JGI IMG/M metagenome (GOLD analysis project Ga0209628, IMG submission 187285) | Cubitermes ugandensis P4 segment gut microbial communities from Kakamega Forest, Kenya - Cu122 P4 (SPAdes) (version 2) | ecosystem: Host-associated > Arthropoda: Insects > Digestive system...
ATTACGCAAATTGCCGGCATTTATTTCGGCAATAGAAAGGTCGTACTCCTGATAGGCGTTCCATAAAATGCGATTGAGGAGTTTCACGGCGTTTCCAAGCCCTTTGTTAATATCATCGCCGGAGTGTCCGCCTTTCAAACCTTTCACATAAATTTTGTATGCGATACTGTTTTTCGGCACTTTATCTTCCCATTCAATATCCAAAATGGCTTTGGTGTCTTTTCCGCCGGCGCAGCCAATAAAAAACTCACCTTCATCTTCCGAATCCAAATTCAACAGCATTTTTCCTTTCATAAACCCGGGTTCTAAATTATTTGCTCCTGTTAATCCGGTTTCTTCATCCACCGTAAACAAACATTCAATAGGGCCATGTTCAATATCTTTAGCTTCCAGCAACGCTAATTGAATAGCCATCCCGATGCCGTCGTCGGCGCCCAGCGTTGTACCTTTTGCTTTGAGCCACTCGCCGTCCACGTAGGGTTGAATGGGGTCTTTGTCGAAATCGAATGAGGTATCGCTGTTTTTTTCACACACCATATCCACATGACTTTGAAAAATAACGGGAGTTACCTTTTCTTTACCTTTTGTTGCCGGCTTGGATATTAATACGTTACCAACTTTGTCGCGTTTGGTTTCCAAACCTAAAGTTTTGCCGGTTTCTAACAACCAGGCTACAATTTTTTCTTCTTTTTTAGAAGGATGCGGAATTTTACAAATTTCGTTAAAATAATAAAAAACACGCTGCGGTTTAAGATTTAAGATGTTGTTCATAAGATTTAAGGTTTAAAATATAAGATTTAAGATTATTCGTCAAGTTGTGTAAATTTCTTGTAATAGATGGCATATAAGCCAATAAACAACAATGTTACAAACAAACTGAAGAGATTGGGTTTGAATGCGCCTCCTATGAGAAATTGCCCGATACATATTTGTATTACTTGCGAAATAGCATAGATATGAAAGCCAATTCTTTTCATTTTCAACATATAGATGGCGCCGAGAATAGATGTGGCGCAAAAGATGGCTAAGAAATAATATTGCCAAATGGGTATTTCCAACATCTGCTCGTATGTTTCGATGAGGTTTGCAAACATGGCATTACTGCGGATTGCTTCTATAAAGATGGGGAGAAAAACGGGCGTAATTAAATTGGATAGCAGTGCTGCACCGGAGCCAATAAAAGTTAAAACACATAATAAAGTAAGAAAACCAGGTCGTTTGTTTTCTTCCATGGGGTTTTCGTAATAATTGGGGTATTCTTCCATAAAATATTGTAATTAAGGTTAATGAATCAAGATTCTAATTTGGCTTTCTGCCACCATGTTTCCATCTCATGTATTGTCATTTCTTGTAATGGTATCCCTTGCTCTAATGCTTTTTGTTCCATATAATTAAACCTCTTAATAAACTTTCGATTGGTTTTTTCTAAGGCATCTTCCGGGTTGATATTCAAAAAGCGTGCATAATTAATTAAGGCAAATAAAATATCTCCGAACTCCTCTTCCATTTTATCAGAGTTACTGCTTTTCTCCTGATTAAATTCAGCCAGTTCCTCCTGTACTTTTTCCCACACCTGTTCAGCATTTTCCCAATCGAATCCTACGCCGCGGGCTTTTTCCTGAATGCGGTAGGATTTCACCATCGCTGGCAACGTGTTGGGCACACCGGCAAGTACCGATAGGCTGCCCTCCCTTAATTTAATTTTTTCCCAATTCTCCTTCACCTCATCTACAGAGTTTACTTGAACTTCACCAAAAATATGGGGATGGCGACGAACTAACTTTTCACAAATTCCATTCAATACTGTTTCTATGGAAAACAAATTTTGCTCCTCCCCAATTTTAGCATAGAAAACAATATGCAACAATAGATCTCCCAACTCTTTGCCAATATCTGCATATTTTTTGTCAATAATAGCATCCGACAACTCGTAAGTTTCCTCAATCGTTAAATACCTGAGTGAATCGAAAGTTTGTTGGCTATCCCACGGACATTTGCTTCTTAGCTCATCCATAATATCTAACAGTTTCTGAAAAGAATGAAGTCGGTTGTCCATAGTATTTTTTTGGGTTGCAAAAATAGAATTTTCTTTGATAGTTTTCAAGACCTTAGCAACAACCTCCCGAACCGCAATCGCAAGTAGGCTCTGTTCCACGAAGCCATCCTGTAATAACTCCTGCTGCACAACCCACCCCCGACCTAACCTTAATCGCTTCGGCAGGGCAATTCATGGTACAGGCTCCGCATTCCATACACAAGTCTTTATATTGAATAAAGGCTCTTTTCTCTTTCATGGTAAAAACAGCGTGAGGACAAACGAGGGTACATGTTGCACAGCCGTTGCATTTTTCGCTGTCAAGTTGTAGTGTAGCTACATTTTTTATATAGGTTAATCCTTTCATAATCTTTTAAATAAAGCGGGTGATGAGCCAAACTATGCCGCCAAATGCAGTGCCAAAAATTTGTACGGGTAGCGAAATTTTCATCTCTTTTTGCACACCCGACAGTGAGGTAAATGTGGAGGCGCCGGTAAAATTCATAGCCATAAATGATGAAATTCCGCCTATCATGAGAAACCACGAGAAAATCTCAAAAATGCCCGTGCCCAGAAAGTTGAAATAGCATAATAATATCGCCATTAGCCAACCTACTGCCAACCCTTTCAATGAAAATCTTTTAAAGGGAATAATGGGTAAAAGCATAGGCGTTAATACGCAGCCCGAAAAATAGGCAACACACAGATTGACGATGGCTCTGCCACCATTATTCCACGATGAGTCAACAGAAAAGCCCTGTATATTCAATCCTGCAAGGATAAAGAAAATGGCAGGAATTAAAATCAGATAATATTTTGCGTAAAACAGTTCAACCGGTATCAATTTCATTCTGTCCCAAAGGTTGAAGTTGATTTTTCGCATTCGGGGCGTTGCCTGATAATTGTTTGCCACGAATTCCCGAATATCATTTGCCCTAACCGGTCCGTAAATTACCTTAAATCCTGCTTCTTCTTTTATTTTATATGCCGAAACCCCGGTGGCTCCCAACTGGGGAACGATAATTTTTTTGTGGGAGACAATTTTTTCAAGATGATGTTCTCTAATTCTGAAAGCCAACTCTTGTGTACCGAAAGTACCTTTTCCGGCGGCACACCAAACGTTAATACCTTTTGTATCGAGTACTAAAATCCAGGCATTTATGCCCTGCAACGTACGGCGCAAAATATCGAAACTCAATTTAAAATTACAGGAAACGTAAACATCGGCATTTGTATCTGGGGTGCCCACTGCATATATGCCGGGGGCTACTTTATAATCCATCCTTCCTATTGACCAGCGAACCTTTATAGTGGAGAGCAAATCGCTGTTTGTCCATTGGGTTGAAACTTGCCCAATTTTGCCTGCCGGGGTTTCAATTTCTCCTATGATAAAATTTGGTTTCATTTGAATTTTAAATAGTAAACAGAAAATAAAAACCAAAAGCGATTAATGCAATTCCACCTGCATATTTTATCACTGCTGAAAATTTTGTGAGCAATTTTGATAATTTACCCACCCCCAATCCAATGCCGAGCATGCCGGCGGCAAGAGTAGCGCCAAAACCTAATGCGTAGGTAAACAGCAGGAGAAATCCCCAAAGCGTGCTCCCTTTCACAAGCGAGGCAGCAGCTACTATCGGAAAAATGGGGTTACAACATAAGGTTACAAGGGGGGTAAGGCTTCCAACAATAAACCCAAAGAGTACTGCCCCTGCAATTCCACTTTTTTTGTTTTGAAAATTAAGAGATAATCCCGATATTCTAAAAGGCAAAATATCAATCGTATATACTCCGAAAAGTATTAAAATAATGCCGGCGCCTATCTTCCAGTAATTTCCCATAGAGGCGCTGATAAGTTCACTCGCAAAGCCAATGATACAACCCAGCGCTGACATCGCAACCACAGTGCCGATAAGAAAAAACAAACTGCTTGCAAACACCGTTTTTGTTTTTCCTGATGCCCCTATAGCACCCGAATATCCGGCCACCGTGCCTATTACGGCAAAATTACAGGCACAAGTAAAAACACTAACCACCCCTAACAGAAAAACCGCTGCAAGTGCAATGAGCCCTGTTTGGTCGGTACTCAACATCGAATTAATCCACTCACTCATTGCTATCAGATTGAGATTGTGGACAACAAGTTGCATTTTCTGTTTTATCGCAACATTTTACCTGAACTTCCTCTTTTTTATGAATTAATTTAACCGTTACTATTGCCACAGCAGCAACTATAATGGCTATAAAAATCCATTTTTGCCAAGTACTGCTTTTTTTGGGGGGAGCACAGCATGAACTGTCGCTGCAACCACAATCCTGTTTTGAACTGTTTTGATTATCCATTTTACTTTGATTTTATAATTATTTTACACAATTAGCAATACAACGAAATTCATGTTAAAAAATTTTATAACAACATTTCTTATTCTTAATAATTTTTTCGTTAACACTCTTTATTTTCAACAAGAGTAAAACTAATCATCTGCCGCAAAACCTCAATCACTTTTTTCTCAGGAAATTGTTCGGAAACAATATTAATAATCTCTTTATGAGAAAGATGTTTGTTGTTCGTAATCTCTTTTTCAATAGCTTCTTTTTCTTTGCGTTTTATTTGAAGTGAATCTATTTGGCGGCATACATCGCAGTTTCCACATATTGCGCTTTTTGTTTCTCCAAAATAGGATAACAACAGTTGACTTCTGCATTTTTCTGTGTTTTCAACGAAAAACAAAACAGAATCCAATCTCTTTTTGGCTACCTCTTTTCGCTTTTTGTAAATCTCATCTTTAAAGTAAAGATAGTTTTCAGGCACTCGGTTTTGTAAAAAAAGGATGTGCGGTTTAGCGCTGCGTTTTGAGTATTGTACAATATTTTTTTTCGATAAATCTAACAGTAAATCTTCTACTTCCTCCACTTTCATTTCTGCACGTCGGGCAATCTCTTCTTCACTTATTTTAATATTGTTGGAAAAGAGTCCTCCGTAAGAACGGAGCAAAAGTTTTACAAATTCTTGTTTATCATTATTATAATGATAGAAATTTCGTAATGCTTCATCATCGGTAATAAAGTGTAATGTGGATTGTTTTTTTACCTCTTCCGAAAGCATTAACACGCCTGTTTTTTCCAAAAACGACAAGGCGTTTATTAATTCTACCGGTTTCAATTTTATTTTTTTACATAATTCATCGGCATCATACGGCACCACTTTATTTTCGCCGTAACCCACGGGAATTTGATAGTGTTCGCATAATGTTTTATACACATTCTTTAACACATCAATGGGCGGAAAAGTGAGTTGAAAGTTGGTTTTCAATTCTTTAATATCATTATTATCATACAGCATTACGGCAATGGAGGGTTTCAGGTCGCGCCCTCCTCTTCCTGCTTCTTGAAAGTACGCTTCTAAAGTATCGGGAATATCCAAATGAACTACCCAGCGCACGTCGGGTTTGTCAATCCCCATTCCAAAAGCATTGGTAGAAACAATCACTTTCGTTTTATCGTTCATCCATTCCAATTGTTTTTTATCTCGTGTTTCGGTATCCAAACCTGCGTGATAAAAATCGGCGGAAACATGGAAATGCTGCAAGTATTGGGCAATCTCTTGAGTGCGCCTTCGGTTTCTAACATAAATAATTCCAGTGCCGGGATTTTTTTCAATCAGTTTCAGCAATCTTCCCATTTTGTTTTCTTCATACATCACAAAATAGGTTAAGTTTTCTCTTTTAAAACTTTTCTGAAAAACGTTCTTTTTGCTAAAAAGCAACTTCTCTTGAATATCGTTTACTACTTCTGGGGTGGCAGTAGCAGTGAGCGCCAATACCGGAACTTTCGGAAAATATTTTCTAATTTCGGCAATTTCCAAATAGGGGGGGCGAAAATCGTAGCCCCATTGCGAAATGCAGTGCGCTTCATCCACTGCAATCAAGGTGATTTTCATTTGTTGCAAATTCACCCGAAACATATCCGTTTTTAATCTTTCCGGTGAAACATACAGAAATTTAAAATCTTTATCAAAAATAGAATTTGCTAAAATCCTGTCTATTTCATGATTACTCATTCCCGAGTAGATGGCTTCCGCTTTGATGTCTCTTTTTTTCAGGTTTTCCACCTGGTCTTTCATCAAGGCAATTAAGGGTGAGATCACAAGGCAAATTCCCTCTTTTGCCAACGCAGGCACTTGAAAGCAGATAGATTTTCCGCCACCGGTGGGCAGCAGAGCCAAAGTATCGTTCCCCGCTAAAACAGAAAGCGCAATATCTTCCTGCAACGGACGGAATTGGGAGTAACCCCAGTATTTTTGGAGTATTTGAGTAAGCATTAGTTTAGGAGTTTAAGAGTTCGTTATTTTGTTATTATTTTCAACTTTTTACCGCATTATCCTGGTTTTTTGATTGCCGGTATTTTTTACTTCAAATCCTTTTAAGTTATAAGAAACCGTGAGGAAGAAATATCGTGCAATGGTGGGCGCTGTTCGGTATTCAATATAGTTTAGCCTAGCTATTTGGCTGATAAATTGGTTGCTATTAAGAATATCTACCGCCGCCAAGCGCATCTCCCACTGATTTTTTTTGCCAATCACCTGACGTATGGAAATGTTTAATTTGTGCAAATCTCTACTAAAATCAAGCTTTTTATTGGTGTAATTATAAAATCCGTAACTGCTTTCTAAATACGTTTTTTTGAGAAACTGCCATTTTATATTACAATAGACGCCGTAATTAATATAGTTTTGATTTCTATCTGTTTGTATGGAATATTTAGTGAAATTCTGAGATACGTTCCCCCCTACATAAAAAGTTAGTTTCTGCTTAACCGTTACTGTAAACCAGGTATTTACGTTATAACTTTTAGAATTAGTGATGTTTTCCACGCTGTTGATAAAAACCGGCGAGTTGCTTATGTTTCCGCTACCCGAAAAACTCATGGTTAAAACCGTTTTTACAATAGGAATGCTTGTCCATAAATGGGTGCCAAAACTATTTCCCCCTTTTACATTATTGGGTTCTGATGTTGTAACATATCCTTGTTTATCAACAAATTCTATTTTTTGATTATAAACAATCTGATTTTCATAGAAATTAGCATTCGCGCTCCAGTAAAGATTCATCATAGATGCGCTGTTCCAATAATTAAAAGACCCATCAATTCCGTGATACCGCTCAGGTTTTAATGCAGGATTTCCAAGAATTTTATACAAGGTATTCGACAGATTGGGCATGGGAAACAGGTAGGAAATGTCGGGTTCGGAAATATTGTAAGAGTAAGAGGTGCGGAGGTAGATATTTTTGGGCAGTTGAAACCAGGCAGAGAAATAGGGAATAAAATTGTGATAGGGGGTAACAGGAAGGTGGGTATGAATCGGGGGTTTGTTGAGAGTTCCTTTTAAAATTAACGACTGGTATGCCCCTCCCGCCGTTAGGTTAATTCCGTTATGTCCATAGTTCAACGAAGTTCCTACCCTGTTGTAAAGTACTTTATTATGATACTCTACGTCAAGAGAGTCAATCCAGGCTTCTTCATTTAGCGGGTCAAACGAATCGTTACGTTTGTAACCATTCGTGTTTCTAAAATTATAAAAACCTAATAAAGAGAGCCGCTTTCCTAATGGTTCCACATATAAGATGCTGGATTTAACAGTAAGGTCTTCCGAACTATTACAATTTTTTACAATATATTTAATGACCTCATTCGGGTTGAAGAAGTGGTTTTCATTGTTAATACTGTCCGTATTTCTTCCATCTTTGTAATTGAAGAAACCACTTATGGAAAAACTCCGTCCTTTCTTTTTAAATTTATGATTATAAATGGATAGCACATCAAAATTATAGTCATCGTTTGTATAATGATTATCCATAGAATTTTTGTTAATATCCATAAACATATCCGTTTGGAAGAGCTGGTTGGCTATCAATGACCTTTTGTTTGGCAAATACCCGAAGTTTGCTCTTACAATAATATTATTCAGAGAATCAATTTGATATTCAAAGCGTGTAGAGAAGTTGTGATTTTGTTTCAGGTTGTTATTGTGGGTAGTATCCAATCTATGAAACATCGAGTCTTCCAGAAAAGTTTTCCGGTTGGTAAACACATCGCTAAAAGTTTTATTCACCGTATATAAATAACCGGCGTTGTATTTCAGTTTTTTGTTATAATAGTTATAGTTTATGCCGCCGCCGCCGTTGTTTGAGAATCCGGAGCCCTCAGGCCCTGATGAACTGTAAGAAATAAACCTCATTCCGTGAGAACTGCTGAATCCAAAGTCGCCGTCATCGTTTCCTGCTTGAATGCTTTGCCCGCGAAACTCCTGCATATCATTCCAATCATAATTCGATTGGTTTAAATTATTTCCAAAACCAATAAAAGAGAGTTGCTGTTTATCGGTAAACCAGTTAAAACTCCCTTTTGCCAACCAGCGGTGTGGGGCGTTTTGTCCCCATCCATACCCCAAACTTGCTTTTCCAAAATATCCTTTTTTGTATTCCTCTTTCAGTTCCAAATTCATTACTTTTTCTTTAGAGCCGTCCGATATTCCGGTAAGTTTCTCCTGTTCCGATTTTTCTGTGAACACCTGCACTTTAGAAACGGCTTGTGCATCTAAGTTTTGCGTAACGGTTTTGGGGTCGTTTCCAAAAAAAGTTTTTCCATCCACATACACTGTTTTCACATTTTTTCCCATAGTTGAAATGTTCCCTTCGGCATCCACATCAATACCGGGCAATTTGCGCAGCAGGTCTTCCACCGTTGAGCCTGGAGGAACTTTAAAAGTAGTGGCGTCATATTCCACCGTGTCGCCTTTAATATAGATAGGGGCTTTGGCTTCTTTTATCACCACTTCCATTAAAAAAGATGCAATTGGTTTTAAAACCAGCGCATTCAAATTCAGTTCTTTCTCTTCATCAGGCTCAATAAGAATAGTTTGCGGCATATAAGTAATATGCGATATTTTAAGAAGATAATATGATTTTTTGATGTTCTTAAAAGTAAAAAACCCTTTCGAATCGGAGGTTGTATAATTGATTAGGGTAGAGTCTTTCGCACTTAGCAGCATTACCATGGCCGAGTTAACCGGCTCATCTTGAGGATCTATCAATTGACCGGTAATGTTAAACTGCGCATGAACATGCAAAAAAATGCAAGTAAAAAAAAGCATTAAGAACAAAAATCTCTTCATCATTATTAATTTTTAAAACAAGCCCATTCGCTGAAAAATCTGCATCAGTTCTTCGTTGGTTTTTACCTTCACTTCACGGGCTTTGCTGCCCATAGAAGGACCAACAATGCCAAACTCTTCCAATTGGTCCATTACTCTACCTGCACGGTTGTAGCCGAGTTTCATTTTTCGTTGAATTAAAGAGGTGGAACCCATTTGCGTTTGCACAATTAATGTAGCAGCTTCCATAAACATTTGGTCAATTTCACCGGTGTCAACGCTTTCCTCATTTCCGTTGTCTTTACCTTTCTCTTCAATAATATACTCCGGTAGCAGAAAGGCATCAGGATAAGCTTGTTGTTCCTCAATATAATGGGCAACTTTTTCCACTTCTGGGGTGTCAATAAAAGCGCATTGCAAACGGATAAGGTCGCTGCCGGTAGAGAGTAGCATATCTCCTTTTCCGATGAGTTGGTCGGCGCCGTTACCGTCTAAAATAGTGCGGGAGTCAATTTTTGAGGAAACGCGGAAAGCCAATCGCGCGGGGAAGTTGGCTTTGATAGTACCCGTAATGATGTTTACCGAAGGTCGTTGCGTAGCAATAATCAAATGAATACCGATGGCACGCGCCAATTGTGCCAAACGCGCAAGCGGAATCTCCACTTCTCTGCCGGCAGTCATTATTAAATCGCCAAACTCATCTATAATTAAAATGATATAGGGTAAATAGCGGTGGCCTAAGGCAGGCGACAATTTTCTTGTACAAAACTTGTGATTATACTCTTTGATATTTCTTGTTTTTGCCAACTTTAACAAATCGTAACGGGTGTCCATCTCAATACACAACGAGTTTAGTGTTTGTACCACTTTTTTGGTATCGGTGATGATGGGGTCTTCCAAGTCGGGAAGTTTTGCCAAATAGTGTTTTTCAAGAATCGAGTAAAGTGTAAACTCTACTTTTTTCGGGTCTATCAATACAAATTTAATTTCCGACGGGTGTTTTTTATACAGTAATGAAGCAATAATTGCATTTAACCCCACCGACTTACCTTGTCCGGTGGCACCTGCCATGAGCAAGTGAGGCATTTTGGCCAAATCCACAACAAAAGGTTCGTTGCTAATGGTTTTTCCAAGTCCTATGGGTAAATCATATTTATTATTTTGGAATTTATCGGAGTTGATAATCTCTTTCATGGAAACTAATTGGGCGTTTTTGTTAGGCACTTCAATACCAATAGTGCCTTTTCCCGGAATAGGGGCAATGATACGAATACCCAGTGCGGCTAAGTTCAGCGCAATGTCATCTTCCAGATTTTTAATTTTTGAGATGCGGATGCCATCTGCCGGCACAATTTCGTATAAAGTAACCGTTGGCCCCATGGTTACCGAAATTTGCTTAATCAAAATTCCGAAATGTCGGAGGGTGGTTTCAATTTTATCTTTGTTTTCACGCAACTCAGCCATGATGGTTTCTCTGTCCATCTCTTTAATTTCGTAATCATTCAGCAAATCAAGTTCGGGAAATTTGTACATGGAGAGGTCTAATCGGGGGTCGTAATCTTCTAAAGGGAGGTCGTTTTCAGGTTGGAAAACCACCCCGCCCTTCGGGCACCCCTCCAAATTTTGGAGGGGATATATACTCTCATCATTCATCATCTCATCATCTAATCGTCTCATTATTTCATCACTCAACATCTCATCGTCAAATCCTTCAATAGGTGCGGAAACAATCTTAAATTCTGCTTCCATATCACCGCTTGTCGAATCGCGTTTGCTTTTTGATGCCTCCGCTCCTTCTCCCGCAAAAGTAACCCCTTTGTTATCATACTCATTGCGCAGTTCATTCAAATCTTCCATATATAATCCGGGAAGTTTTTTATTGTCGGGTATTAATTTTTTATTTTCATTTGAATCCTCTTTCCTCTTCCCACTATTCTCTTCCGGCTTCTCCTTTCTCCCTTCTCCCTTTTCCTTTCTCCTATTCTCTACCGATGTCAATTCTATCTTCATATTCCCCACTGCTTCTATCATTTTTTTGGGTGAGATATTGTAAAAAAGAATTAAAATGATGATGAACAACGCAAAAAGTATAAGTCCGGCGCCCCAGGTTTGTGTGTGTTGGATAAGTAGCCCTGAGGTCAGGTTTCCAAATGCACCGGATACGAAATCATAATTGGTATTTGCTAAGAAACATCCCAAAGTTGTTGAAAACCAAGCCATCGTTATTAGCGTAGTGATGGTGGTTAAAAAAGGAGGAAGAATGGAGCGCTCGAAAGTTAATTTAAAACCATAAATAAAAAACAGCAAAACAAAGCCAATGGAAAAGAATCCAAAAGTGTTATAAATAAAATAGTAGGCTAAATGTGCCCCCACGATACCTGCCGCATTATCAATATGTTCTGTATTAGCCACAACCACCGATGCGTCGGAACGAAAATGGAAAAAAGAGGATAACATGGCAATACATAGCAAGATGGCGAAAGCCATGAACAGAATGCCATACACTTGCACCATGCGCTTGCTTTTCAAAACTCCCCAAAAAGTTAAACCATCCTTTTTTTTGCTCTTTTTCTCCGAATTTTTCTTTGAAGTTGTTTTGTTATTTTTATGAACAACTTTCTTGTTGGTTTGCTGGTAGTTTGATAGTTTCATATATTAAGTGAATGAATTGACAAAAATAAAAAAATCTAATACAATAACAGAAAATCTGAGATATATTGTATTTTTTCTTTTTCACTCCACTCTAACTCCAACCAATGAATTACAAATCCGGCCCGTTCCATTTTACGAAACCAGGTCATTTGGCGTTTTGAAAATTGGTGTATTGCAGTATTAAGTTTTTGAAACATCGTATTATAGTCCAATTGATTGGTGAGATACAGCATTACATAGCGGTATTCTAAACCGTATTTATACAATTGTTCAATAGAAACTCCTTCATTAATAAGTCCTTGCACCTCTTCAATCATTCCGTTCTTTAATCTTTCTTTTAATCGAAGCGTAATACGTCTTCTCACTTCGTCTCTATCTCCTTTAATACCAAAGATTACCGATGGAATAGGAGTAGATTGGTATCCTTGCAGCAGGGCTTCAATGTACATTCCGCTACCCCCACATAATATTACAGGTTTGTTGCGTTTTTGAATATCATGAATGGCTTTTTGGGCTAATTCTTGAAATTTGAATACAGTATTTACCTTTCCGGGTTCTTCAATATCAATAAGATGATAAGGAATTTCGATGCCGTCAATATGATAATCCAATAAATCTTTACCGGTACCGATATCCATTCTTTTGTAGATTTGTCTGGAATCGGCGCTGATAATTTCAGCGCCGATTTTTTTAGCCAAAAGCGTTGCAATGCGTGTTTTACCGGTAGCAGTTGGTCCAAGAATAGTAATAATGGGTTCCAACTACCTAATCACTAATTTTTGAATAAATGACTGTCCGTTGCTTTTATCAATAAATTTCATCAAATACACACCTGCCGGATAGTTTGACACTGAAATAGTATTGCTGCCTTCGGATAAACTTTCAGAGTAGATTTGATTTCCAAGTAAACTATATACTTCTAATTTCATAGGGGAATCTGCTACAATGTTCACGTAACTATTTGCAGGATTTGGAGATAATTTTATAATTGATGGATTGATATCAGAAATTTTAGCCACGTTATTACTATTATCTAAAGGAACAATGCGGTTTCTTGTGGGAAAATCTTTTCCACCCTTAAAATTAATAACTCCTTTAATATTCACAAGAATTGTGGGTATGGGTTTTCCAACATAATCGGCTTCATATTTTTCGATGTAAACTACCGAATCGTAAACAATATTATTTTCTTTGATATTATAGTAGGCTCCTTTAACAAAATCTCCGGTGTGTGCATACAATACATCTTTAATAACCACTACTTTTGCTTGGATGGGGTTATTGTGGGCAAAATTTAATTGAGAGGCAGTAATTTTGGTAACAGACACTTGATTTCCCCAGCTCACAGACGTAAATTCTTCTTCAACCGGAATAAATTCCAACATACCGAAGTAGTTGGTAAGGGTGCCACTTATGTTTGTAATCTTGTCTCCAATTGCAATATCATCGGTTTTCAATTTTCCGTTGGGGTCAAATATCATGATAGCACCTGTACCATCTTGAATATACTTCACGTTATTGTAGTCTTGCTTTTGTGTAACCACTGCTTGGCCAATAAATTTATGAACGGCAGTGCCGGTATTTGTACCTTCGTTAAATGCCGGAGCAAGCGCTCTTAATGCTGCTATGGTGCTAACCGGTTGTGGATAATTGAAAGTTGCAGTAGCCACTTTGCTGGGGTCCATTCCCTCTTTCCATGCTTTGGCATTAATAGTGGTTTGTTTATCAACTGTTAAAGTGGAAGAATATATTGTTGAAGATAGGGTAGGTTCGCTTCCGTCTAAGGTGTATCTAATGGTTGCGCCAATAGTGGAGCAAGTAATTGTTACACTAACCGGTTCATTGAAAGTGCCGCCGGCGGGGCTAAAAATAGGGGTAGCCACGCGGTTTGTAGCGCCGAAATCGCTGTTTCTCGGAGTGTTTTCATTAACTGTAACTACATTAAAATCAGTGCCTACATTGAAAGTATAAGTAATTGCACTACCATTATATTTTCTCGATGCAGCTTTTGAAGCAGAAAGGTCGGCAGTAGAAGAACCAAACACAGGAACCGCTGCTTTTCCGTAGGGCATAAAATCCACATAGTGTGCCATAGCTTGAATTCCTGCTAACGTAGTGGGGTGGCTATTGGCTGGCGTTAAATCCACATAAGTATCAAGTAGCAAAACTCTTCCGGCTGCTGCTGCCATGGCGAAGTTGGTGCCGCTATCGCCACTTGCGTCAAAATCGAAATTGATAGGCCAATCGGGTTGTGAGCCGGTTCCTGCTGCGGCTTTAACAAGCACAAAGCCATTTGCTTCAATAACGGCTCCGGCAGGAAAGGTAAAGGTATTATTTTTGGTTACACTTTGGTTGGTGCCTCCTGCAGCAGGAGAATAATACAAAGTATAACCTGCAATGCTAATGTTGGAACTCGTTGTATTATACAACTCAACATAGTCGTTTTTGAAAGGAGCCCCTGAATTTCCGCCTCCGCCATAAACACCGGAGATAACTACTTGGGGAATGGTTTGCGCATAAATGATTCCTAATAGAACCATCATCAAAAAAAGAGATAAGATTTTTTTCATAAAATTATTATTTATTGGTTAATAGATATTTCGTTTGTAGAAATTGCAAGTGGAATAAATAAGGTGAAAGCCATTTCGCTAAGAATTTCCGCACTTTCAAGTAATATTGCTCTCATATTTTAATGGTAACATGTTGATTTTTATATAGTTGTTTAAGATTATGGAATAATTAATTAGTACGTGGCAAATATACACATTGCAATGCCCTTTGTCAAGGGGTAAGTGCATTTTTTTTTACCTGCTTTACATTCAATAGATTTACCGGGGAATTATCTAATCCATGGATGTTTTTCTGAATAAAACGCACTTTCTTATCGTAAAAAAGAACCACCACCGGCGCATCTTCCATCAGCATGGAATCTAACTTTGCGTAATATTCGTTTCTAATATTTTCATCTAATATTGTTTGTGATTTTTCAAAAAGTTTATCAAAATTTGGGTTCACATAATGGGTGTAGTTTGAGCCGTGCGGTTGCAGGTTTTTTGCATAAAATAACGACAAATAGTTTTCGGCATCGGGGTAATCGCAAATCCAGGAGCCTCTAAAGAAAGGGAGTTGGTAGTTGCGCATCATTTGCCGCTGCTGCGCCGCCTGTTGCACTTGCAAAGAGATACGAATCCCTATTTTGTTTAATTCATGCTGAATATATTGGCATAAATCTACATAACTTGCCGAAACAGACAGCGGAATTTCGGGCAAACCTTCTCCATTGGGATACCCTGCCTTTTGCAACAATTCCAACGCTTTTTGCGGGTTGTAGTGATACCCTTTAACCTTTTCGGGATTAAATGAAGCCATTCCAATAGGCACAAAACCACTCGTGCCGGCATAACCCATATTGTTGCGCAAATATTTGAGCATCTTCTCTCTATCAAAACCATAATTGATGGCTTGTCGAACCTCCTTAATTAACAGAGGATTATTCTCTTTCTTTTTCAGTAAAAATCCTAAATATTCGGTATTAAGATAAGGACCGGTTTGCAGCGTAATTTTATGAGCATATTCTTCTTGCAAAGTTCCCTCTTTGGTTAACAAAGCATCTTTGTAGCAGGCTTCAATGCCGGAAATAAAATCTAAGTTTCCTTTCATAAACTCCATGAATGCCACTTGTTTATCAATAATGAAAGAGATAGAAACAGCATCTAAATAGGGAAGCGGTTCGTTGTTTTCATCTTTTTCAAAGTAGTTTTCGTTTTTGCGTAACACTAATTTTATCCCTTCTTCCCATCGTTGAAACCGGAATGGACCTGTGCCTACCGGAAACTTTCTAAAATCTTTCCCATATTTTTCCACTACCTCCTGCGGCACCACGGAGGCGTACTTCATGGCAAGGATACCCAAAAACGGCGGAAACGGTTCCGTTAAAACAATCTGAAACAGCGTATCGTTCAAGGCTATAAATGCATATTCTCCCTGCGTTTTTTTGGCCACTTTTTGAAAAATCCACGCACCCGGCGAGGCTACTTCAGGGTTAACAATACGGTTGAAACTATATACAAAGTCAGCGGCTGTTATTTTCGGAGGTTTTTCAAAAAAATAAAAATGAGTATTATGAAAATAAACATCATCGCGAAGTTCAAAGGTATAGGTTTTGCCGTCGGGGCTTATCGTCCAGTGTTTGGCAATCATCGGGACAATATGCAGCGAATCGTCCAAGTCCACCAATCCGTTGTACAACATATTACACACCCAGGTTGCCGCCTGCCCCGAGGCGTAAGCGGGGTCAAGAGATTGAATACCAACGGCTTCATTATACCGGAATATTTTTTTGTCGGATGTTGCTGATGGGGTGCACGCCACAAAAGCGATACCCAAGCAAATTGCCATTCCGAACGTAGTAAGGAGTCTCATACTTAGATTGTTAAGCTGTAATATCTTTAAAAAGTTCTTTCAATTCTATATTCAATCCTTTCAACGTTTTTACCGGCACATGTGTAGCGCCATGAGCAACTTCGTAAGTTGTTCCAGCATCATATTTATTGTTCTGTTGCAAAATATAAACCGTTACAGTTTTATTGTTTGGACAAACCACCCAATATTCTTTCACGCCAACCTTTTCATAGAGGTTGAATTTCACACTAAGGTCTTTCTTTTTTGTACTCGGGGAGAGCATTTCCGCAATCATATCGGGAGCGCCGATACAAACTCCTGTTTCAATTTTTGACAGATCGCAAACCACTAAAATGTCCGGCTGAACAACGTTATAAATTTTATCGTTGTCGGTTTCGCCATTAGTGGGCAAAAGCACATCGAAAGGCGCAGTAAAAATTTCGCATTTACCTTTTCTTTTAGTAATGAAATAAAATGCTCTGCCAATAAATGTTCTCACAGCAATCGCATGTTTAAGTGTTGGCGATGCAAAAGAATACACAATACCGTCAATTATTTCTCGAAGAACATCATCTGTCCAGGTAAGATAATCGGCATACGAATATCTTTTTGCATGATAAACCAAAGGAGGTTCTTCGACCATTAAAGGTTCTTCGTTTTGTTTAAATATCACATTTTTAGGATGTTGAATTTCTTTCTCTGTTTTTTTCATAATTCTTGTGTTTAATTTTTAATTTTGGCGAAAATAAAAAAAAACGTATATGTGAAGAATTTAAGAGAGTAAGAATTCTTTGCGGCTTCGCGCCTTCGCGAGATTAAATGATCCCCCTAATCTCTTCAATAGAAGTAATTCCCTCTTGCTCAAAATAGTTCCCCAATTTTTCCACAAGTTCTTTTCCTGCAAGCGGGTGGGAGAAGTTTACCGTGCCGATTTGCACTGCGGAAGCGCCTGCCATGATAAACTCAACGATATCTTCCACCGTGTAAATGCCGCCCATGCCGACCACCGGAATGGAGACGTTTTTGCAGACTTCGTGCACCATGCGCAAGGCAATCGGTTTAATAGCGGCGCCGGAAACGCCAGCATATAGATTGTCGAAAACGGGTTTGCGATTTTTAATATCAATGGCTAACCCTTTGAATGTGTTCACTAAAGAGAGCGAATCGGCGCCCGCTTTTTGGCAGGCTTGCGCCATTTCGATGATGTTTTCGGCATTTGGGGAGAGTTTTACCATCAACGGTTTTTGGCAAACTGCTTTACAGGCAGCCACCGCTTCGTAGGCAATTTCACTCTTGATGCCCAGCGCCATGCCCCCCGTTTTTACATTGGGACAAGAGATGTTTAACTCTATAAAATCCACCGCTGTATGATTAAGAAGTTCAATCCCTTCTATATAATCCTCAATCGTAGCGCCGCCGAGGTTTGCTAAGATTACATTGCCCAATTTTTTCATAAAAGGGAGTTCATCTGTAATGAATTTTCTCACGCCCGGATTTTGCAGTCCCACGCTGTTCATCATGCCACTGGCTGTTTCCCAAACGCGAATGCCACTGTTGCCCTCTCGAGGATGGAGCGTTAGCCCTTTTGTACTGATCCCACCCAAAACACTTACATCGTAAAGCTCATGGTATTCTCTGCCAAATCCAAACGTACCCGATGCCGCGATGATGGGGTTTTTAAAAACTACGCCGTTAATGGTGGTTTGTAATCTATTCATGAAATTATGAATTATGAATTATGAATTATGAATTATTAATTGTTTATATGTCAGCAATATCTAAAACTTCGGTTACTTCCAAAATTTCATCTCTGCCGTCATCAGCAGAATACACAACGGCATGGATAGCATACTGGGGGCATTCATTCACGCATTTATAGCACAAATTGCATTTTTCTTCATCAATTCTTGCTAAGAAATTATCAATTTGAATAGCGCCTGCGGAACAAAATTTGGTACAAATTCCACAACCAATGCAAGCCACACTGCAGTTTTTCTTGGCAAGCGCTCCTTTCTCCTTATTTGCACAAGAAACAAAGACCCTTCTGCCAAATTTATCCTTTTTTCTAATCTCTATAAGATTGCGTGGACACACTTTCACACAGGCAGAACAACCGGTGCATTTATACTCGTTTATTTTGGGAAGTTTGGTCTCGGGATTCATAAAAATGGCATCGAATTTACAAACAGAGATACAATCGCCACACCCAAGGCAACCGTAAGAACAGGCACTTTCGCCGGCAAACAAAGAAGCGGCATAAGCACAACTTGGCGCAGCATCGTAAATGGCTTTTACCGGTGCATTGGTGCAGCTGCCGTTGCAGTGCAAAATGGCAATGTGCGGAATGGTTACCACTGTGGCAATCCCAAGCGCTGCTGCAATATCATCCATCGTTTTCTCGTTGCCCGCAGGACATACCAACCCTTTCATGGAGCCTTTTTTAACAATCGCTTCTGCTAATCCTTTGCAGCCCGGAAAACCGCAGCCGCCGCAGTTGGCAAGCGGAAGTATATCGGTAATTGGGGCGATGCGGGGGTCTTCATACACATAAAAAAGTTTCGATACAAAAAATAATATAATCGCGGCAATAAGCCCTATAGCGCCTAAAAGTATGGTTGCTAAAAGTATAATGTTCTGCATATTGCTGAGTTGAATATATATATGTATAACTTATAATTCCATTTTTAATTGCAATTTTATATGAAACGATTTTCGGTGGTAAGGTGTTCTGCCGAATCTAAGTAAGGCTTGCTGGTGCTCTTGAGTGGGATAACCTTTGTTTTGTTTCCAACCGTACTCAGGAAATTCGGCATCTAATTTTTCCATAAAATCATCCCGAAAGGTTTTGGCAAGAATGGAAGCAGCGGCAATAGACAGAAATTTTGCATCTCCTTTCACAATGCACCGGTGCGGTATTGCTGTTTCGTTGATAAAACTGTTCCCGTCAATTAACAGCAGCTCCGGTTGTGTTTTCAATTGTTTCACTGCCAAATTCATAGCTTTGAAAGAAGCCTTTAAGATGTTAATGTCGTCAATAACTGTTTCGGAAACCGACACCACCGCCCAGGCAAGTGCCTCTTTTATAATCGTTTCCCGCAGCGTTTCTCTTTGCGTTTTGTTGAGTTTTTTTGAATCATTAAGTTGTTCATTCATATAATTATAAGGAAAAATTACGGCGGCAGCAAATACCGGACCTGCCAAACAACCCCTGCCGGCTTCATCACAACCCGCTTCTAATAAAATATCCTCCGAAAAACGTGAGTTTAAAGCCATAAAAACAAAAAGATTAGAAAAGTAACTATCGTAATTATTTCATTAATAAAAATTGGATTTTTTTCCTGTACTAAAATGGCCAAATAGATAGACACAGGCACAAAAATATATCCTAAACTATGCGGATAGGTTGAGTTGGTTATAAATAAACAGGAAAACAAAAGTATAGACCAAATGATGAAAGTAAAAACCTTGTTGCGGTGTTTTATTATTTTCGATTCGCTAATAATTCTAATTCTGATTATAAAATATAAGTAAATAACACTTAAACTCAGCAACGAAATCAGCAAAAAAACAGGGGTGGTTATTCCCGAATGTATAAAACCAAAAACGCTGATTTCTCGAAAAGTTAACATCCATTCGTTAAGGTTGTCGGTCAAAAAAAAGAAGGAAAAGAAATATAAATAAACCAATGAAAAGCCAAATAATAATATTATAATCTCTTTTAATTTTGAAAATTGATTGATAATGAGCGATGTAATGGCAATGATTAGCAATATGATACAACAAACGTCGAAGCCCGTAGCCAAGGCTATTAGCATACCTGCCCAAAGCGCATTATTTTTTAAACGGTTTATCGAAACGTTTAAATCTATGGAAATAAGAAATAGTAGAAATAGTAATGTAAAAAAGAAAGGCGAAATTATGGTTAATGATTTCGTTATTAACAATATAGAAAGAAAAAAACAAGCCGGTAGCAGTGATTTTTTTACCACATAATCGTTAGTAATAAAAAAATATTGCAACAAAACAACTTGAAGAAATAAAACGCATATTGTAATTCCCTTACCCCAAAAAATATGGTTTGAAGAAAAAATGGCAAAACTTTTGAAAAGGAAAGTTGTACCGTTTTCGCTAATGATTTGTTTTTGGTTAACGATAGTATAAATTGAAAAAGCAAGCAACCCTAAAAGGATGAGCCATTGTAGGGCAATCTTTTTATTGATGAATTTTAACATTTTGTTTTATCAAGGGTTCTTACACATCAATTTATGTTGTCAATGCGGGTGCTCTGCCTCTTCCGCTTCTTCAAATGTTTTATGTACCGTACCAAACGGGTGTTCGGTTGGAGAATAGATGGAATAGAGTTTCAGCGGTTTATCGCCCGTGTTGATGAGATTGTGCCATTTTCCCGCAGGTACGATGATAACAAAATCTTTTTCAGCCGTTTGAACAAAGGAAAGCGATTCTTTGGTGTCGCCCATCATCACTTTGGCTTCCCCATCTTCAATCCGTAAAAACTGGTCGGTATCAAGATGTTGTTCCAACCCTATTTCTCCGCCCACGGAAATTGACATTAACGTAACTTGTAGTTTTGTGCCTGTCCACAACGCTGTTCTGAAATTATCGTTAGTCGTTGTGTAATCGTCAATGTTCAATACAGTTGGTTCGGCGCCGTAATCTTTCAGCACTACGTCTGTTTTTGCTTTTACTTCTTCCTTAACCGGATTTTGTTTGCAAGATAAACAAACTAATCCTAAAAATAAGACTCCAATAAAAAAATGGAAGTACAGGTTTTGTTTGATTTGTGTTTTTTTGATACTCATAATGTTATTATTTATTAATGTCCGACAAAAATAAACTTTTTATTTGATAGATTAATCTTTAAAGTCAATATTTATGAACCGCAATGTGCGCAAGATTTTAATTTTAAAGCACTTATTCTTTGCGACCTTCCCCCGAAAAATGTGTAAAATACTATAAAGAAAAAGTTGAAACAGTTTTTCCCATTTTTTCTATTATCACTTTATTCGTGTAAACCGTATGATTATGCTTATTCTCCGGATAACGATGCGTATTATTGCAACGTGAGATGCGCTTTAACAATAACCTACTCACTTACCGCTGTTTTGTAATCTATGAATCCCCAATGCGAAGTGATAATATACTCGGCATCAGGAATATGCCGGATAATCTCCATGGATTGAATTGCCTGTTTGGTATCCATATTGAAAATTTTGGGGATGGGTACTATCTTCCCCTCTTTCAAACTAAGTATGTCGCCGGTAAACAGATATTTATCGTTGACGAGATACGTCATCATTCCGGGGCAACATCATTGGGAGAGATGCCCAACTTTTTCAACTCATCTGCTACCATAGCCATATTGTTTCCGCAATCAATCACAATGTATTGTGCGCTGTCTCGAATGATGAACATATTGGCATAATCATCGCCAACGACGAAAATATCGTCAAAAATCGTTCCGGTTTCCATTTGCTTGAGTGTTTCGAGGGCGGACTTGAATTTATAAAACATAATGCCAAAGATTATGGCAACAATGCCAATAAGTATGATGAGGGTGAGGAGGGTGCGTTTAAGGGGGGTGTTCATAATGAAAATTTATTTTTGGCTTATTATAGATTTAACGGTGCAATAATAGAAAAGTTTTTGTACACTCAATCCAATGATTCAATTTGGTAAATTTATCTGTATAATACTTTTTATACTTTTGCACTTTATTAACAAAAAATACAAAAACAATAAATTATGAATAATTCAAAATACCAAATCACGTTCGATGCGAATAAAAAGCACGAAATTATTATTGAAGATTACAAAAAGAACAAAAGCAATGGCACTATTTTCTT
>Ga0209628_10000612_pt1 | contig 22098 bp, 14 predicted proteins | sample TergutCu122P4_FD_187285 | JGI IMG/M metagenome (GOLD analysis project Ga0209628, IMG submission 187285) | Cubitermes ugandensis P4 segment gut microbial communities from Kakamega Forest, Kenya - Cu122 P4 (SPAdes) (version 2) | ecosystem: Host-associated > Arthropoda: Insects > Digestive system...
CCATCATTCCCAGCCTGAATTTATCGCTGAAAGACATGTAACGATCCCACATTCCTTTCACCTGAAACCAGCCCAACTCGTGGTCTTCCGGATTCCGCTGGCCAAAAATTTTATACGATTCCGACCCCATCACATATTGCGCAACGAAAAACCGCCGCCTGCCACCTGTGGGATATTGTTTGGCATTCAACGAATTACGTTCGATTCGGAACGAAGCCTGAAATAAATCATACCAACTTCGGTCGAATTCGGAATTGGTAAACGCAATGCTGTTTGTCTGAAAATAATCGTCTCTTAAACGTCCGTACCCCACACCGATTTCAATTTTTGAACGTGTCCGGAAAGGCATGCCTAATTTCAATTTCGCAAACGTTTCGCGTTGTTTGATAAATGCTGGCAAGATATCTTCATAAAAAAGCGATTGGCTTTCAGAATATTTTCGGTAGGAATAAACACCTTGAAGATTCAAATACGTCGGAATTCGTGTTTGCAAATACAGCCTTCCGTTTAAAACAATCCCGCTATACGAATTTCCCATCTGAAAGTTTACATTCAAATCATCGGCGAATTCGCTTAATCCCTGATAACCAAGACCTAAAAACAATTGATTGGCCTGATGCGACGAAATATTCCCGCCAATACTTACTTTGATGGCTTCTTCGATTTTTACATCCAAATAAAGGTCAAAATTCTGGTTTCTGCGGTTATAAACTGCCTGCGGAATGATTTCCTTAATCTTCGAACTGGATAACATTTTGAAGTATGCCCGTTTGAATTCTTCCATCGAAAATTCGTCGTTGATATCGCGATGCAGTTGATATTCAATATATTTGCGTTGCGCATCATTTACGCCCGTTATGATAATATTTTGAAATTTCAAGGGAGGCAAACTTTCTTTGTAGGCTTGTCTTCTTGCAGTCAGTTCATCCAACGTTACTTCCCTTGTTACCTGTTTTTTAATCGAATCAATCATGGATAAAGTCTGGTTATATCCAATTTCCATCAACTCTTTGGCTCTAAAAAAATCCAATAAGGACACATCCGGAAAATCAAACTGAACCATCAGCCCATCTTCCTCATCTACCGTGTAGTCCGTGCGTTGCATAACCATTTTTTCGAGTTGAATCATCGGATTTTCAGAAGGTTTGTTTTCTTTGCCGACGACAGCCGAACCAAAGATGAAATCGGGGCGAAAGTCAGATTTCATCACATCAACGGGAAAGTTGTTGTAGATGCCACCATCGAACAAAGGAACGCCGTCTTTCCATATCGGCTTGAAAAAGAACGGGAAAGTCATCGACGACCGGATCGCATCCCCCAAATCCCCATTTCGCCATTTAATCGCTTTTTTATTGTAGATATCCGAACTCATGCAACGAAAAGGCACAAATAAATTGTCGAAATTCCACCCCGCCCTTGCCGTCGCCTGTGCAAATAGCGCCATAAAGGCCTGATTCATCTGAACGGGATTAATCAGGCTTTGCGGTAAAAGGTTGAATCGATTGGGGGTTAGCGACACGGTATCTTTCAGGTCGATCGAAAAACGCAAAAATTCGGGCGTATCATCCTGTTTTTTAAAATAATAGATGTAATCGTCTTCAATCGTTCCGCTTTGCCAGTAGCCAAATTCGTCCGATAAAAAGAGTTCCAGCATTTCGTCGGGAGAATAACCTACTGCATACAATCCGCCAATAATGGCTCCAATCGATGTGCCGGTGATATAATCAATTGGTATGTTGTTTTCTTCCAATGCCTTAATAACGCCGATATGGGCAGCGCCTTTTGCCCCGCCACCGCTCAGCACTAACCCCACTTTTTGTGATGAAACGCTTGGTAAGCAGCAAAATAATAAAACAATAGAAGATAAAATCAGTCGGTTCATTGCATTTTAAAATAATTCCTGCCCAACGCGCTTTTGAACGTTGAAGCCTTCTTCCAATTTAACTTCGATACCGGGATTAATCTTCAAAAGATCTTCAATAAGTCGAGGCCTATCTTCATCGGTTACAGGAATAAACGTAACGCGTTCCATATCATTGAGATTATAGCGTACTTTCAATCCTTTCTTCCCGCCTTCTTCAAGGGAAAATACCTGATGTACATCAACGCAGTGGTGGGGAAAAACCAATTTATTCTTTTCCGTTATTTTGGCAACTGGCCTTATGTAGTATATATAGATGAAAAATATTGTATAAGGTATCCAAAAAATTCCCCACATATTCGGAATTCGGTCCAAATAAATATCAACAACAAAAAATACAATAATTAGTAAGAGAGCCGCCCCAAAAGCCCATCTATCATTTTTGGAAATCTTTCTTTTATACGTTAATTTCATACGGCAAAGGTTTTTTTAAAAACTAAAAAATCTATAAATAATCGCCGTAAAGTAAACAGTTTTTTTTGAAATAAACATCAATTTTTGCAAAAAAAATTTATTACGTAAAACAAGCCAATTAATTTGGTTTGTAAAAAAAAGTATCTAACTTTGCGAATGAAAAGAACTATCTTTCTGACTTATTGGGTATGAGACTTTTTTCTTCCATATTTTTTCTGTTTCTCAGCGCATTGCTTTCGCTGAGAGCGCAAGAAATTCCACTGCCCCAAGTAATTGAAAATATCGCTGTTCAGTTGGAAGTTTATCCACAGGAAAAGATTCATATCCATACCGACCGCGATTATTATGTTGCGGGCGAAAAAATCTGGTTCAAAGCATATCTTATTGATGCTCATACCCATTTGTATCCTACACATAGCCGGTATGTGTTTGTGGAACTGATTAGTTCGAATGATTCGGTTGTCAGCCGGGTCATGATACGGGCATCGGAGGATGATATGTTTTATGGACATATATCCCTTTCAAACAACATTCCGGAAGGCAATTATACACTTCGCGCGTATACGCGGTATATGGAAAATTTGGGGGATGATTATTTTTTCAAGAAGAATATCAGGATTGGGAACCTCATTTCTAACAAGTCCCAATCGTCCCAATTGTCCCAAAACACCAAAAATCGGGAAAACAGGGGAAATGGGGGCGTAGCCCAAAATGATTTCGACATTTCGTTTTTCCCGGAAGGTGGAAATCTGGTGGAGGGAGCATTTTGCAGGGTAGCGTTTAAGGCGTTAAACAAGAATGGTTATCCTGAAATTATTTCCGGTAAAGTATTGGATGAGAATGGAGTAGAAATTGCTTCTGTGAAAACATTTTATGGTGGAATGGGAGTTTTTACGTATATTCCGGAATTAGGGAAAAAATATTTGCTGAAATGCCAGAATGGAAACGGACTGGAAAAACAGTTTGAACTACCTCAACCTAATCCCCATGCACACGCATTAACTGCCTTATGGAAAAACAATAGATTATATGTGGGCGTCCAAAAATCCGTATCAACGCAGGAAATTCCTGTTTTTCTTCTTGCACACAGTCGAGGCAGGGTACTTTATTTCGCAGAATGGGATAACAGGAAAGAAAACATCTTTTTTACAGAGGAGCAGTTGCCTGCCGGAGTTATCCAATTGGTACTGTTCGACAACCAAATGAATCCGTTAAGTGAACGGTTGGTATTCAGCAAAAATTTCAAAAACGATATGGCTACAATTGAGTTCCAAACAGATAAGCCCTTGTACGAAAAACGCGAAAAAGTCATAGCCACAGTGTCTCTAACCCCCTCCCTTTTGGGGAGGGTTGGGGAGGGGCTTCTCTCAGTCGCCATCACCGACGACGCAGACATCGCTGTTGATTCATCAACCACCATTCTCTCAACCTTTTTACTCTCATCCGAGTTAAAAGGATATATCTATAATCCAGCATATTATCTACAGAATAATTCCGAATCGGCGACTGCATTGGATTATCTGATGCTGACGCACGGTTGGAGAAGATATGATATCCCGGAAGTTGCCAAAGGAAATCCGGAATATCCTCAAATCCCGTATCAGACGAGTCAAGAAATATCCGGTAGCGTAAAAAGTTTGGCATTTTCTAAGCCTTTAGCCAACTGCGAAATATCCATGATGACCAAAGAAGGATTTGTGGGATTAACAACTACGGACGAAAAAGGCGCATTTATGTTTCAAGGTTTTGAATATCCTGACAGCACAATGTACTTTGTACAGGCATTAAGCAGCAAAGGAAGCGATCGGGTTGAACTTGTGTTTAACGATGTATCGTTTTCCAAACCGATTCATGTAGAGACGGATTATTATCCGTCAATGATTCAGACGAATGATTATCAGTCTCTGCAAACAAATGATTTTATCACAAAAGCAGAACAACGTTCAAAATATGATGAAGATTTACGTGTCATTCATTTAAATGCAGTAGAAGTGACTGCTCCAAGAATTGAACGAAATGGAGAGCCAAGGCTCAAATTCCATTTGAATGAAGGTTCTGATATAACCATCCGAAGAGAAGATTTTCAAAAAAGTCCACCTCCAAATTTCACTGATTTACTTCGTTCAGTTCCCGGAGTACGTATATTAAATGGCATTCCCTATATCAGAAATTCGAATTACTCTTCTTTTGTTGGATTAGGATATCCACTTGTATTAATAGATGGAATTGAAAATGATGAATGGAAAATAAATGGACTTAACAGAATTTTATCTGTTTATGAAATTGAAAGTATAGATGTTTTCAAAGGGCCAAGTACAGCATTATTTGGTTCACGCGGTTCGAACGGAATCATCAGTATAACCAAAAGAAGAGGTCTGGAGTCTATAAGTTCTGTAAAAAAAACATTTAATTGTGCTGTATTCACTCCTTTAGGCTATCAAAAGCCAGTCGAATTTTACGCACCCCGCTATGAAACGTTAGAAGCAAAGCATTTAACCATCCCTGATTTTCGCACTACCATTTTTTGGAAACCGGACGTTGTTATTTCCGACACAGGCGAAGCAAGTTTCGAGTTCTACACTTCCGATTTTCCAACAACTTATTCAGTTGTTATCGAAGGTATGACGACCGATGGTAGAATCATTCGTCAAGTGGAAAAGATCCGGGTTCAATGAAACACAAATGTTCTTTCTGATTATGTTTGAAATGATTGTCAGAATTTGATTGCAATTTTACGGATACAATTTCTGAAATGCAAATAGAGAGAAAAAAATATTTGCGAAAAAAGAAAATAAATTTGGTTATTAAAAAAAATGTAACTAATTTTACAGTCGAAAAGGAAATGCCTGAATGACCTGACCTTTTATGATTTAGAATTTATATACGTATAAAAAATATGGAATTGGCATTAATTCAACAAATTGCTTGTCCTTTCATGACACATGTTGGCCTCGGAAATGATATCGGGGGCTATCTTTGTGATATTGGATTTGTCCTGTTTTTTCTACTGTTTTTATGGATTGGCTTTTGTTTTTCAACAAAAGTTTGTTTCACAGTTCGTCGTTTTCATTGCTTGAAAAAAGCAATTTGCTTTTGGCAGCTGTTGGATAAACGCGAACAAACAGCCTGTTTTTTTAATTTAAACAGGCTATTACAGTTCACAAGGGCAGTAGTTTATTCCATCTCGACAGGAAGCTGCAGGATGGTTGGGGTGGAAAAAAAGAGTTGTATGTCTGACAACGGCCGGTTTTCCGGAATAATGAGATGCGAGATTATTACTTGATATTGGTTTTATTCGTTTCTGCAGATTACTTTCTGCCTTGCCGTGAGGCGAAAGTTAGAGGCAAAAGAGAAACAGATAACAAAAGATTATTTGTTTCTGTGTGGACGGTACTCAACAATCAACCACTGAAAGTTAGGTGAATTGTTATTCGGCTAAGGCCGATGATAGATTTTGCGACAAAAATCAACGAAAAAGTCGCAATGGTTAAAAACAAAAATTATAAATCTCAATAAATTAAGTAAATATGAGAAAATTTGAAACAATCGCTTTATGTAAAGCAAATTTTGAGCAGGGGAAAGTTCTACGGAAAAATGAGCTAAAATACCTGATGGGAGGATATAACGGAGCTATCTGTCCAGATAGTTATGTGTTATGTAATTGTCCTATCTATCATTCTGAACATTGGTATTCAGCAGACAATTGTTTTCCGTATTTTTGCCCGAATGGATGTACAAGTGCATGATTTATAACAATTGGCAAGTTTATACGGGTAAAATTTCGTATAAACTTGCCATAACAATTTTAAAATGAAACCATCACTTAAATTTATAGGATTTATTTTGTGGTTGCTACCACAATCAATATTTGGTCAACGGATTATTAATGGTCAAATTATTGACTCAGAAAACTACAATCCCATTCACGGAGCTTCTGTTTTTATTTCCAATACAACTATTGGAACCACTACTAACTGTGATGGTTATTACAGTCTAAGGGTACCTGAAGATGGCAGTTACCAGCTTACTGTTTCACATGTAGGTTATAAATCTGTTTCAAAGTATATTGAAAATGGAAATGCATATAAAGAATTTAATATTTCGTTACATATAAATGAATTGGATGAAGTTACAGTGGCTTCAAGAGTACGGTTTCGTCAAAGAGATATAAATATTTTTTGGAAGACAATCTTAGGAAAGAATCCAACTCGTAATACAATCAGGGTTACCAATCCAGAAGCAGTTTATTATTTTTACAATCCTGAAACTCAGATTTTAAAAGTTACCTGTCGAGAACCATTACATATCATAAATTATGAAACAGGGTATCATATTCAATATATACTAAATCATTTTATATACAATCACAAAACAGATATCGCCGACTGGAGTCATCAATACATTTTCACTGAGCTCGAATCTGCAAATTTTAAACAAAAAGAAAATTGGGAGAAAAAAAGGAAGGAAGTGTATCAAATATCTCTTGTTAAATTCATAAAATCATTGTATAACAATTCATTGCATAATGACGGATTTGTATTGACACAATTTTATAAAAATCCTGATTCAGGAAACCCTTATCATTTCTCTTTAATAAACCCAGATACCATATTATCAATAAAATTAGCAGACAACAGTAAAGTGTTGAATTTTTTTAACCAAAAAATAATGCTTATTTGCTTTGGGAGACCTGTAACTAATAATGATTTATCTATGTTGAAACTTCCACAAAGTAATTCCTTTTTGCAACGTAATGTTTTATTAATGAACTTGCTTCAAGGAGACTCAATTCGTATTTATCCGGATGGAACTTATGCGAATAACATGCTGTTTGCTGCAGTAAATTCTTCAAATACAATTTCAGGGCTAAGCATGATGCTACCTCTGGATTATCTTCCTAAAAGTTCAACACTTTCGATTACGCAAGATACAATTGTCAAACAATTATATGATATTGATACCATTGTTCAATTTTTCGATAATCAATTAAGCATATTATCTCAGGAAAAAATTCATATCCATACAGATCGGGATTATTATGAAGCGGGCGAAAAAATCTGGTTCAAAGCATACCTTATTGATGCTCATACCCATTTATATCCTACACATAGCCGGTATGTGTATGTCGAACTTATCAGTCCGAATGATTCGGTTGTCAGCCGAGCCATGATACGGGCATCAGAGGATGATATGTTTTATGGAAATATTTCTTCACATACAAACATTCCTAAAGGCAATTATACACTTCGAGCATATACGCGATATATGGAGAATTTGGGGGATGATTATTTTTTCAATAAGAATATCAGAATAGAAACACCTCACCCAGACCCTCTCCAAAGGAGAGGGAGTTTAAAGCGAAATGGGGATGATTTTGACGTTTCGTTTTTTCCGGAAGGTGGAAATCTGGTGGAAAGTGCATTTTGTAGGGTTGCGTTTAAAGCGTTAAACAGAAATGGTTTTCCTGAAATCATTTTCGGTAAATTGGTAGATGAGAATGGAACAGAAATTACTTCTGTGAAAACATTTTATGCAGGAATGGGAGTTTTTACGTATATTCCGGAGCAGGGGAAATCATATTTTGTAAAATGCCAAAATGGAAACGGATTGGAAAAACAGTTTGAACTGCCTCAACCTAATCCCCATGCACACGCATTAACTGCCTTATGGAAAAACAATAGATTATATGTGGGCGTCCAAAAATCCGCATCAACGCAAGAAATTCCTGTTTTTCTTCTTATACACAGTCGAGGCAGGGTGCTTTATTTCGCACAATGGGATAACAGGAAAGAAAACATCTTTTTTGTTGAGGAACAGTTTCCTGCAGGAGTTATCCAATTTGTACTGTTCGACAACCAAATGAATCCGTTAAGCGAACGGTTGGTATTCAGCAAAAATTTCACAAACGATATGGCCTCACTTGAATTTTCCACCGACAAAGTATTGTACGAAAAACGCGAAAAAGTCATAGCCACAATAAGAGAAGTCACCTCCCTCTCCCCCTCTCTTTCGGAGAGGGGGCAGGGGGTGAGGTGTTCCGTCGCCATCACCGACGACACAGACATTGCCATCGATTCTTCAACCACCATCCTCTCAACCTTTTTACTCTCATCCGAATTAAAAGGATATATCAATAATCCAGCGTATTATTTACAAAATAATTCCGAATCGGCAACTGCATTGGATTATCTGATGATGACGCACGGTTGGAGAAGATACAATATCCCAGATGTTATCAAAGGTAATCCAACTTATCCTCAAATCCCGTATCAGACGAGTCAGGAGATATCCGGTAGCGTTAAAAGTTTGGCATTTTCCAAGCCTGTAGCTAACAGCGAAATATCCATGATGACCAAAGAAGGATTTGTGGGATTAACGACTTCAGACGAAAAAGGCACATTTATGTTTCAAGGTTTTGAATATCCCGACAGCACCCTGTACTTTATACAGGCATTAAGCAGCAAAGGAAGCGATAGGGTTGAACTTGTTTTAAACGATGTATCGTTTCCCAAACCGATTAATGTAGAGACGGATTATTATCCGTCTATGTATCAGACAAATGAATATCTGTCTCTGAATCAGACGGATAATAAACAGTCTCTGCAATCGAACGATTTTATTGCAAAAGCAGAACAACGCTCAAAATACGACGAAGATTTGCGGGTTATTCATTTAAATGCAGTTGAAGTGACTGCACCAATAATTGAACGGAAAGATGAAATAAGGCTTCGGTTCCCTCTGAATGCAGGTTCGAATTTTACCCTACGGAGAGAAGAATTTGAAAAATATCACCCTCCACATGCTTCCGCTTTACTATATGGAATACCCGGAATCTTTGTTACCAGAGAAGGATTTCCCAAAATGAGAAATACCACTGGTTTTGGAGATCCACTTATATTAATTGATGGAATTGTAAGTGAAGGAGGAGTTTTTAGTAATAATACCTCTCTCTTATCAGTTCAGGAAATTGAAAGTATAGATGTTTTTAGAGGGCCTAATGCAGCCTTATTTGGTATAAGAGGAACAAATGGTGTCATCAGTATTACGACGAAAAGAGGTTTAAATTACACTGATCTTCCCCAGAGAAATGAATTTAATTGTATGTATTACACTCCATTAGGCTATCAAAAGCCTGTCGAATTTTACGCACCCCGCTATGAAACGTTAGAATCAAAGCATTTAACCATCCCTGATTTTCGCACAACCATTTTTTGGAAACCGGACATTGTTATTTCCGACACAGGCGAAACGAGCTTCGAGTTCTACACTTCCGATTTTCCGACAACTTATTCAGTTGTTATCGAAGGTATGACAACCGATGGAAGAATCATTCGTCAGGTGGAAAAAATCAGGGTTCAATAACAAAATCAATTTTAAAATAATCATGTCAAATCAATTAGCCAAGTTGCTTTATAAAGTACTAAAAGCATATGGCATATCCATCACATATCACACAATAAAGAGCGTTGTTTATACCCATCCTGCATTTCCATCCATGCAATGTATTTCGGATGCCTTTGATAGCTGGAAAGTAAAGCATGTTGTGTTGAAACTCTCATTTGAGGAATTGCGTTCCTTGAATGTACCGGTCATTGCCTATTTGAAACAAGGCGAATTTGTGTGGATAACGCAAATAACTGATTCAAATGTACATTATTGGAGCGTCGATAACAATGGCAGAACCGAAAGTCATAACCGTTTTGAAGATGAATGGTCAGGGGTGGCGTTGGCAATTACAGATGTAGATGAAGCCGGAGAACCGAATTACAGGGAAGAACGCAGTAAGGAAGTAAAAGATAATATTGTCAAGTATGGCATTTTAAGCGGCTGTATGGTTTCGATAATCCTTTTGACCTTTTTGTCATGGATAAATGATATCAGTTTATCTCTTTTGCCGAAGATTATGTTATTTTGCGTCAATGCAGCCGGATGTTACATCAGTTATACGCTTTTCCGTCAGGAAAAACAACAATCAAATCGTTTAACTCGCCGGTTTTGTGTAGCTGGTACACATATTGACTGCAATCAGGTGACAAAGTCGCGTTATGCGAAATTGTTCGGACTTGTTTCGTGGGCTGAAGTGGGAATGGCGTATTTTAGCGCTGTGGTTATTTGGCTTGCCATTGCACCGGTAAGCGCTGACTGGTTATCACCCTTATGGTGGTTTTTGCTTCTACCACTGCCTTTTACCGTTTGGTCGCTTTTCACACAGGCATTTTTGATTCGTAAATGGTGCCTGTTTTGCTGTGCGATTGTATGTTTACTTTGGATTAATGCGGGAATTCTTTATTTTTTCTTTCCTTTCGTCAACGTCTTGCCCATTATTGAATCGACATTGTTAGCATTATTAATTTTGGTATGTATAGCAGTGGTACTTTATGTTTGTCGAACAAACGATTTTCAAGGCCCATACACCGGAAAAAGAGAACTAGCGCAAATAAAATACGATTTGAAAACAATGAGAAGCCATCTTCCAGAATCTCAATACGAGACCAATCATATCGGTTTTGTGTGGGGAAACTCGTATGCAACGTATGAGATCACGCTGTATGTGAGTATTGCATGTTCGTTTTGCGACCTTGCCGTAAAAGAATTGCGAAGGTTAACCGAAATATTTCCCGATATGAGATTTCGGATTTTGTTTGCTATTCCTACTGACAAGCATGATGACAAACCGAATAAAGTCGTAAATCATTTTATAAGCCTTTATAAGACAATGGGTAAAAAAGAGTTTTTTGATATGTTGGACATCTGGTATGACATGACAGATAAGACGTTGGATGCTCTGCAAAAAGTATTTCCTATTGCCTCAGCGAGTCAGGATAACCGATCAGAATTAAATGCATTATATCAATTTAGCCAACAGGCTAAAATTGGCTATACTCCAGCAATACTGTTCAATGGACGGTTATTGCCGCCGTTATATTCGTATCGTGATTTATATGGCATTGCACGGGCTTTAAATGCAGAATCGTAATGGATTATGAAAAACGATCATCAAGATATTCAATCAATTCTTCAACAAATAGCTGATATTTTGTTGATCAATGGTGGGATTTTAAACAATACAGGATTGTATTCTGGCGAAATGGGCCTTATGTTGTTTTTCTCTCGCTATGGTCGATATACCCAACATGATTTGTACATGGAATACGCATATTGTTTAATGGAAAGAATTCAGAAAAGAATCCATCAGGATACGCCTATTGATTACAAACAAGGGCTGTCTGGAATTGGTTCTGCTATTGAATATCTCGTGCAGAACGGTTATTTTGAGGCCGATACAGATGAGATGCTAAATGATTTTGACAAACGGATATTTTTCACCTATAACCTGACGTATTTGACAATAAATGAAATCATGGCGATCGGATTTTATGCTTTGTGGAGGATGGCAGGGAACAGTTCCAAAAAAAATATGATCCAACAAATGATTATGCCGCATATAGAAAAGATGATACACGCACATTCCGTTAATCCTTCCTGTCTTCAATTAAATCAACATACGATACCAGTCGGTTTTGAAGAAAAAACATGGAATCGTTGTTTGGAACTGATTGTGAAAAATGATTTTTGGGGAAAAGAGATGGGAATTCAGCATGGACTTGCAGGTTGGGGGCTTGCATTATTAACCGAACTCGATGGGGATAAATCTTGGTTTTCGCTATTTCCAAACTATTTTTCGTCAACATATTACAATGATTTTCACGAAATAATATGATGAATCTTTATCTGTTTAATGATACCGACAGCGCTGCAATCTATGGAATCGGCGCTTATCTCATAGAACTGACGGATGCGTTGAAAAACAGCGACATAAAAATTCATGTCGTACATTTGCGTTCGAACCGTCCAAAGTTTGAAATTGAACAAACGAATCAGGTCGAAAATTGGTTTATTCCTGCTATCCGAAACGAGAGCAGTTCGCTGGATGCAATTCAGGAGGTTGAAGAGTATTTCAAGAATGTAGTTTTTCTGCTGAGAATGCATATAAAGGACACAAATGATTTGATTTTCCAATTCAATTATCATCAATGTCAGGTGTTGGCAAAAGAATTGAAAGCTGTTTTTGATTGTAAAACAGTTGCAGTCGTACACTATTTCAAATGGACGCTTGATCTGCATGGCAACTTACACAGATTAAATTCAATAAAAGCAAAATCCGAAAACGAAAGAACATCATTCGAACATCTTATGTATTTGGCTTATGAATACGAAAAGGCTCTTTTCGAGGAAGTTGATCGTGTGATTGCTTTTTCACAAACAATGCAATACATTCTTGTTCAGGCATATCAGATTGAAACGAATAAAATATCTGTTATTCCAAACGGATTACACGATTCAGGTTCAGCTCCGATAACCGATCGGGAATGTCTGCGCAATAAATGGCGTATAACCGAAAAAGAATCAATCATTCTGTTTGCCGGACGTTTACAATCTGTAAAAGGACTTAACTTTTTAATCAGCGCTTTCTGTAAAGTATTGGGACAATTTCCGGATTGCCGTCTGATGATTGCCGGTAATGGCAATTTTGATATTTACATGCAGGAAGCAAAAGACATTTGCACAAAAATAACTTTTACAGGCTTACTGGGGAAAAAAGAGTTAAAGGAATTGTACCAAATAGCTGACATTGGCGTTGTGCCGTCTTTGTTCGAAACGTTTGGCTATGTGGCCGTAGAAATGATGATGCATGAATTACCCATTGTTGTCACCGCAACCTCCGGATTAAACGAACTGGTCGATGATACCTGCGGATTAAAGGTTCCTGTTATTGAACATCCCAACAAAGTCGAGGTTGATATTGATATATTAACCGAAAAAATCCTGTATCTTTTACAGCACCCCAAAGATGCCCGTAGATTAGGCAAAAACGGTCGTGAAAGATTTTTAAATCTTTATTCCTCAGATGTTTTCCGTCGGAACATGTTGGATTTTTATACATCTTTATGAGAAATAAGGTTTTTCGGTTATTCTGTTATTCAATTATTCAGTTATTAAAATATGATACCTAAGATAATCCATCAAGTATGGGAAGGAAAAACAGAGCCACTTCCTGATTTTCTAATCAACTTAGCTGAAACGTGGAAGAAAAAACACTTACAATGGCAGTATGAATTATGGGATGCAATTCGTATGGAAAATCTAATAGAAACATACTTTCCCGACTTTGCAGAAACTTATTTCAACTATCGTTATCCTGTTCAGCGATGGGATGCAATTCGTTATCTGATCCTTTATCATATAGGAGGCCTTTATGTTGATTTTGATTTTGAATGTATCGAACCGATTGATTCCCTGCTATTCGGCAAGCGTTGTTGTTTCGGAATGGATCCTGAAGAAAATGCCAGAATGTTTCAAAAGCCTTTTATTCTTTCAAATGCTATTATGGCATCCGAACCTATGCATCCTTTTATGAAACAGATCATTGATCAACTACCATTAACAAAATCAGAAGCAAAAGACAAAGTCAATTATGTCCTTGAAACCACCGGCCCTTTTTTGATTACGAAGTTATATAATAACTATCCTGAGAAAGAACAAATCACACTTTTCCCTCCCGAACTGACATCCCCCTTTTCAAAAAACGAAATGCAAAAATACCTCAAAGGAGAAATCGATGAAGACACAATGGACAGAAAACTTGAAAAGGCCGTTGCTGTTCATTATTTTTTTGGAATGTGGTTGCAGGAGTCCGACTAAAATTCGTGTCTTTTCACACTTTGCCCATTATTCTTTTTGCAAATTAAACTATTCCAACCAAAATCTGTCAAAGTGACAGTTTTTAATTGTTAAAAATAATTGGCAGCCTGTTTGTAATTGTTAAACTGGGTTAACAATGCGAATAGGAGCGTTAAAAGTATATAAAAGTTGGGATTATCTCAAAATAATTGCATGATTTTTGAGTTTAATTTGCGTAGCAAAAACTGTTAAATTTGAAGTTTAATCTAAAAAAAGAAGCGTATATGAAAACATTTTGGAAAAGAACATTGACGTTTGTAATTGTGGCTGTCGTCAGTTTCATTACATCGATTGGCGCTGTTTCTTACTTGGTAAAGAACAACAAGAGTGTGAAGTCTTTCTTATTTGAAGAAAGCACACCTTTTAAACAACCTGTCCGTTTGGCTAATTACACAACCGAAGCGGCTGAAAATATTGATTTTACGTATGCTGCCGAACAGGCTATTCATGCGGTCGTTCATATTCGGGCTGTGCAAAGGGCGCAGCCATCACGAAGGGGCGGAAATCAGGACTATGATTTGTTTGAATACTTTTTCGGAGACAGAGGCGGGCAGCAACCCCGCCAGCAGCCACCCCGTTCAGGAGTTGGTTCGGGAGTTATTATTTCGACCGACGGATATATCATCACGAATAATCACGTCATTGCACGAGCGCAGGAAATCGAAGTTTCCTTAAATGACAACCGCACATTTACGGCCAAAGTAGTAGGTGCAGACCCGACCACCGATATTGCCTTATTGAAAATTGATGCAACTGATTTGCAGACACTTCCGTTTGGCGATTCAGAAATATTAAAAGTAGGCGAATGGGTGTTGGCGGTCGGTAATCCTTTCAATTTGAAATCGACTGTTACGGCAGGAATTGTGAGCGCCAAAGGGCGTTCAGTGTTTACAGGCGAAACCGACCGTGATAGAATCGCTTCGTATATCCAGACCGATGCGGCTGTGAATCCGGGAAACAGCGGAGGCGCATTGGTAAACACGAGAGGCGAGTTAGTCGGAATCAATACAGCTCTTTACTCGGAAACAGGCAATTTTGCCGGATATTCGTTTGCCGTACCGATCAGTATTGCCGGAAAAGTGGTTGCCGACCTGAAAGAATTCGGGGTCGTACAGCGAGCCAGGTTAGGCATATATATGTTGAATCCGATTGACGCCAAACAAGACGGCGAAGACAGAAAAGGTGACGATAAAATAAAAGTATTGGAAGGCGCCTACGTTGCTTCATTTGCAGAACGCAGTGCGGCAAAAGAAGCCGGAATGGAAGTTGGTGATGTAATTACGGCTGTTAACGGCGTAAGTGTTAAATCATCAAGCGCAGTACAGGAACAGATTGCGAAATTCCGTCCGGGTGAAAAAGTCAAAATAAATGTCGACCGTTACGGAACGGCGAAGACCTTTACGGTAGAACTTCGCAACGTCCAAGGAAATACCGATGTTGTCTCAAAACCCAAAGAAAGCGCCGAAATCTTAGGAGTTGAGTTGAGCGCACTTTCGGACGAACGGAAAAAAGAATTGGGGGTAAGTTACGGAATTGAAGTAACAGGAGTTACGCGAGGCGGTAAAATGCAGGTAGCCGGAATCCAGCGGGGATATATCATCATGTCGGTAAATAACCAGAGGGTATCTACGCCGGAGGATCTTCATCGGATTGTAGACCAATTGCTTACAAGTTCGTCGGAAGATAAGAGTTTATTTATAAGTGGCTTCTATCAGAATGGCCGAACGATACGCAGACAGCCTTTTGCGATAGATTTGGAGGAATAAAAGGCCTCACCCCCGACCCCTCTCCAAAAGAGAGGGGAGGGTTTTTGTTTTAAACTTTGAACATTGAATAAAAAAAAAAATCTTGCTGGCGCGGATTTGTTATCCGTGCCTATAAAAAGGGCACCGAGTTACAAACTCGCGCCAGCAGAATTTTTGAATCTTTGAATTTTGAATCTTTGAATTTTTTGAAAATTGAAATAAAATATTTTCTTTAAAACCGTTTGTTTTCAAAAATTATTCGTACCTTTGCACCCCAAATTTTAATATTGGATGAGACAGTTAAAGATTACCAAGTCCATTACCAATCGTGAAAGCGCTTCACTGGATAAGTATCTTCAGGAAATTGGCCGCGAAGATCTGATCACAGTCGAAGAAGAAGTTGAATTGGCTCAAGCCATTAAGAAAGGCGACCGGAGAGCATTGGAGAAATTAACCCGAGCCAATCTGCGTTTTGTCGTTTCCGTTGCTAAACAGTACCAGAACCAAGGGCTTAGTCTGCCCGACCTGATCAATGAAGGGAACTTGGGACTGATTAAGGCAGCCGAAAAATTCGACGAGACACGGGGTTTTAAGTTTATTTCTTATGCTGTTTGGTGGATTCGCCAGTCGATTCTGCAAGCGTTGGCAGAGCAATCGCGCATCGTTCGTTTACCGCTGAATCAGGTAGGTTCGCTGAATAAAATCAGCAAAGCCTTCTCGCGTTTCGAGCAGGAAAACGAACGAAAACCATCGCCCGAAGAATTGGCAGAAGAATTAGATATCCCGGTAGATAAGATTTCGGATACATTGAAAGTGTCCGGACGTCATATCTCGGTGGATGCTCCGTTTGTCGAAGGCGAAGACAATAGCCTGCTGGATGTGTTGATCAACGACGACGCCCCGATTGCGGATGGGACATTGATGAATGAATCATTGTCAAAAGAAATCGACAGAGCGCTTGCTACATTAACCGAAAGAGAGAGTGATATTATCAAAATGTTTTTCGGTATCGGATGTCAGGAAGTAACATTGGAAGAGATTGGCGGTAAATTCGGGCTTACCCGCGAACGCGTACGCCAAATCAAAGAAAAGGCCATTCGCAGGCTTAGACAGGGATCACGTAGCAAGTTGTTGAAATCTTATTTAGGTTAAAAAAGGAAATTTCTGATTGAGAAAAAGAGATTTCCAATGGGAAACAGAGGCTGCCTCATCCGAGACAGCCTCTGCTTTTTATGTATTTTTCTGTTATTCAGTTATTCAATTATTCAGTTACTCGAAAGGGTGAAGAATGGGATTCGAACCCACGACCCTTGGAACCACAATCCAATGCTCTAACCGACTGAGCTATCCTCACCGTATAATCGAAAATCGCTGCAAAGATAGCAATTTTTTTATTTATTCCACATTTTTACGGGAATATCTCTCAAACTGTACACATTTTCAAGGTTGCGGGTATATTCGCATTTCAACAGATAATTGCCGGCCTTATTGGGTATTTCGACTTCAAATGGAACAGTTAAAACTTGATATGGATCGACGCTTACCTCTTTTTTATGCGTGGAAACAACCTGTCCATCAAGCAAAAGACTCAATTGAAGTTCCTGATTGAAAGGCTTTTCCAAATCGTTGATGACAAATACCGGAACATTGATTTTATCGCCTGCTACATATTCCTTTTCCCATAGATCAATCATCAATCCGACAGGTGCAAAAGCAGGTTTTACATACCTGTAAAATGAAGGTTCAAAGGTTAGATTTCGCAAATCGATAAAATGGTCTGAGGTCTGTCCGCGAGGTTCTTCCGAACGCGAATAAGCCAAGCCGCAGAAATGAAGCACGCCGATAGCCCTGCGGTGCGCACGCCAGTATTCGGTCAATTCGGCCAATCGGCGGCCATATATTTCAAGGCGTTGTTGAGAAGTCAGACTTTTTCCGTCCCAGAGGTTATCGTATACGCGGTCGGTAAGTGTCGTTGTGGTTCCGTCGCGGTTTAACCAAATCCATCCGTATTCGTTGATAAGCAACGGATTATTAAATTTCACACCTGCCTCTCTTGCTTCTTTCGGAAGGCGATCCTGTGCATCATTGCCGGGACGGCGGATTTCGCTAAAAAAATCTTTCTTATATCCCTGTTCCGGCTCTTTGGCGTTATCTCTGTTATATCTTGAGTAGAGATAGGGGTGCGCTTCCATCGGATCTGCCTGAGATACAGGGGCCGACCAGCCATTTTCCCACGGACGGTTAGAGAGGTCGAGCGCACGTACCGCCTGAATAGCCTTGCCGGTCTCTTCGGTGATTGATTCATTTTGCGCATCCCATATCACAACGCTCGGATGATTCCACCGCTCACGCATCCAACGGCGATATTCTTCGGCGATATGCGGCGCTTTGACAGTTGGCTTCGACATGTTGTCGCCCCAATACGGATATTCATCCTGCAACATAAACCCAATGCTGTCGCAAATCTCATACCAGCGTTCGGGCGGGAATCCGATGCAATAACGCATCACGCTCCAGTTCATATCTTTAAAGCGCTCGTGCAACGTAACAGGCCATTGCTGATCCCATGGCAAACTGCCTCGATCGGGGTCTTCAAAGAAACGGAAAATGCACACATTTGTGCCTCGCAGGTAATATGGTTTTTCGTTCAGCAACGCGATTTTTTGTTCGGGGTCGAAACGAAACGAACGCATCCCGAATTTCACTCGTTTGTCATCGGCGCCTGTACTCAACTTCAACTCATACAAAAATGGTGATTCAGGACTCCACAATGTGGCACCTTTCATGTCAATTTCGAAATCGGCAATGACAAAACCGTTTTCTACACTTGTCTTTGGGGTGATTGTTTTGGATGTTATTGTTTTTCCCAATGCTGCCTCCGTTACTTGATACGAAAGTTTCAATTCGTTTGTTGATTCAGTTTCTATTTCAGCCACCACGCGCAATTTTTCATTCGCAATATCGGGTACGCACTGGATATTATGGATAAAAGGTCTGTTTGAAAGCGTGATTTCCACACGATCATAGATGCCCGGAATGTATTTGATTTTCTCAAAATCATGCCCATCGGGAATCGTATCAGGCAGTTGTGGCCGGCAACCTACGCCAATTACAATCTCATTCGTTTGTCCGGCTGGCAATAAAAACGGTTTGATATCGAAATACGAAGGCGTAAAGCAAAACAGGTTTTCACCTGCATATTTGCCATTGATATACACTTTGGTATGATACTTTGCCTTAAAAATCTTAAGTTCGATCTTTTCGAAATCGGTATTTTCAAGCATAAATTCACGTTTATGCCAATACCACCCTTCGGGGTAAAGAGTTCCTGTTGAGTCGATTGCCGGAACAGCCAGATCTACCAATCCCGGTACAGGAATTTTCGACGAAAACGCACTTGGAAACGCTCCGTCGTTTTTGACAATCATCCATTCGCCGTCCAAGCGTATGGTTTGTCGTTTAGGCGATTGATTATTCGTGCAGGAGGTACAAAAAATGACAATCGATGCTAACATGAAAATCTTGAAAAAATCGATCAGTTTCATAATAATAATTTGTTATACAGATATTTAAAATCGCGAAAAAATTCGCAACGAAATTTTTCGCACATGACTTTTACAATCGAATCTATTTATGAGGTTTTAATTCTGAATGATAGTTAATTTTCTGGTGCCACCCCAACTTGATGTCGCAATTTGCGATTTCAAGTCTGCGAACTCCTTATTTGTAAGTTGAAACATAAAATCTGGCGGAAAGCGTTTAATGTTTCTCTTTACAGATTCATTTAATCTTCTTGTTTCAACTTGATATATTTCTGCCAAATCAAAATCAAGCATTACTCGATAATCTCGTATCTCGTGAATTTTTGTTTGTATGATTGAAAGTTCCATTTTATTTGCTTTGATATGCAAAGATACGCAAAGATTTCATAAAAACTATTATCTTTGGTGCAAAAATGCAACAAAAAGTAAATATATGAAACGACAAATCATTTTCCTTATTGGATTAGCCTTATTTATTGGTCAGAGTGGGGTTGCGCAGTATTGGCGTCCCAATCCGGATGCGCAAAAGCGGTTTGCGCTCAATTACAATGAAGCGGCTATTCCGGCTTATACGCTGCCCGATCTGTTGATTACCGATGCCGGTAAACCGGTTACCGATGCAAAGATATGGTGGGAACAGCGACGACCCGAACTCCTTTCGCTGTTTGAAAACGAGATGTATGGCCGAACGCCCGGATTTGCTTTTGCTAAAGACGAATTGCTCAGGCAGCCTCGAGCTGAAGTTCGTGCCGAAAAGAAAAATGCGTTGAACGGAAAAGCCGTTCGTCGTGAAGTGCGCCTGCATTTTACAACCAAAACCGATGGGCCTTATGTGGATGTGCTGTTATACCTACCTGCTTCCGCCAAACAGCCTGTTCCTGCATTTATCATGCTCAATTTCAGGGGAAATCAAGCCGTATCAGACGAACCGGATATTTTGATTTGCGAATCATGGATGACTTCGCAAAACGACGGGTCGGTCGCGAATAACCTTTCGACGGAATCGTCGCGCGGCACGGAAAAAACACGTTGGCCAATCGAATTGATTATTGATCGGGGTTATGCCCTTGCAACGGCCTGTTATCACGATATCGACCCCGATTTCGATGATGGATTCCAAAACGGCATTCATCCGTATTTCTATAAAAACGGACAAACGCGGCCAGCATCCAACGAATGGGGAAGCATCGGAGCATGGGCATGGGGGCTGTCACGCATGCTCGATTATCTTGAAACAGAGCCTGTTGTTGACAGCAAACGTGTGGCTGTAGCCGGTCATTCGAGGCTTGGCAAAACGGCATTATGGGCAGGAGCGCAGGATCAACGTTTTGCTGCCGTCATCGCCAACAATTCCGGGTTTGGCGGTGGGGCGCTGTCGAAACGCATCTATGGCGAAACGATCGAACTGCTCAATTATGTACGCCCTCACTGGTTTTGCGGCAATTTTGCTTACTACGACTACAATGCGCAGGCTCTGCCTTTCGATCAGCATGCCTTGCTTGCTTTGATAGCGCCGAGGCCGGTTTACCTTGCCGTTGCCGAAGACGACCGCGCTGCCGATCCCAAAGGCGAATTTTTGACTGCATTGAATGCTGACGTCGTCTACAAGTTATTGGGGACAACTGGGATAGGTGATATTCCGGAAAAAAGCAAAGCCATTCGAAAAGGAAATATAATCTACGATGCTCCGATGCCTCCGCTCAATCAACCTACCGGCGCTACAATCGGCTTCCATATTCGCACAGGCGGACATGATGTGACAACATACGATTGGGAACAGTATCTCGGTTTTGTGGATAAGTTTTTTAGGTAATGTTTTATTCCAAATCCACTACCGTTATGCCTGTCCCTCCGAATTGCACGTGTTCGTCGTGAAAATGACGGATGCCGGGTGTAGCGCTCAGGTAATTGCGAATCAGTTGACGGAGAACGCCCGTACCTGTGCCATGCAGGATTCGTACGCGGCCGGCATTAACCTGAATGGCATCGTCAATGAAATACGTAACGGCCTGCAATGCCTCATCGCCCCGCATGCCGCGAACATCGATATCCAATTTGAAATGCAACTTTTTTTCGTGCATGCTGTCGGCTGTCTGACTGCTTATAAACGTGCTTTTCACAGTATCTTTTTTATTTCTGACTTTGCCGGCTTTTTCAAGTTGGTCGGGTTTGACCGTACTTTTTATCATACCGAAAGCGACGACTGCCTGTTTATCGTTGATTTCGAGGATGGTTCCGACCGTTTGTTGGCCTTTTAGGCGTACGGAATCGCCCGTCGACAATGTTTCGGTTTTTGGTAAAGGCTTCTTTTCCTGCGTTGAGGCCTGTTTTTTCTTTTTACCCGGATGCTGTTTCCGTAGTTTCCCTGCTTTGATGGCGATTATGGCTGCTTCTTCCAATGAATTCGACACGACACTTTTGAAATCGTCAAACGACTGACGAACAGATTTCGTCTTTTCCTTTTCCGCTTGTGCTTCTTTGATTTCACGGATGGTACGTTCAATCTTGGCATTGGCATTGGAAAGTATGTGGGCGGCTTCGACTTTAGCCGAGTTTAAAATCTCTTTACGCTGTTTGTTTACTGCTTCAAGTTCCTGCTCATATCGTTCGGTCAACTCTTCCAATTTCTTTTCCTTACTCCTGATAGTCTGTCGTTTTTGTTCCCAGTAGCGTTTGTCGCGCACAATGTCTTGCAGGTATTTATCCATTTCGATATAGTCGGAGCCTGTCTTTT
>Ga0209628_10000613_pt1 | contig 22059 bp, 12 predicted proteins | sample TergutCu122P4_FD_187285 | JGI IMG/M metagenome (GOLD analysis project Ga0209628, IMG submission 187285) | Cubitermes ugandensis P4 segment gut microbial communities from Kakamega Forest, Kenya - Cu122 P4 (SPAdes) (version 2) | ecosystem: Host-associated > Arthropoda: Insects > Digestive system...
AAACAGGCAAGGGCATCGGGCATCGGGCATAGGTGATAAGTGAAAAACTTCCTCCAATTCCCGATTCCCGATGCCCTTAAATTTCAACACTTTTTCCAGTTTCATTACCATTTCGTTTACACTTTGACTTTGAAGTGATCACCATGAAAAAAAAAGTCCGCTTCGCTTCTATCGGATTGGTTTTTGTTACCGTTTTTTCGCTTGCAAGTCTTTCTTTTACTCAAACCAACGCCGAGGCGAACACAGGGTTTGAGCGCGTCGTTCAACTCCAACGTCTTGACTTCATCCCTTATGATTTGCGGGTGGAATATCTGAAATCGCCGGTCGGAGTCGATGTGGACAAGCCCCGATTCAGTTGGAAAATCCAATCCAACACCAACGGCGAAATGCAAACCGCTTACCAAATCACCGTATTCACTCCGCAAAGCAACGATCCGGTTTGGGCGACCGGAAAAATCTTCTCGCCGCAAATGGTCGGAATCGAATACGCCGGGGCGGAATTGAAGCCGGGAACCGTTTATTTCTGGAACCTTACCACTTGGAATAAGGACGATAGGGAATCGTCAACCCTCCAAAGCCGTTTTTCGACCGGAATCAACGAGTGGCACGGAAAGTGGATCGGGGTTGACGAAGAGGAAGTGGATGCTCAGCGAAAAAGCTTGCCCGCAAGGTACTTGCGGAAGGATTTTACCATAAACCACTCGCAAATCGTCCGGGCAACCGCTTCTATTGCCGCCTTGGGGTATTATGAACTTTACCTGAACGGGCATAAAATCGGCGATCATCTCTTGGACCCGGTCTTGACCGATTACGACAAGCGGGTTCCTTATGTAACCTACGAAATTGACCCCCGGCGGTATCGCCCGAACGAGAACACCATCGGAGTGATTCTCGGCAACGGTCGGTACTACGCCCCACGATTGACCGATCCGACGGAGACGCGAACCTTTGGTTATCCAAAATTGATGTTCCAGATGGTCCTTGAATTCCGTGATGGCACCACTCAGACCATCGTAAGCGACGAAACCTGGGGAATCACAACAAACGGCCCGATCCGTGAAAATTGCGATTACGACGGTGAAATTTACGATGCTCGGCTGGAAATTCCCCAATGGGCCGATCCGAAAAAAACGCAGACCTCAATTGACGCGGAGTTCTGGGATGTCCAGGCCGTCGAAGCACCGAAAGGAAAACTTGTCGCACAAATGATGCCGCCGATGCGGAAAACCGAAGAATTCAAACCGCTTTCGGTCACCCAAGTCAAGCCGGGTGTCTGGGTGTATGATTTCGGCCAGAACATCGTCGGATGGTGTCGCCTGAATGTCCGAGGTCCGGCGGGAACGCAGATTACGCTCCGACACGCCGAAACGCTTCAAACCGAAGGACCAGACAAGGGAATGTTATACGTCGCCAACTTGCGAAATGCGAAGTGCCGCGACATTTACATCCTCAAGGGAAAAGGGAACGAAATTTATGAGCCACGATTCACCTATCATGGTTTCCGGTACGCGGAGATTACCGGGTTCCCAAGCCGCCCGAACCTTAACACGCTTACCGGGTACGCCGTGAACACCGACTTGCCGATTGTCGGGAAATTCGAGTGTTCCAACCCGCTTATGAACCGGATTTACAAATGTGTCGAATGGAGTGTTCGGGGAAATTATCGGAGTATCCCCACCGATTGTCCGCAACGGGACGAGCGACAAGGCTGGCAAGGGGAACGGATAACAGGATCGCTCGGCGAAATGTACATGTTTGACAATTATGCCCTGTACGCCAAGTGGTTGAAGGATATTCAGGATTCGCAACGCGACGACGGGAACCTGGCCGATCTTGGTCCGAGCTACTGGCCAATTTATACTTCAGGTGTCACCTGGCCGAGCACGTTTGTAACCGTCCCGGGCAGTTTGTACAAAATGTACGGCGACGAGCGGTCAGTGACACGGCATTACGAAGCAATGAGAAAATGGATGGACTATCTGAAACAATATGTCCGGGAAGATGGGACGCTTGACAAGGAGAACTTCGGCGACGCCGGTCCCCCGCCGGAACAATCGACGTTGTTCCGCTCGCAAGACCCTGCCCGACACACCGCACCGGGAATTTTGGCGACGGCGTACTACATCAACAACCTGAACCTGCTTGCCGAGTATGCGCAAATGCTTGGGAAAGAGGAGGAAGCGAAGGAATTCCAAAATCGGGCGGCGGCGATGACAGAAGCGTTCAACAAACGATTCTACAACACCGGGAAGGGACAGTACGATAACGGTACACAAACCTCTTGTGTTTTGCCGCTTGCGTTTGGACTCGTTCCGCCGGGTGAAAAAGACAAGGTGTTCGCAACGCTCGTTAACACGATCAAGAACGCCGACAATCATATTGACACCGGCTTGATTGGCGTACAGTGGTTGAATTTGGTTCTTTCCAATTTTGGCCGGGATGATCTTGTTTATACGTTCGCTTCCACAAAAACGTATCCAAGTTGGGGTTACATGGTTGAAAACGGAGCGACCACCATTTGGGAACACTGGAACGGCGACACGGCGGATCCGACGATGAACAGCAGGAACCAGGTGTTGCTTGTCGGCGACCTGGTGATTTGGCTTTACCGCCGTGTCGCGGGTATTCCGACGATGGAATCGGCCAGGGACGGTTATTTGATCTTCACCCCAACTCCCGGTGGCGGTTTGACCTACGCCAAAGCGGAATACGATTCCATCTACGGAAAAATCCGGGTGTCCTGGAGGCTCGCCGGTGAAAAAATGTTCTACGACGTAACAATCCCGGTGGGCCAGAAGGGAGAAATCCTCCTTCCGACTTCAAACCTTGATTCCGTCAAGGAAGTTCGTGGTAAAGCAATCCGAAAGCAACGGGGCGTCAGCGAATATGGTTTCGGCAAACCTCAAGACCGCATTCTGGTCGAAGTACCATCCGGAGCCTATTCGTTGGAATGTGAGTACCGGTAGCCTTTCGTTTTGTGGGTGATCGACTTGATCAGCGCACCGGAATCCGTCGGAGCGTTTTGTCGTAGTTTTTCGGCAATCTGTTTGTTGACTTCGGTGATGGCTTTCTTTTCGACGGCCACACGGATTTTTCGGTCGATGCCGAGTAATTGGGCCGCAAGCTCTTTTTGGCCGACCAGTTTAATGTTACTCATTCTCTTCCTCTTCTTCGCCTCTTGGGGAGGAGACGCAGACCCGAAGGACGATGCCGTAATTGCCGAGTTCCTCGTAACAGGGGCCGCTGTTGGTTTTTTTGACGGTGAAAATCGTTTGTTTGCCGTCGTATTCGTAAAGGGGCGAGTTTTTCAAGCATATCCAACGGATCAATATCAACAATCCATTGGATTTGGTCGGGCGTTTTTGTTCCGCCGATCATTCGCGATATGGTCCGGGTTCAGCGTCTCATTGGAGGCAGACCGCAAGACGTGAGAAACATGCGAAATTGCGATATTGACCGAGGTGGTGATATTTGGGTTTATCGCTCTCATACACACAAAGCCGTGAACGCTTACAATTAAAAGCCTGCGATCCCGGGACAAGAGAACTGCATTGTTTAAGATAGATCGAAATTAAGACCCCCCTGGGAACGCAGGCATCTTGCCTGCTCCCGGGTTCGCAGGCTTCCAGCCTGCCTCTCGCAGGCAAGATGCCCGCGTTCCCAGGGACTTTGCAGTTCTCTTGGATCCCGGGACTGGGGATTTGAAAAACCTGAAATCATGTGGTAGAATGGAGGTAAGAAGGTTTGTGTGATTTTCCCCGTTATTTTCCGTTCCTTTTACATAAAAGTTCCAATGCGTAAATTCATCCTCACCGTACTCTTTTGTCTCGGGCTGTTTGTTGTCCATCAACGGGTGTTTTCTCAGGAAAAAGCTGTTGCCGTTCCGGCCCCGGCAGTAACGGAAGCCGAAACTCCTCCGCAGCTACAGCCTCCGGCGGCACAAATGTTTCCAGAGGGCGGCCTTCCAATGGGAGCGGGAGCCCCCCTGATGGGAATGGATCCGCGAGTCGCCGCCGGGATGCGGGAACAGTTGACCAGACAGTACCGCGACATCTCCCAACTGATCGGACGAGTCGACCCACGGGACACGCAATTTATCGAAACGCTTCGTCAGGAACAGGCGTCAATTCTCGAACAATTGAAAAGCCTGGAAGCCCCCGCAACGAGAGCGGTCGGTGCAAACGAACCCGTCCCCGCGATTCCCCCGGTTCAGCGGGCCATTGATCGGCCTCCTTTTCAGGGACCACCGGTTGCGGAAAGCCCGTTTGCACTTCCGCCGAATTGGGAGCAATTGCCTCCCGACGTGTTAGCGAAATTTTTTGCCGAACAGGCCCAGGCAAACCCCAGAACGAGACAATTCCCGGCAACGGATCAGGTTCCGGCTTACCAACCGCCCCCTTTTGGTGCCGTTCCGACAATACCGCCGCGTGAAAGTTTTAGCGTTCCGTCGCAGCAGGGCCTGTCTGCACCATGGGAGACACCGCAATCCTCACAGGAAATTTCCGAACTCAAGGGGACCATTTCCGCTCTCCAGCAGCAAATCGGACAGATGCGGGACGAGATCAAAGCACTTGAGACGCAAATGCGGTTGCTCAACCAAAATATCCTCAACCTGAATGGGCGTTAAAGGAATGCGACTCGATCAAAAAGATTTTTCCCGATAGAGGCGGACGGAACAGTATCGCGGGTCAAGCACGGCAATACGACCATCGGAAGCGACTGCCGCTTGAATGGGTTGCGCTGCGTCGCTTTCGGGCCGGTATTCGAGCCGGATTTCCGCAGGAACATTCACGAACGAAGTCGGCGGTTTCTCCAGCTCTTCCGGCGTTGCGACGACCGTTTGGAATACCCCGGCCAAATCGTACACCTTGACCCGTGAGAGATATTTTTCCGTCGTCAGAAACCGTCCATCCGGAAAGCAGGAGAGACCGGAAGGATTGCAACAACCGCAAAAACCCTCACAGTAAACGGAAATCGAACCCCAACTGCGCTGTGGAATCCAGTCGCCCGACGAGGTGAACGCTTCGATTCGATGTTTGCCGGGATTGGTGATGAAAAAAATCTCTTCCATCGGCGACTTGGCGATGTCCAAAAAAGGGAGTGCCGGAATATTGAATCCGGGAAACCCCTCAGACACCTCGCCTTGAACGAATCCGATTTTCAAGAGTATCTCTTTTTCGGCGTTAATTCGGTACACCCCCTTTCCTCCCGCATCGGCCAGGAGGAGGGAATCCTTGTCGGCAAAAATCTTTTTCAGGTACGGTGCTTGTCCCGGTAATTTCCAACGAAAAATCGGTTTTGGACCGATTATGCAATCGGCCAAAATTTCATAGACCTCGACGATATTCGGGAAGCCGACGAGCAGATGATTTGCGAACAGGCAATCGGGACGTGAGATTTCCAGGCAGGTCGGGCTGTCTTTCAGGGAAAATGAGGACAATTTTTTTCCGTTCAGGTCGAACACGACAATTTCGGAATGACTGCCGACGTAGAGACGATTTTCGGAATCCAAGGCGAAGCAAGTCGGCTTTTCCAGTGGAAGTAAAATCGCGCCGGCAGGTTCGTATCCGACCTGTTTCGGCGGAATTTTTCTGTACGCATATCTTTGAAACGTACCGGGCATAAAGGAAATTTTCGGAGCCGGAATCAACCGGATTGCGAAGATTCCCAAAAGAACGGCAAAAATCGTAATGATTACAAGGATAAGGATCGAAAGCAGTGAGGAACTCGGATTCTCCAGGAAATCGCTATACAATTTTCGAAAGGTAAACCTTTTTTTTCCGGTTTCCTGCTCGTACCAGTGTTGATATTCCAAGTGCTCTTTCGCCGGGAGTCGCAAATGAGTCGCGGAATCCTCCGGTGCCGCCGGGAAAGGATGTCCCGACGTTCGACGCGGATCCTTGGAATGATTTTTTGTCTGTTTGGAGGTTGCCACTTGAATAATTGTGAAACGTTTTCCTGAATTGAAAAAACCACCGAGGGCATCTTTATACCGAGGACGTCATTATACACGTCATTTTCATTTTTGTAAATGTTTCCTGAAAAACGGGTTTCCTGAAAAACCAAGAGAACTGCAAAGTTCCTGGGAACGCAGGCATCTTGCCTGCGAACCCGGGGGCAGGCAAGATGCCTGCGTTCCCAGGGGGCCTTAATTTCGATCTATTTTAAACAATGCAGTTCTCTTGGGGTTTTGAACAACACCGTTATCTTGTTTATTTGAAAAAATAAGGTAGAAAGGAGGCTGTTCTCTCCGTTTTCCAGTAAACAACCATTAACAGCAACCGTCTGCCATCTGTCATGTCCGAAGATCATCAAGGTTATCAAGTCGTTGCCCGGCGGTACAGGCCGCAAGGGTTTGGGGAACTCGTTGGCCAAAACCACGTGTCGCAGGCACTGTCCAACGCAATCACAACACATCGGATCGGACACGCTTACCTGTTCACCGGAGCACGCGGCGTCGGAAAAACCACGACGGCACGGATTTTTGCCAAGTCGCTCAATTGCGTTCACGGTCCGACGCCGACACCGTGCAATCAATGCGACGCCTGCCAACTTATTTCCGTCGGACAAGACGTCGACGTTCTGGAAATCGACGGGGCAAGCAATCGCGGGATCGATGAAATCCGGCAACTGCGGCAAAACACGTCCATCAGGCCAAGCCGCTCGTCGTTTAAGATTTACATTATCGATGAAGTTCACATGCTGACCCGGGAAGCGTTTAACGCACTTTTGAAAACGCTCGAAGAACCGCCGGCACATGTTAAGTTTATCTTCTGCACGACCGAAGCGAACAAGATTCCAATCACGATTCTTTCGCGGTGCCAGCGGTACGATTTTGCCGGGATTGATTCGACCTCCATTTCGGAAAAACTGGCACAAATCGCGGCAGCCGAGAACGTGACCGCCGAGGAAGGCGTTTTTGATCTGCTTGCCCGACGCGCCGCCGGATCGATGCGCGACGCCCAATCGCTTTTGGAGCAGCTTCTTTCGTTTGCCCCGGAGCATATCAAGTTGTCCGACGTTCACGAAATGCTCGGAACCGCCGACGATCAGCGGATTTTCCGATTGCTCCAGGCCATGCTTCAAGGAGAAACGAAACCCATTTTCGAGGAACTCGACCAGGCCGCCGGGGAAGGGGTCGATTACGGTATCCTGATGGAACAACTGCTCGGCGTCTTCCGCGATTTGATGGTTGTTTCCGGCGGAGCGGACGCGAAATTGCTGCTTTTCAGTGCTCCAAGCCGATTCGACGAACTCCGGGAACTGGCAACCGCGTTCGGAATCCAACGGATTCTCGCCGCTTTGCAGGTTCTGGACCACTCGCACAATCGAATGAGGTTCAGTACGCAAGAGCGTATTTTGCTCGAACTCGCCTTGGTCCGAATTGCCCATCTCGGCGAAATGCAATCGCTTGCATCGTTGCTGGAACAAATCAAAACCGGCCAAATCGCATTGCCGCAATCGCAGCCGCAACCAGCGAAAACGGTTCCACGAATCCTGAAGCCGGAGCAGGTTATTTTGCAGACGGCAGACGACAGACGGCGGACAGTTGAACCCCTCGTCCGCCGACAGCCGTCTGACATCTGGCGGGACGCGGTACGGAATCTGCCGACGATGATTTCGATGAATGCGTCCGATTTTCATCAAGTACGATTCCAGACGCCGGACATTTTTATCGTTTCGTTTCCGGTTCCAACGGGAACGACGGTGTCGTTGGCGAAATCGTTTTGCGAGAAAGAACAGGCGAAAATTGCCGTTGCGCTGGAAAAAGTTGCCGGGCATCCTGTTTCGATCCGCTTTGAATTGGCCGAAGTCGAAGCGAAGCCGCAGCCGGTACTGCCAACCAATTCGATGCAAGACGTACGGGCAAAACACAAACTCGTTGCCGAACTTGCGGACTATCCGATGATCCGAAAAGCGTGCGAAATGTTCGGTGCGGAACTCGTCGATGTAAAATCGACGACAAAGTAAAACAACAGGCCACGGTTCGGAACTTGTCCTTGACGTTCCATCGCTGACAATTTGGCAATTTATTCCGATTATTCTGATTATACCGCCTGAAAATCGCCGATAAATGAGTGGGCTTACTTCCCTCATTTAACATTATCGATTTTATGAACATTCTCCCTATTGGAGCCGGTCGGGTTTCGACCGCCTTGCAGTTGAATCGCTCTTTGTTCACGATTCAGGGTCAAAATTCGCTTATGGCAAGGTATGAGCAGCAAATCCAGACGCAGCAGCGTTACCAGTACGGAAGCGACGCGCCGTTTGATGCGTCTGTAACGTTGTCCGTTCAAATGCAGATCGAACGAAAACAACAAAACGCGACCAACCTGTCCGCAACGCAATCGTATCTTTCGGCAACCGATTCGTCGCTCTCGAAAATTACGGCAATGCTCGACGAGTCCAAATCCTACGGACTCGACGCGATCAACACGACCACCAGTTCGGTGCAGCGGCAGGCCCTTGCCCAAAGCCTGAAACAAGTGACGAAAACGGTTTTCGATTTCGGAAATACCCAGTTTCGGGACCGTTTTCTCTTTTCCGGGGCGACGACCACGACGCAACCGTTTCTCTGGGGAACCGACGCTTACACGGTTACATACACCGGGAGCGTCAACAACCTCTATTCCTGGAGCGACGCGAATCTCCTGTCCCAAACGAACATGACCGGTGCCGAAGCGTTCGGAGCGGTCTCCAAACCGGTCAAAGGAACGGTGGACCTCAATCCGGCGATCACCGGCTCGACGCTTGTAAGCACGCTCAACGGCGGAAAAGGAATCCAGGCCGGTCCGATCCGCTTGACCTATTCCGGACCCGACGGCGTTCGGGAATCCCTTGTTGACCTGAGCAAGTGCGTTACCGTCGATGATGTTCGGAAAACCATTGCCAAAAACGCCCCCGCCGGGACGACGATCCAAGTCGGATTGACCGCCAACGGGTTATCCCTCGATTTTTCGAGTAGCAATCCGAAAGGAACGCTCACGATCACCGAAGTCGGTACTGCACTTACCGCTCACACGTTGGGAATCTACGCGAAAACGCCGATCGCTTCCGGTACGAAATTCACCGGCTCCGACATTAACCCGGCGTTGACAAAAGCGACGACGCTGGACTCGCTCCTGGGCAGTTCGGCGCAAACGACGCTTCGCTTTCCGGGAAGCGACAACGATCTGGTGATTCAAACACGGTATCACGGCGATTCGCTCAACGGCTTGAACATCGCGATTCAATCGAACGCCATGATCCCGGTCGGATCGGAGTACGCCGATTATGACGCCGCAACCAATACGGTCGTGCTTCACATTCACCCGGACAATTCGACCGCCGCAAATTGCGTCGCGGCAATCAACAAGGCTGCGGACGAAGGAAAAATACCGCCGATTTCCGCAACGATTGACCCGCTCGATTTCGACGGTCCGACGGTTGCGGCCTCGCCTGCCGGAAACGGACTCATCACAATGCTGCCCGGCCAGCCAGTCGTCGTTGGAACGCTCGAAGGGGGAACCGGCGAATCGTTCGACAAAGAGTCCGGTCTGCAAGTCGTCAACGGCGGAAAAACGCATATCATCGATTTCAGTGGTGCCAAAACCATCGACGACCTGCTCACGATTCTCAACGATCCGCAGTACGGGCTGTACGCCGAGATCAACGCCGCCAAAACCGGGATCAACGTCCAAAGCCGGGTCAGCGGGGCCGATTTCATGATCGGCGAAAACGGCGGAAAGACCGCAACGCAACTCGGTATTCGTACATTAACCCGTGACACCTGGCTGAGCGAGCTGGATTTTCATCGCGGCGTTATGGATTTCGAGGGGCCGGGAACCAACGCAACGGCGACGTACCAATCGGAAATCGCCAACAGCGGACTTTTCCTTGCCGCTCTTGCCGAAGGGCCGGACTGGAACGGGTTTGACGTGATTTTCACGCCGACGACCGACCCGGACGGAAACGTTACGATTGCATGGAGTCCCGACGACAAGACAATCACGATCGGCATTGTCCCCGGTGTTACAAGGGCGTGCGAGGTCGTTGCGGCGTTCAACGAACAGCCGGGACCGAACCAGGCGTTTGAGATGATGCTTGACGGTTCACTCGGAATCAACACCGGGCAAGGGGTCGTTTACGAAGGGAAAACGATTACGGACGGCGGCATGGACGGCGGTATTGATTTCATCATCACGCGCAACGACGGGACCGTGCTGGACATCGACATTCATCAGGCGAAAACGGTCGGCGACGTGATCGATATGATTAATGAACACCAGAAAAACACCGGAGGGCTTTTGGTCGCGTCGCTGTCGAAAGACGGAAACGGAATCGAACTGACCGACCACTCGATTGGACCGTACATAACCCGTGTGGACCGTCAAAAACTCTCAACCGCTGCGTGCGATCTCGGTCTGGTGCCACGCGGTGAGGAATATGCTTACGCCAATTCCGGCGGTGCCAAAGCGTCGGCCCAAATCACGTCCGTATCTGAAAATTCCGGCCTGCTCGTGCTTGCTCACCAGGGCGGAGCTTACGCCAACGGCGTCAAAATCGAATTCGTCGACATGAACCTGCCCGGCGGATCGGGCCGGCCCGGCTTTACTTGGGATGCGGCGTCACAAACGCTCCGGTTCGAGATCGAGCCGGGCCAAACGACGGCGGCGGACATCGTCAAACTCTTTGAGGAAAACGCAAGTCCTGCGGTGCGGCAAATGTTCGTCTTTCAAAACGGCGTCAATCCCGACGGGACCACGAGCAACGGTTCCGGCTTGGTGTCACTCTTTCCGCAGGATGAGATTTCCGCTCCGGTGATGAGCGGCGGCACCAACAATGTGTTGACCGGCCGTGATCCGAATCCGCTGGAAACCGAGTCGATTTACACGGCACTGATCCGTTTGCAGATTGCGATGGAGAAGGACGACATTCGGGAAATCGAGCGGGCAACGAACCTGCTGGACAAGACAGGCAAGCTGGTCGATGGTGCCAGAGCGGACATCGGCGTTTGGCAACACTCGCTGGACACGGTCCAGTACCGTCTGGAGGACGAATATGTCCAATTGCAGATGGTACTGACCAATTCGTTCGAGATCGATGTCAGCCAAATGATTCTGGAATACTCCGCCGCGATGCTCTCTTACGAAGCGACGCTGCAAACGACAAGCCGGATGTTTCAAATGAGCTTGTTGAACTATATTTAGAAACAGTTTAGAAACAACAATCTCAAAGTGTAAACGGATTGGTTATGAAACCGGAAAAAGTGTTGAAATTTAGGGCATCGGGCATCGGGCATCGGGCATCGGAAATTGGAGGAAGTTTTTCACTTATCACCTATGCCCGATTCCCGATTCCCGATGCCCTTGACTGTTTTGAGTCACCATTCGACGGTTTGAGTAACAATGACTGTTATTGCGCCGGAATCAACGGTTCCCAAATGGAATCCGACGGTTTCTTGTTCGTTAGCGTTTCCAATAAAGAGAAGATAAAATCATTGTCCGACATTCCCTGTTGTTGGGCCACCGCCTTCAACGCCTTCTGCATGATGGGGAAAGCTGAAGTTATATCCATTCTCCATTGGCCGTCTTCGAACGTAAAAGCAAAACCAAAAGGAGCTTCCTTACCGTTGGAAATGATTTTGGTTTTTGCAGAACCTTTCGTAACCGTTATTGTCCCCAATTCGACATTGGCGACACTGTCCTTGCCGATCATGCCATTTTCAACGGCGTAGACAAAAAGTTCCTTTCCCGACATCGACAGTATCATTTCTTCGGGAACTTGATGCCGAATCATCAGTACCGTCATTTTATGCATGAGTGGCATCTGTTCGATCTTTTGCCGTGTTGCGAATTTTACATCATCCAACAGGCTTTCGTAATACGAGATTGTTTTTTGATCGATACATTCGAAAGCATCCTCGCCCTGAGCATCGAGTAGCGATTTTTTGTACCGATCAAAGCAGTCACGAATTTCTTTTTCGCCCGCCTTGGGGTTCCGGTTTGAATTTGCGGCCCCCTTGGTGTTCGTATTTTGGGTTTGACTGCGCGGGGTCTCATCGGCAAAAGGATTGCCTGCCGCAAATGGGTCCGACGAGTTGCCGGAACCGCCTCCGAACGGATCATCGGCATCCTTAAAGGGATTATCCCCCCATTCCCCGGTGTCTTCGAAAGGATTGGAACTCTCCTCTGTTTTCTTTGGGGGAGCCGGTGGACGTTTCTTTTTGGGAAGCTCGACCGGGCGGTCCAGAATTTCCTGGAACACATTGGGTCGTTTTTCGGCATTTTGCGGCGTGTCTTTGCGAAACGGATCAACTTGTTTAACGCCGAACGTGCCGGACTGCGTTTTGGAAGCGGGTTCCGGTGTTTGCTTTTTGGGAGTTTCTGCGGTACTCGCTTTCAATGTCAAAGGAGCCGCTGCTTGTGCCGGAATTGCCGAAAGAACAGCGGACAAACCAACGAGGATTACGAAACTGAGAAACACAATGGCAACCGGAAACGGAGCGCAGCGCAGTGACCGGATAGAACGGTCGGGAAACCCGGTCACTTCACATCGTTGCGTTCCCGGCTGCCATTTTTTAAAACTGTTCCTGATTTGAAGAAAACGTGTCATAATGAGAGGGGAGTGAGGAGTGTAGGGTGGAGAGTGGGGAATGATTCACTCTCCACCAAACTCATTTTCATCTTCCGCTTCGGAGTCGGATTCCGAGATAATTGTCGAGATCGCAAATCGCTTCGATTTTTGCGTGTGTTTTTTCAAAGTCGTATTCGACGCGACGGTAGGTTACGACGTTCCCTTCGAGAATCACGTAACACGCTCTGGGATCCCGGTCACGGGGCTGTCCGACCGCTCCGACGTTTATCATTGCTTTGCCGGTCCCAAGGGTATAAACGTGATCGATTTCACCGGGGACCAGAAATTCCCCCGCTTCCGTGAACACGCCGGGAACGTGAGTGTGCCCCTGGAAACAATACCTGGGAATGACCGCGAAGAGTCGTTCCATCTTTTTTACATCGTAAATATCTTCTTGAAAAACGTATTCATTAAGCGGATTTCGCGGCGATCCGTGGACGAAAAGGAAATCGTCCTCACGGCACTGGCGGGGCAGTTCACCGAGAAAATCCCAACGCACCAACGCTTTCACGTCCGTGCTGTTTTCCAACTGTTCCCGTGTCCAAAAAATCGCTTGTTCCGCGCTCGCGTTAAACCCTTCCGGATCAAAGAGTGCCGCTTGGTCGTGATTGCCCAAAAGACATTTTTTTACACGTCTCATGGCCAGGTCGATCACCTCAATCGGGTTCGGCCCATAACCCACCAAATCGCCGAGACAGTAAACATCATCGACATTTTGTGTATCGATGTCCTTGAGCACCGCCTCAAATGCTTCAAGATTACTGTGAATATCACTGATAATAGCTCGCTTCAAAAGGCACCCTTCCCAGACAAAATGAAATCAAAAAGTAAAAACCGGAAACCCGATACTCAGAAAAAGTGATTTTAACGGAAAAAGAAGAGTCCCCTCCACCGTGCATCTTCAAGTTTACAGAAGTTATTATGATAAAAAAGGGGTGTTGTGTCGAGGGTGTGGTAAAAATTTTGTGGACAACCCAAACAGCAGTTTTTCAGTAATGATTCCGCTGCTCTCCACACAGGACGGCGCAATTTCCTCAAAAACGGGAAGATCACTCCGACAACAAGGGATCGTCCCCCGATAAAATCCGGGGCAACGCTCCGTCCTCCGGTTCTTTTTTTGCGTGATTTTACGGTTCCGCTCTCGCCCCGGAAAAACCTTCCATGTCGGCTTCGGGGATTTGGAGCATGATTTCCCTTCCCCGGCGAATGGCCCGAAGCATCGTTTGGTAGTCGGGATTCTCCTTCGACTCGAACGTAAATTCCGGCAATTCGCGTCCGCCCAAAAATTTCGGTAAATGTGCGGTCAGTGCCGCACTTTGTTCCGGGCGGCTCAAATTGATCCAGGCGTAACGCCCTTCCCAGTCGATTGTGGTGTCCATTTGGCCGTGACACTCCGCACATTTCGCCTTGTACACGCCGAGAAAGTCGTTCCGGAACCAGTCGGCATACCGTCCGGTTTGCGGGTCCGACCAGCGATCCCGCAAGCCCGGCGAATCAGGGCGGCTGTGTACGTACGTCCCGTAATACGGAACATTGGCGTCAATCCAGAGGTAAATTCTTTGCCGGTCCTCCAGTGGTATCACCTGACCGCAATGGTCCGATTCGAAGTAATTAATCAGCCGGCTTGCAAACGACCCGCTTTGGAACGGACGATGCACGGCGGTCGGCGTCCAGAGAAGCCAGTAAAAATGGACGAGCGGTTTTCCCAAGGCGGCGGCTTCCGCCGTCAAGTCGCCGGTCGCCATGTCGTGTTGCCGGTACGAGCGGCTTTTGCCGAGCAGGTTATCGTACGACATATTGAAAAAACGCGTTTTGTCGCCGGTCAAATCGTATCCGCCGTCCGCCTGTTCGCCGGTGTGACACGGGACACAATACCTGTCGAGCACCGGTTGCACCACCGACGGATAATCGACGATTCCCGGGTCAAGGTGCGGATTCGTTCGCCGGAGCGTTTTCGACCAGGTAGGCAACTGCGGGTTCGACGCCGACCGCAACGCCGCCATCGGGAGATTGCTCACTTCCGGCGGAGCGGTGTCACGCGATTCGTGACATCCGACGCAACCAAGTGTTTCGCCGGGCATCAATTGGAGTGCCGAAGTCATGCGGTGAAGCTCGCGGCCCTGATCGTCGAGAATCTGTAAGTAAATTTCCCGAAGCGCAGGAACATGAAAATACGCCGACCCGTCCTTTTCGACCGGGACGGTTCCCCAGTTCCGCTTGGCGTAATACGTCCCGTAACTCATCACCGGCGACTGGTCGTACGCGCGGTGGGTCAAATCCTCCGTTTTGCGGACCTGCTCCATGAGCCGGATCGACTTGACGGAGCCGCGTGGTATCACCGATTCAATCCCCTGATACACGTCCACGAGCAAAACGGTTCCCTGACCGCCGCTTGCAAGTTCGTCCGTTTTGGGGGCGATCCGCATCGGTTTTGGTCGGGCAACAAGCGGGATCGGAAAGAAGCAACCCATTTCGGCGTCTTCGTAAAGGAGCCGCTTTTCCCCGTCGCGGTTGAGCAGGAAAATACGGAACCTCGGCTCGCTTGAGTCGAATACGGACGGTCCCAAAGAGCCGTAAGAGCACAAAAACGTTTCGTCCGAAAGCGGAAACGGATCCCGGTAGGACCATTCCCTTGCCTGGTCGCCAATCACGGGAAACTCTTTCGTGATGTACGTAAATCCGTGATTCTTTTCCGCTTCAATGCCAAGCGAACGGTCAATCAGTCCGATGGCCCCATGCGGAAACCCGTGATGCGGCGCAAAGGTGGCGACAACCTGGGCCGTTCGACCGGGAAGTGGCCTTGCCTGCCAGAAGGTGCCGACGTCCCGGATGGTGTTGCCGAAAAAAAGCTGGTAACCCGTCCCGTCGGGATTTTGCGTCCATAAACTCTGCCGGTACGTTAAATCACGGTCCACGTACTCCCAGCGTGTGAACAACACCCGTCCGTCGGGAAGCATCTGCGGCGAAAAATCGGCAAGCGTGTTCATGCTGACGCAGGTGATACCGCTTCCGTCCGGTTTCATGCGAAACAGGTTTGACGCCGGCCCCGGTTGGCAAACGGTGTGCCCGAACCGCCGTGTGGAGACGAACACAAGATCACCGTCGGGAAGTTCGCAAGGGCTTACGTCGTAAAACGGTGCGTCGGTCAATCGGGTCAAGCCGTTTCCATCGACGCCGATTTTCCAAAGGTTCCAGTATTTTTCGTTCGTTTTTCGATAGGAGAAGTAGAGTGTTTTGGCATCCCACGAGAGATTCATGTCGTAAATGCAGCCGTCCGGATCGGCGAAAATCGTGCGGGGCGGCGTTTCCGGTTTGGCCGGTTCGAGGATTCGGATTTCGCTGCCGCTTTTTTTCGGCTGCGATTGCCAAAGGTCCAGCGCGACGGCGTAGGGCGCACTGAGCGGATACCGCAAAAGAACGGCAAGCGGCGGAAGATTTTCAGAGGTAAGCGATTCCGGGAAGGTTTTCGTGGTGTCAACGGGATCGCGTTTTTTGGGTTCAAATGGAATCGGTTTGCCGTTCACCTGAAGATTGCGGAAGGAAACTTCGATGTTCCAGGGTCTTAGCCCGACGGTTCCTCGTCGCAGCGGATCGTTTGGACTGGGACTACGTTCGGCAAACTCGGTAACCTTTTTTCCGTCGATTCGAACTTCGAACGCCGTTTCGGAAAACCGTGTTTCGAGCTTGATCCATTTTTCGGTCGGAATTTCGTGAGGAACCTCACGCAGATGCTGAAAATTCCGCCGATGTGCACCGAGCAGTAAAATATTCCGTTCCGGATTCAAGGCGATTTCGTAACCGTTGAAGTTGTCGGCACCGATTCCGCAATCGGAGACTTTCACAATCAGTCCGCCGACTCCCGGTGATCGGTCGGGAAACCGAAGTTCAACGGACGCGGTTCCTTCACGCATGTTCCGGTACTGCGGATCGGCAAGCACGAGTTTCGGTCCCTGAGCCGGGTGAACACGCAACGAACCGTCTTGTTGTGGCGTCCAGATTCCGTCGAATTGTTCAAAACGTTTAAACGGAGAATCACCAACCGCCGGGATGACGGGCAACCGGAGAATTTTTTGCAAAACGGTTTCGTCGGCAACGGCAAAAACACAACTGAAGAAGAATAACGTAACAAGAAAAGATCGAATCGGCATTGTTCGTCGGAAAAGACAAGGAACGAAAAAGCAAGATTCCAGAAATATCCCGCTATTTTTTTGAAAATTGGGGAGAACAACCTCACTTATTGCCTTGTTTTGTTGGAAAATTAGGGTAAAAATGGGGATGTACGCCCACGCCACTGTCTGCTGTTTATAACCGGTAACCTTAACAAAATCAAGGTCATGCAACGCTTTCTGTACTTTATCGTGTTTCTGCTCGCTTTCGGGATAGCGGCCCAAGCGGGCCAGTTCAAACTGCCCGAAAAGCTGCCGGCCCATCCGCGTCTGTTTCTCACCAAACAACGAGAGACGGAAATCAAACAATTAATGCAATCGGACGAATTTCTTGCCCGACTGGTCGAAAAGCTGATCGCCAAGGCGGACCTTGTCAAAAAAGAACCCGTTACCGATTATCAAATTCCCGACGGACTGCGATTGCTCGGTCAAAGCCGTCGAAGTCTCGAACGGACCTCCGTATTGGCGTTCGCTTATCGCATGACCGGCGAAAGAGAATACGCCGACGCCGCCATTGAGGAAATGTTGGCCGTTTGCCGTTTTAGCGACTGGAATCCCAAGCACTACCTCGATGTCGGCGAAATGGCAACGGCGGTCGGCATCGGATACGACTGGCTTTACGATGACATTCCAACGGCGCAGCGAGACGAAATTTGTGCCGCAATGGTCAAGCACGCAATGGAAACCGGGTGTCAGGTTTACGAAGGCGGTGGTTGGTGGGCCAAACGAAACAACAATTGGAACGAGGTCTGCAACGCCGGATTGACTATCGGAGCACTGGCGATCGCCGACGAGGAACCGCAGATTGCCGAAAAAGTTCTCGATTACGCCATTGCCAGTTTGCCGAACGGACTTTCGGCGTACAAGCCGGACGGAGCTTACCCGGAAGGCCCGGTCTACTGGGGGTACGGCGCGTCGTTCACCGGACTCATGCTTAAAGTGCTTGACGACGTGTTCCAGGACGACTTCGGATTTCTGAAAACAGAAGGGCTTAATGTGACCGGCGATTATTACATGGGTATCATCGGCCCAAACTACGGGAGTTTCAACTACGCCGACGGTGGTGAAGGTTCCGACTCGTCGCCGATGATGTTTGCGCTCTCGACATTTTACGACCGGCCCGATTACGCCGTTTGGATTCGGGAGTTTTTGCAACAAAAAGACCGTTACGCTTCCGGTCGCCTTGCCGTTTTTCACGCGATTTGGTACAACCCGGCGGGAACGGAAGCCGACTTCGCCAAGACGCCGCTCGCCAAAATGTATCGCGGTATCCAGGACGTTTGCACAATGCGAACCGCCTGGGGCGACCCGAACGCCGCGTTTCTCGGATTCAAAGCGGGCAATAACCGGGCCAATCACGGACACCTTGACATCGGATCGTTCGTCTATGAAGTGAACGGCGTTCGCTGGGCGGTTGACTTGGGAACCGACAATTACAACTTGCCGGGCTACTTCGGCAAACAGCGTTGGGACTATTTTCGCTTGAACACACGGAGTCACAATACGCTGTTGATCGACGACAAGAACCAAAACCCGGCGGCGGATTGCAAAATTCCACATTTCACTTCCGGCAATGGAAAATGGTTTCTGCTTTCGAAGTTCGGAATCGTGCAGAATGAAAACGTTGTCGGCAGTGCGGTGGCTGATATAGCCGACGCCTACCAAGGGCAAGTTGAATCCGCCTGGCGTATCGCAACCTTGTACAAAAACGGTTCGGTCGAGTTGGAAGACATTTTATCGGGAGTCACCCAAAGTGTTCGCTGGGGAATGATGACACGGGCTGCCATTGAACTGAAAGAGGGAGGCAAAGCGGCAATCCTTTCCCAAAAGGAGCAGAAAATCCGGCTTGAGCTGGATTCCCGTTATGCCGAAAAGTTTGAGGTCGTTTCCGCCAAGCCGCCGACGGAAAAAGAACACCAAAATGACGGCTATTCGATCCTCGCAACCTTTGCGGAGCCGGTTGACGGCAGGGTCAACCTTCGGGTGGTGCTGACACCGGTGGAATAGAGCGGGGTAAAGAACTCGTCAACGAACCATACCCAATCAAAGCCGCGCACGGAGTAATTGTGTTTTCACGTTACCACCGGGGGCACCGCTTACTGCGTGCGCGGCTCTGATTGGGTTCACTTGATCCACCAACGGGATTTCGTCAACGTAGTTTGGTAACACCATGCCGACAATTCACTGCCCTGTTTGCGATTTGGAATTTTCACCGGAACAACGACCGGAGGCGTTGCCGTTTTGCTCACCGCGGTGCAAACGGATCGACCAAAAACGCTGGCTCGGCGAAGAGTACGGGCTACCTTATGAGTCGGAAGACCGGGAACCAGTGGTTAGTGATTAGTGATTAGTGGGGAGTTTCCCCTATATTTCCTATTCCCGATTCCCGATGCCCGATGCCTTTTGAATCGAGATACATTACCAGCACGGCGAGGTCCGCCGGGGTGATACCGCTTATCCGTGACGCCTGGGCCAGATCGGTCGGGCGAATCTTGTCAAACTTTTCCCGAGACTCGCTTCGCAAGTGCTTCATCGCCATGTAATCAACGCCAATCGGAATTTTTCGCTGTTTCATCTTTACGGCCCGCTCAATCTCCAAATTCTGGCGACGGATGTAACCGTCGTATTTGGCGTCGATTTCGACCTGGCCGGCGATTTCCGGTTCGACGCTTTCCAGTTCCGGCAGTCGTGTTACCATTTCCGCCCAGGTCGTTTCCGGTCGCCTCAGCAATTTCAAAAGCGAACCGTTGGCGTCAAAGGTCGTTTCAAGCCGTTTTGTAATTCTTGCGATTTCCGTTTCCTTAAATGCAAGCCGTTCGATCCGTTCCCGTTCGACCAGACCGAACTTTTCCCCAAGGGGCGTCAGGCGGCGGTCGGCGTTATCCTGCCGGAGCAAAAGCCGGTGTTCCGCCCGGGAAGTGAACATCCGGTACGGTTCATCCACTCCGCGCGTTACCAGATCGTCGATCATAACGCCGATGTACGAAATTTCCCGGTCGAGAACAAGCGGCTCTTTTGCTGCGGCACCCAGTGCGGCGTTCGTTCCGGCGAGAAGTCCCTGGGCGGCGGCTTCCTCGTAGCCGGTGGTGCCGTTGATCTGTCCGGCGAGGTACAGGCCGGGGACTTTCTTACATTCCAGCGAAGGTGTCAACTGGTCCGGCGGAACGTAATCGTATTCGATTTCATAAGCGTAACGCATAATCTCGGCCTGCTCCAGACCGTCGATCATGTGAACCATTTGGTCCTGAATTTCCCGGGGAAGGCCGGTAAAAAGGCCGTTGATATAAATTTCGTTCGTTTTTCTTCCTTCCGGCTCGAGATACAACTGGTGCCGCTCTTTGTCGCTGAACCGCTCGATTTTCGTTTCAATCGAGGGGCAGTAACGCGGCCCGGTCGAGCGAATTTGACCGTTCAAGATCGGCGACAGGTGAAAATTCTGCCGCAAAAACTCATGCAGCCGGGGGTTCGTGTAGGTCATCCAGCACGGAATCTGCTCCACGTCGATTGTTCGGTTCAAAAAGGAGAACGGCTGCGGCGGATCGTCCCCAAGATGTTCCTGGAGTCGGGAGAAATCGACGCTTCGGGCATTGATTCGCGGCGGCGTTCCGGTTTTGAAACGCCGCAGTTCCAGCCCGAATTGCCGAAGCGACTCGCTGACACCCACCGCCGGAGCTTCTCCGGCCCGGCCTCCCGGCGTTCGCAATTGCCCGAAATGCAGTTCCCCCTCCAAAAACGTCCCGCAACAAAGCACGACGGTTCTTGATTGGTAGAGGTCAGAGGATAGAGGACAGAGGATGGAAAAAAATTCCTGCCGTCTGCCGTCTGCCGTCTGCCGTCCACCGTTCGTCTGCCGTCGGATTCCTGTTACATTTTCCTGCCGCAGGGACAAATTCGGCTGGTTTTCGACGATTCGTTTGACTTCCTCCTGATAAGCCCGCTTGTCGGCTTGCGCTCTTGGTCCTTGCATTGCAGGACCTTTGCGGCGGTTGAGCATTCGGAACTGGATTCCGGTTACGTCGATTGCCCGGCCCATGACGCCGCCGAGGGCGTCGATTTCCCGCACGATATGTCCTTTCCCGACGCCGCCAATTGCCGGGTTGCAACTCATTTGCGCAACCGTATCCAGGTTTGCGGTCAGGAGAGCGGTTTTCGCGCCGAGTCGGGCCGAAGCGAGTGCCGCCTCCACCCCGGCGTGACCGGCACCGACGACGATAACGTCAAAGTAGGGCATGGGAGAGGAAGTGTTACCGGGAAGTGCGTCGTAAAATGATAATGGGAACGTTTATTTTTCGTAAATCATGATATTTCGGAATGCGATGGGGCCGTGATTTCCCTGGAGCATGAGCGGGCCTTTCGCGGCTTCTTTTCCCGTGATACCGCCACCGGTGGATTTTTCCACTTCAACGTCTTCTTGGACGACTTTTCCGTTGAGCGTGATTTTGAGGAATTTCGCTTTTTGGGTCTTGTTGCCGTCGGCGTCGAACCTCGGGGCCTGGAAATCAATCACGAATTTCTGCCATTCTCCCGGCGGAAGCGAAGCGTTCTCTTTCGGTGCCGCTGCGCTGTAGATCGCTCCGACATCCCCTTGCGACAAGTTTCCCTGCTTTCCCCAACTGTCGAGAACCTGAACCTCGTATTCTCCCATGAGGTAAACGCCGCTGTTCGAGCCTTTGGGGACCATGAATTCAATTTCCACGATGCAATCGCCGTAAACCTCTTCCGTGCAAAGATCGACGCCGCCTCGCGGTTTTTCCTGCCAGTTCGATTCGACGAAGTTAATCAGGTCTCCTTCGAGAAACTTTTCGTCTATTTTGAGCAGGGTTTGAGCGCAAATCGTCCGTTCGTTCTCTTTATCAAGCGAAGCACGTCCGACAATCCATTTGCTCACGATGTTCGGATTGACCGGCTTCCAACCTTGCAGGGTAACGCCGTTAAACGGTTGTTTCGCCGTTACGGCTGCGAAAAGATTCGTGGACAGCATGCAACACAAACAAAGCGACAAGGTCAAAATTCTCAATGTTTTCATAGTCAATCTCCTTTTCAGATGTTTAATAAATGGTACGTTGGAAAAAATGAACAGACGAAGGGGATTATACCAAAAACCGGAAAGAAAATCCATGAGTCCCCAAATTCTCAGACTGTGTGTGGCAGTCTACGCCGTTAAGTAATTTGTCTTACAGAAAAAAATTGGCCTTGCCCTAACAGTCGATTTTACGGTATCTTGTGTTTTTTTGACACCAATCAAAATTCACTCGAAAGGAATCGACATGAAACAGCA
>Ga0209628_10000614_pt1 | contig 22045 bp, 13 predicted proteins | sample TergutCu122P4_FD_187285 | JGI IMG/M metagenome (GOLD analysis project Ga0209628, IMG submission 187285) | Cubitermes ugandensis P4 segment gut microbial communities from Kakamega Forest, Kenya - Cu122 P4 (SPAdes) (version 2) | ecosystem: Host-associated > Arthropoda: Insects > Digestive system...
CAAAATCGGACACATGTTTATATGAACTTTTTTCATCACAAAGACCTAGGAAATCACCTCCTGCAATTATGCCCTAAAGTCGTGAAACACCCTGTATATTGAACACGATGACGATGATTACAACAAGCATTTTTAGCACATACTGTAAACTGCATCACTTTCACTTCTAGTTCGTATGCCCATAGATTTCCTGTCCACATCTCTGTCGGCCAAATAGGCGTGAGTGTGGTGTCGCTGGAGAAAAATGAGTACTGAGTTTCATCATGTTTAACCCACTGCAGATATTATTCATATGATCAAATCTGGGTAGATGAGATGGACAAGGCATGTCGTACATATATGGGAAAGAGAAATGTATAAAGTGCTTTCATGGGGAAAACTAAATATAAGAGAACACTTTGAAGACATTGGCACAGACAGGAGGATAATATTAAAATGGAAATTAAAGACATGGGGCATGAAGGTAAGGAATGGATTTATTTGGTTCAGTAAAGGGACAAATGGCAGGAAACTTCGGATTCCACGAAATGCAGGAAATTAGACTAAATGAGGAACTCTTGGTTTCTGAAGAATTTCCACATGGAATTGCTTAGTTTGTTAATCAGTTTGTGTAATGACATGACAGGTCACATAAATAAATCTGCTGGGGGTAAAATGTAGTATAATTCTGGACAAATCTGCAATGGCTGAGCATTGTTATCTGCATTAAATTCATGTCAAGTGTGACAAAGGGATATATGATGGGCACAAGAGTTACACTGTCCGGTATCACAATTTTAACATGTAATGTGAAATGAATCTTGAACTGCACCCCCACCCTAACTAACTTAAATGGAACAAATAAAATTACTCATATTTTATAAGACAATATTAAGTGTGTTTCAAAGGTGTTTAAGCACCAAACTACAAAAAGGTATGAGGAAGGAGGCAAGGCACCATGCAGTCAATACTTGGCATTAAACAGCTTCATACTCCAGCTGCTTAGTCAGTGCGTGGCGTAACCACGTATAATGGCAAGGAGAATACTTTCCCCTGCCATAATCACACCTTAATTGTCAGTCATTTCAACTGCTGAGCCATTCTAACATTTCACTTCCAACAAAGAAACATCTAAACTTGGCAAGGCCTGTGTGGATGACATCGTAATAAAGAATTCCCTTACAAACAGCCTCCTGCACATTTTGAGTGTCTTAAAAACCAAACCTTTGTATTATAGCAATATATGCAACAATGATACAAAATGACATCAATTTTGGAAGAAGATAACTCAATGCCCATAGAGTATATTCCTCACAATTCTCACCCCCACACCCCCCCAAACTGCTGCTTTGCAACTAAGATAATGTAACAACCTGCACCACACACAGGTAGGCTGGTCATAATGTGACACCACCACCATGATGTTCATATATTATGTGACAAGAGAGCATGCAAAAAGAAAGCCAGCATCCATTCACAAGTAAATTTTTATTGCCATGTAATGCTCATGCGATTTACAGCAAAGACCTCATACATAAAACAACTTTCACATAAATGTTTCTTGCACCAATATTATAACTATCAGCTTACATTCACAAGAACACAAGTAACATGAAATTACAGGCGCAGACATTTATGACTTCAAGGGAATAAAATATTGAACCACTCAGCTGCTAAAAAACCGAGTAGTTGAAACAAACTGCTGCATGGGCTATGATGACAATATGCACAAAATTTACTAAACTTAGGAAATGTCTATTGTGCGCTACTGCAATTATGTGAATCTGTGGAATACATCTGATTGGAAATGGCCCTGTGAAAGATGCTTGCTACTTTGCGTGACTTTTCATGTGGACATTGAGGAGAGCCCTACAGACAAAGTCCTTGTCGCACAGTTCACACTGATACGGTCTCTGTCCGGTATGGTAACGCCTGTGTATCACAAGAGTTGACTGTTGTGTGAATGCTTTTGTGCACAGGTCACACTTGTATGGACGCTCCCCTGTATGTATACGTCTATGCTGTTTCATATCAAAAGGTTTACTAAATGCCTTGCCACAAATATCACATATATTTGGTTTCTCACCAGTGTGTATTCTGCAATGAAACTTCAGATGATCCTTGTTTGACAAGGACTTACCACACACATCACAAATGTACACATTAGCACCTGTGTGTGAATTCATATGAAGTAAGAGTGACCTCTTATGAGCATATGTTTTGCCACACATCTCACACTGATGCCGAACCTTCTCAACTGGTATGTCAGAGTGAACTGTCCTCTTGTGTGTAGCCAGATTGTATTTATATGGGTAAGCCTTGTCACACTTATCACACTTGTATGGTTTCTGCCCTGAGTGTGATATGCTATGGTACAAGAGTGACGACTTCTTAGGGAATGCCTTTCCGCAAACATCACAAGCATGAAACTTGGCTTTCTCTTCTGCATCTGAGTGAAACATTTTCTTGTGGTTGAACAGAGTCTTCTTGCAAGAATATTGTTTGTCACATGCAAGGCATCGAAACGGTTTGCCACCATGTGAAGATTTATGTCGTTCTAACTGACCCTTTGTGTGACAACCCTTACCGCAGAGGTCACAATTGTATTCTGTAGCATGTCTCTTCTTATGAATGCCAAAGCAGAAGCTGTCTGTGGTGCTGTAACCACAAATGTTACAAGTATGGACTGCCTGTTGTTCATGGGTACCCTCATGCACTATGAGATCCCCAGACTGTTTGAATTTTCTACTGTAAAAGCTGCAGGAATGTGTAATATTTTTAACTTGTGCTGACATACCACAAAAACCAGAGTGTTCATCACAAAGTGAATATGGAGTGTCACTATCCATAATTCCAGTATCATTTGCATTCATCTTTGAAATTCCACCAAATTTAACCGTAGAAGTCAAACATTCCTCATACGTGCCATGGAACATGTTGTGAACTTCCAACTGGGACTGAGGAAACACTTTCCAACATACTTTACATGACACTAGTCTATCTTGTAACTTCACTGTCAGTGCCCTTGACACATCACTTCCAACGTAATTTGCAGAAGGGATGGCATCTACTCCTACAGCTTGCCTTACTGCTTCAGATGCAAACCTAGAAAGAAGACAGTTTAAAAGTAATGGTCAAATTATGTCCCTCTGTCACAACAAATTAAAATCAGGGCTCATGTTGCATTTAAGTTCAACACTGTAACTTGGTTGGACAATGTATGCAGACACCACAGCTTACAAACACAACAGAGAGTCAGTGTTAAGTGTCATTATTTCTAATAGTACTGCAGTGCAAACCATGTAAAGCACAGAAACAAAGTTATTCGAAATGTTCATTTAAATTAAATGGGGCTTCTAGTTTCAAATTATAGGCATGTACAAGAGAAAATAAAAAGACTGGCTACTGACTCTTCATTTGATAACTCAGGTGGTACCACTATTTGACAGGAAAGAAAGAGTTTGCTGAACCAGAATGCTCTTACATTGTATCTAATGACATAAACATCAAACCTGAATCAAAACCCCAACATTCTCAAGTACAATTATTGTACTGTAAAGGTTATTAAAAACTGGGGATTCCACAGTAGCCTGTATTACCAATATGCAAGAACATGTCAACTGTATAAACTTCAGTTCTTTTACAGGTAACGTGTTTTTCGTCCAAGTAATGAATAACATCATTCAATTATTTCACACTACTGACTTTGAAATGTAATGTAAATGAGCTTTAACATATCTTGTTGCACAAAAAATAGTCCGTGGTGTCAGAACAGTAAACCTACATTGTGGAAAGCCATTTTTTACTTTAAGATTGAAGACTGCAAGGTATTCCAAGGAGATTCATGAAAAGATCATTTTCTTTGAATATGAACTACCCTCAAAAAGATAGAAGCAGAAAGCTCCTAGCAAATAATGGAAACCAATTACTGGTTGTCCAGGCATCATCTCTTCATCACGAAATTCGCCAACACTTCAAATGACACTACTTTTCTTCAGTGATACATTCTAGCCACTGATGCAGGAGACTATGTCATTGTCTTATTTCAGAACACCTTATCATGGTAGTGTGACCATTACATCAACCTACAATTGGAACAATGGTCATGACAGCATAACTGTTACCGATACCCAATTTCATAATACTGTATCATGGCAGTGTTGACCCTTATATAAAGCTACAATCAGAACACTGTGTCATGTCAGGATAAACACTACTGATACCCAATTTCAGAACACCATATCACGGCAGCATTACCATTACCTAAAACTACCGTCAGAACATTGTGTCATGTCAGCATAACCATTGCCAATACCTAATTTCAGAACACTGTATCATGGCAGGACAACCAATAACTCGACCTATAATCAGGACACTGTGTAACATTAGTTTAGCCACTGCTAACACCTAATTTCAGAACATGATGGCATGGCAATATGACAACTACATCAACCTACCAGGTTACGTTAGAATAATCATTGTCGATAACTAATTTCAGAACTTCATACCATGGCAGTAGGACCATTACCTCAAACTACATCAGAACACTTCCAATACCTAATTTCGGAATGCCATGGCACTGCTAAAATGTTTGGACAGAAATTACAATATAAAACTATCACAAGAAGTTCTACTCAAATAGAACACAACTGATAATCAATTATCTTAATTCTCTGCCATTTGGTATTAGGACACCTGTGCAAAAGAATGTATACTGTAATTTCTTTTTGCCATTAATGCATTCAGTGTGGGTGCCATAAAAGAATGATTTCTACTGAAACTGGTGTGGACAATTGTCATCTGCGTTACAAGTTCTCTTTCTAAGTACTGTATTTCCGTGCTAGGTTACATGCATGTACCTTACTTTCCCTGCACAACTTAATAATCCCGTATGAACACAATGTGATTTTCTAACTTGCTGGACAGCCACTACACTGGTAACTTATTCATACTGTATATCTTGATTACCATACAATGCAATAATGGCCCAGCATTACACACATGCTTACACAGATAACACCTACATGCTTTTGTCATAATTTAAAGACACAATTATGTGAAATAATGATTTTTCTCCCATATACATTACTAGGCATGAATATGAAATTTCTTGACCTTTGACAGACCTCTGAGTGTATTCGTGCGCACTCTATGAATGGATTAAATTAAATATAATTAAAACCTCAGGCAAATGTAATTTACACAACTCCTGCAACATTTTTCATTACTATGGTTATTGCAAAAATACACAAGTCTTCATTATGTTCAAATTGTTTTGTATGGGGAAAGTATGGGGAAGGAAACTGACCTGGACTTATACCCATGTCCACAAAAACAAAATTAACTATGTTTCCAGGTTCTCATTCACAAAACAAGTAACTTGCTTGCTTACCCTCTTTATTTTCTGAGATACAGAAGGTGATGGACAGATACTGTTGACTACACGCATAAAGAGCATCAACAAACTTTTGAATGACTGGCACTAATCCATCATAAAACATACAGAACACAGAGAATAAATTCTCTTCTAATGCCTAATAAGCAGTTATATCCTCTAAATCCTTTAAAACACACATTCAAAAAAAACTTAAAATGAATGTCAACACATTCACAAATTGTTATAAGAAAGGTATGTAAATATGATGTACATCATTACTGACAGTGAAAAATGAAGCACAGAATATACAGTATCCTCTGTTTAAAATACCCTCATCTTTCAACATCTGCAGAGCATTAAACACCAGCTGCTGAGATGTCATTCAATGATCAAAGCACATTTTGTTGAAAGTGGTTTCCAAGTACCGCACAATGGGGGGGGGGGGATAGGAAAAAAAGACAAGACAGCAAGCCTTACCACATTTCTTTAAGATGATCCTACAAACTTGTTTCACAATACCCAAAACCACCTCCAAAACAATAACTTTTTGGAAAACCTTACAAAGCGTATACTTCATTGATGGATCAGCCTCAAAATTGCAACAAGATCGACTGCAAATGTTGAAAGAAACATTCACATATAACAATAAAAAGTTCCATACAATCAAACAAAACAAAAACATAATTAACAAATAAACTGCCTGTTAAGTTTTTGATAAACTATACATTATGATAAGCATTTGTCTTAATTGAAACATGAAACCCAAATCAAGAAACTTCATTGTAAGTCATCGATTTTATTTTGCTGTACAGTAAGACATAGTACATATAAGGTACATCAATCTGCCTCATCACAAGACTTTAATGTAACTGAAGTAGGCTATGTAATACAGACATCCTTGTTATAACTCAAATAACAATTTGTTTTTTAAATTTCACGAAAATGAAACATTATAATTAAAACTACAGCATGCCATAATGATGTATAATTGAGTTCAGTAAATTTAGGAAATGTGCATTTTGATTTGGAATTCTTTCTTCTGCCCATAATGACCTTATCACATGAAAGAATTCCACCTTCCTGTTCACAAGGTTGAAATGACATTTAATTCTGACAGAATCTCTGGTGATGCAATTCATGTGATACATTCTTTTTGTCACAATATTTGAATAATGATGATGACAATCACTGTCAATTTTGGGATCAAAATCTGTTACCTCCATATCTTCTTTCTGATGTATGAGGACACAACAATGACTCTCAGACAGCTCTCTCCACCATATTTAAACACATTCGGCACTTACATATGCAGGTGTTCCAAAATTATACATCTCTTCCTGCACAGTGTTACACTGGCACTGTCATATATATCTCAAACACAAGTTCAGCCCAATAAAAATATTTATTTCAACTACTTTTCAAAATATCAAGACAGGAACACCAGTAATGTATGACACTGCTTCTAAAAATATGAAGAAATGGTCTCTTATGAAGACACACTGTGTCTCTTCTGGTGGGTTTTCATTAGTGTCTTTGTTATGAAGTTCTTATGGCATACTTTACATTGGAATGGCCTTACACCTGAATGGTAGCGTTTGTGAACTGATAGGGAGGACGGTTGTGTGAACTTTTTACCACATATATCACACACATGGGGTCGATCACCTGTATGTGTCCGCAAATGCAAACGAAGGGAAGAATTCATCGCAAACATTTTGCCACACACATCACATACTTCCGGTTTCTCGCCAGTATGGACACGGTGGTGAGCCTCCAGTGAGGTGCTACTGGCAAGGGTCTTGCCACAAACATCACACAGAAAACCAGTATGGGATTTCACATGCTTTAGTAATGATCCCTTGAGCTTAAACTTGCTGCCACACACCTCACACTGGAAGCCTGGTACCTTCTGTTCAGCAGGATGGGAATTCTTCATGTGCACATTCAAGTAATACTTGTAGAAGAAAGCTGATCCACAGATGTCACATTTAAACTGTTTTTCCCCTGAATGTACAATCTTGTGATTATCCAACTGATGCTTAGCCAGAAAACCTTTACTGCACACATCACACTTAAAGTCATATGCACCCAGATGTTTTCTCTTATGCAGTTCCAACGCTCGCTTTGACGAAACAGCCTTACCACAAGCCTCACAGTCATAACCCTTAATCTCATTATGACGCTTTTTATGGGCTGTCAACTCATAATTACGTTTAAACGTTTTGGTACACATGTTACACTGATATGGCCGATCGTCTTTATGGCCAACAATGTGCTTATTCAAACGCCAGTTATCTGAGAATTCTTTACCACAGAACTGACATGTGAAAACTTTATCATGATTATCAGGTGGCACAGGAAAGTCTTGATTTGCATTGATGCTTCCAGTTTCTTGAGAATGAAGAGTGAAGAGATCTTCTTTCAACTCGCTATTTGTTACGGCAGTAACAGCAAAACTGTTTGACATCAAATGTAAATTAATTTCAGACTGTATATCAAGGCAAGAACTTCTATCAATACATGCTTCAAATGGATGCGTCACACGGTACCCATGTGGTAAATAAGAACAAACCACTGGTGCTTCAGAGCAACCTGCAAAACCAGCACTCTCATTCATGCTACAATTTGTATCAACATTTCCTGTACCAGCAGCATCAGACTCTCTGTTACTGGCATCTTCTGAAAACCTAGAAAGAAGAGAAATTTGTTACAGTCAAAATGCTGGATGATAGTTTCACTATGAGAATATTACAGTGAAAACATCTTGCAAGCTTCTGGTCCAATGCTGACACCATAAATAATTTTCAACCCTAAATTCATATATTTAAAATTATACATCAACAATGGAACTCAGAAAAACATCTATCAAAGGAGGAAACAGCATTGTACAGTTACCTTTCTTGCAGCTGAGGCTGTATATGCGTAAAACCAAAACATTAAAGCCATTTTTTCATGAAAACATACATGTCTTGAACTGGACAATAAGTAATGCCTGAACTAAATTAAACAGTCCTAAAACTACCTAAACTAAGTCAAATAACCACAGCAGTACAATCACTGCATGTGGTATGAAGAAATGCAAGATGGCAGATCTAATACATCTAGTGTAAAGAAATGCCTATTGGGAACAAACTGCAATGTAGGCAATGGCTATCCTAAAGTATCCAAAAGTTCTCTGGGGGCATTAAATGGTTTTCATTGGTCCTTCCATGGCACATGACAAGACAGTAATAAAATACGCAACTGAAATTAGGGTGGCACCTACAACCAGGAATTATATTTTTAGTTACATGTTAACAAGTCATTAGAAAAACATGGTATGTCCTACAATGCCCAATTATTGTTTTTATTTTGTGACCATGCAAGACTCTTATTCATACAAATTCTGGTACTTTACACCCTAGTTTACCTTCAGCTCAACTCTATGGCTCACTGAACATTCATCACAGAGGACAAGGCTGTTAACAGCTTTCTTTTCCCCCATTCTTGCCTACTTCAGGATGGTCATTTCTGGTCAGTAACACATCACACAGGAAGCACAAAACATACCTGTTCTCGTCGCTGTCCGAGTATTCCATGCTCCACAAAATGTAGCTTCTACCTCATCTTAAGCTGAGCTAAAATCGCTTTTGGAGGAACACTTCCAAACATGAAGCAGCTCCATGAAATGTGGCTTTAGCACAGCAAGGAACTCATCTCTAATAGCCTTTCAGTAATATCATGTCTTTTTATATCGATCCAGCAAAATTTCATTCTTGTCTGGGCATACATACATCACCAAGTCTCAACTGTGGATGCCACGGCCACAATGTGGATACAACACTAGTAAATAACTGCTGAAAATGCTTCCCTTGCATTGAATCAACTTTTCTTCATAAGTTCAGTAGTTTCACGGTACATAATACAGGTGGTGTTGGCCTGTGTTACAGGGCTGCAAAACTCCCCCTTCAACTGTGCATTTGCAGATTGGTATCTGTGTGTGTAGTAGTGTTCCCCACTGCCTTCACACAGTTTGTTTTGAATTTCAAATCACTGTTTCCCTTATGCAATTTGTTTTTTATGTGAACATATGTATGTTAAGTTACAAGGCCAGGAAACATGTTCATGAAAAATTTAAAAGTAGCCACATGACACTTCTCCATCAAAACCAATACTAGAAATATCCAGCAAGGACAAAATACTTGCCACTCTGTAAGATGTAAAGAGACTTCACATGAAAATTTGTATGTTCTAAGTTTTAAGGCCAGGAAACATTTTCATATAAAATTTAAATGTAGCCACATGACACTTCTGTGTCAAAACCAATGGTACAGAAATCCAACAAGGGCAAAATATTGCCACTCTGTGACATGCAAGAGACAACAAACTTGGTACACCAGTACCCTGTAAGAAGAATGACATGCATGGTCCTTTTATTATGAATGTCTCTCCAAAGCACCTTCAAGGACTGATCACCAAAACAGGCTGACAGACTTCATGGTATGGCTTCTTCAAGCAGCCCAGATGTGATCAACTGAGCAACCAATTACCTGCATTACATTATTTAGGTCATAACTACAGTCGAAAGATGAAAAGATATGAGACTCTTACAACAGTGCTGAACAATTTATGAGTCTTCTGGGAAAATGCACTGTGTTTACCAGTAAATAATTACCACCCTTTGGGAGGAGCATACTGCCTCCACCTTCACTCTCTATAGTCATGTCTTTAATACATAATATACTTGCCAGTCTATCAGTCCAATTGGATTGCTAGACACTGAAGGTCATTGCTGGCATTGGATGTTCAACTTCAGAAGAATTTACTATTCAAAACCCCTCAGATACTTTGAAAACTTTTACCAAATCCAGTGCAAAATTATCCTATCCACAGTGAGTGGGTCCCGTTCATTTTAAAATTCAGTGTACACTTCCAGTTTGTAACAGCAAATCCTGAGTGTATCACTTAGTTAATGTGTTTCTTATGTAACAGCTTCAACTGACCATGTTTCAAGTACATTAAAATGCTTGAACAGGATTTTATTCTGGAACATGCTATTCAGGATAGGATAGCTATATTCTGCAACATGCAACGCAGACATGTAAAACACTGTTTTGTAGTTGGGAATAGATGGGTTGTTCATGCAGTCCTTAATACATTTCATTGCAAGGCATGCCACAATATTAATAACACCTTGCTGGATGGAAGAAGCATTTGGTTGTTTCCAGCTTAAATGTGACCTCTGCTAGAGCCTACAGAGTGCTCATATATTGTGTAAGGAAGGCTGTGATTCATGAGAACTTCATGAACAAAAGGCCTCATCCAATCTGACAGATTAGTCAACAATAATCAGCAAATTTAATCCAGATCTAGGAATAAATTAGCAAACTGAACAAATACACTCTGATTTGAAGGTACAGATTAGCTTCCTAAGAGGAGACATACCTTCCATAATGTCCTTTTGATACACTTGGCTCACAAATGCAGAGAATACCAACCATTCATCATATATTTCACAATTCACATGACAGTACTTTCTTCAAAGCTGCAATATTTACAATTAGAAATTCCACCACTGATGAACCCGCTAGTCATGGTATTAAAATTCAGCACTATCAGAGTGTGTTCAACTGTCATACAAGGTCACTATTCCACTGACCTATATAAGCACATTTAAATGCTTGGATACTACAATAGCCAAGGAGGGATAACAGTGTATGAAGTGTAATTATCTACAATGAACTCATGTTTCACCATGCACAATTATAACTCACCTATAAGATGAACTATGCAATGCATAAATATAAGTTATGGCATACTTTGATGCATCATTTTTTCACAGGTCACACATCGCATAACCAATCAGTAATGTCTCCACCAAACCATCACTGCTCTAGTGTTAACAAACTTCTTGCCCTAAGAACACCAATGCTGAGACAAGTCCTTCCACTTCAGTGTCCAGTCTCTGTTGGCACCCACCTTATATTCTATCCCAGAAACAAGTCATTACCAATTTTGGAGGGTGGGAGGTGGGGTGAATAAGCACAGAGACTTCACAACAGTTGGGGAGCAGCTCTACCTGTTCAGACAGAAGTAATGTGTGGCACATCCACACTTCATAGACAAAAAGCAGGACAGTCACAGACCTACTTCACCAACCATTCTTTAGCGTATCACCCTAACAATATTAAGCGTACAGTACAAAAACTAAGTCTATGCGCAAGTTAATTTTTCCATCACGAGGAACAAGACATTCCAGGTAAAATTTGTGATACTGCATAAGGGATATACAGATTCTGATAAGCCAACATTCAGGGGTTATTGTAACAAGTTTGTAGAGATGACTGAGGCATTCTAAACCAAAACATCATGTGTCTCATCAGAGAAACCATTATAAGTGGCTTAAAAATTGTATCACAGTATTCCAGGATATAACACTACGCAGTATGGTTGACAGGAATCAGTCTCAGAGAAGTCTCTTCAAGGTGGTAAAGACAGCAGATAATGCGAAAACATTTGTATCAGTCCACCAAACTACAAAGCCATGCCACACCAGTGCACATGGGATTTGTTGTAAACACCATGACACCTCTCCAAGTTCTCCAGATTTTTCCTGTCACTGTAGTTCTACAAATGCTACATACTAATGTCATTTCTCTACCATTGATGCAGTATACTCTTAGAAACAAAGAATGTCATTAAATTAAACACCCCCTTCCCCACAAACGTGCGATCTCAAACCACCATTATCTCACTGCTATAAGAATCTCAACTCACATGGCTTCAAATATTCCCAAAATTTCAGAGCACTGATATATAGCATTAGTTACTACACACAGCCTCATGCAGGTTGCAACTATTCTGAAATTTACAAGTTCATTCCAGTTTGTGAAAAACTGTGATAAGTAATGTCCTGAATCTTCAAATGCAGAACAAACAAGCACAATTCTCCCTGAAACATTGTTATGGCACAATACACGTAAATAAGTGTTACGGGTGACCTTCACTATTCACGATAAATCTGTGAAAAACATCTAAGGTGTTGGTGGTAATTTCTACATAAAGGCACTAAGAAAACCTGGTATGAACGTGTGAAATAATCTGAACTCATCCACACTCAACATAAAAAATGCACAAACTGAGAAAATCTCACAAAAAATAAATAAATAAATAAAATAAATATAGAAATAAATAAAAAGCACTATGTTTCAGATGTTCTGAATCACAATTCAATATGGTGTAGCCATTCTGGAACACATTTGTTTTAAAAATAAGACGCAGTGTTATATTAGTCGACCAGACACTAATCCATATGACTGGGGGGCTACTATTCCCACATGTTTTACTCATCAACGCAATAAGATACTAGTTGCATGTAAGCATGTAACTACACAGCTTCTTTTCACAGCAACATAGAATGTGTCAGAAGTCATAAACAACTGATCAAGCAACTTATTTATAATGAAACTGTAGGAAGGATCAACAGGTTATATCACAAACTCAAAGCTGAAAATGTCGTCAGAATCATTTCCTTAAATGTGTTGCGTACAAGATTTCTGGAATTATCACTGTCCAACACATTCTCATGTGTTTGTAACATATGTGTAAAAATATTCCTCACCTACTAGAAGAACCCTAACAATATAATGAACTACATATTTTTAAGAAATGTTCAGTTATCTCTTTGCTGTCACATGAAATATGCAGAAAACAGCACAACACCAAAAATGGTGGCATTTAGGAGACATTCTATAAATGTAAACGGTGATAAAAATGAATCTGTATCAGTATTCGTAATGTGAATTACCACATACACTACATGTTACAGTGATAAATATCTGGATGGAAATTAACGTTTATCTTCCATGGTAGGTCTACACACTCTACACCTACTGGTAGAAGAAGTCAGACTAAGTGAAGTGAAGGTACACATAAATTTTTGTGTTTGCTTAATGTGAAGGATGAAGAATATTTGAAAAGAAAAAGATAAAATCATGGAAAAGAAAAAGGCATTTTGTTGAAAACTTAGTGTCTTAAAAATGCAGTGAACACCTATGTTGCCTAAATACATGAAATAAATTTCTTGGAGTACTTTCATACACGTGTCACAAATATGGTGTGAAGGCAGGACAAAGATTAATATCATCAAAACTTATTGTGCTTTGTGTTAAAATGTTGTAATGATTCAAGAATCAAGTATCGGCCAAAAAAAAATTTGGTCACAATGTTACTATTACTCAGGGAGATTCAGATCAGTAGGTACACACAGAATTCAGGCACTGCCACACACACTCTATGAATTAGACTTATAACAAATTTTCCTTTGATGATCAAAACCTTTTTATTAGATAAATTGCAAGCATTATGTACATAAAGACAGCATCCTACCATACATGTCAAAATACAAGGTACATATGACACAACTGAAGTTTTACAGTTTTTCAAATCTCCCAAAACACAAAACTTCACCTACTGGGAAATATCATGGCATTTCTGGTGAGTTTTCATCAATGTCTTTGTCACAAAGTTTTTTTGACATATGTTACAGTTGTATGGTCTGTCACCTGTGTGATAGCGCTTGTGAATAACCAGGGAGGAACGCTGTGTAAATGTCTTTCCACAGAGATCACATGAGTGTGGACGTTCACCAGTGTGCATCCTCATATGTACACGAAGGTATGAACTTGTGTTAAAAGTCTTTCCACATACATTACAGATCACTGGCTTCTCACCGGTGTGAATGCGGCGGTGAGCACGTAGTGATGATTGACTGCTGAGAGCCTTTCCACAAAAATCACACAAATATCCAGTATGGGTCTTCATATGCCCCAGCAATGACTGTCTCAGCCTGTACTTACTACCACATATTTCACATTGGAAGCGGGGTACGGTCTGGTCATCAACCTGATGGCGATTCTTAATATGGATTTTCAGGTTACCCTTATAAAAGAAAGCCACTCCACACACATCACATTTAAATGATTTGCCTGAATGCACTTGCTTATGCATTTCCAATTCGTACTGAGATACACAACCTTTACTGCACACTTCACATTTGAAATTATATTCACCAAGATGCCTTTTCTTATGGAGTTTCAATGACTGCTTGGTGGATGCAGTACACCCACAAATATCACACACTATGTGGTCTTTAATGCCTTTATGTAATTTCATATGAGCTGTTAACTCATAATTCCGTTTGTAAGCCTTGTTACAAAATGTACAAACAAATGGCCGATCATTCTTGTGGCTTACAGCATGCTTATTCAAACGACACTTACTTGCATATTCTTTACCACATAATTCACATTTGAAAACTTTCAAACTTGCATGTGATTTCACAGTTATGCTGGGCTTTAAATTACTATAGGCAGCTGTTTCAGTTTTTGTGGTGGAATTGCCTGATTTTGAAATTGTGTTTATTTGGGTTTCTTCAACATAACTGCTTGCATTTATATTCAGTTGTGTAGCAAGAACTTGGACATTCCCTGGCTTATAGCCATCACTGAAACATGACTGAGAAGGTACATAAGAAAGATGCGCAAAAGTACTGAAATGATTATGTCCACCATCTAGTGCTTCACTCATCCTAAAACCTGTGATATCCATATGTCCAGTACCTCTGACACCAATGTCTTCAATACTGGTATCTTCTGAAAACCTAGAAAGAAGAGAAGGCTGTTATATTCAAACTGTGGTGTCCCAACTGACTAACATGATACTTGTCAAACAGCAAGCAAGCTGTACCTCTCCTTGGTTTACTTCGATATGGAACTAAATGGTGCAAGGTAATAAATCCACTAATAGAAATGAAATATGCATGAAAAGAGCAATCACAGAACATTAATTTATAGACCCAAAATATCAGTAAATCTTGTACTGCAGTTTACACTTCTCTTGTACTGAAGATCTGTTACACATGTTAACAAACAAGTACATCACAAAGTCTGCACACATTTCACCAAAGCAAACCCCTCCCCAAAAAACTTGCCTCAGTTAACAACCATTAAAAGCTTCTGCTGAAGACTTTCCAAGCTACAAACAGCTGATAGCAAAAGGGACTGTCACTGATTCACACCACAAAGAAAGCTTAGGTGTAAAATACCATAGCCTCCCTTATAAATCTAGCACATGTTAAAATGTATCAACAATATCAACAATAAGTCATCAAAATTTACTATCAAAGAGTTCCCTACACTCAAAACTTAAATGATCAAATTTCCTACACTATTAATAATTTTGCAATACTACATCAACTAGAGAAAATAAAAGGACCATATGTGTCAAAGACCGCATTGGAAGGTACAAAACACTGCAGCAATATTTGCCTGAAATTACTCTGAAAACCCTTAAATCCTCCTAGCTGGAATTCAAGCCTGGTGCCACCGTCAACTGAGACACATCTGCAAAGAACTATACCCTCTTTTCAGCAGGAATTACAGACACGATGATATGCAACACTTCCAACAATTGCCCTCAACTGCATGAATTCTATAAAAATAATAGAAATGAACAAACTAATTTCATGAACACAGCCACCACAGGTAACAAGAACAGAAAAGCATCATCTATTTGGTACAGGAGTTATGTGCCATAAAGGGTACTAACAAAAAAAAGTCTTCTTTCTGAAAGTTTATTGCTTACAATGGCTTGAAACTCACAACATGAGACAAGTCAATCATAACATTTCTACAAAACTTACAGTCCCTAGCATACTGCCAACTCATGTCTCCTGGGATCTAACCCTGTATAAGATTGTTAAGTTTTGCAGAAGCTTGCTCCCTGAATCTTCAACATCCCAAGCCAAATGCACAGCCTGAAGATGTGGGCAGCATACTTCCTCAAACAATGGTAATTATTTATCAATAACTATGCTGTAATATCCCAGCAAGACTAAATTTTATCAGCTCTGCTGAGAAAAACTTGAAACCTACAATCAGATCCAGTCTTCAAACCACATATAATCTCAGCAATGCAACATAATCAATCCTCATTACTAGATTAGAGTGGGGTAAATGGAACCACAAATTCTAACAGTAGTTTTGCAAGTACTATAACTTCATGGCAAATTCTGCTGTACATGCAAGCTTTTATATTCTTCTCCTCTCCTCAATATCATGTATTTTGGGGCAAAATATGTCTCCTCTTTGTATCTTTTTCATATAAGATTCATCCATGACTCTGCTTGATTCACTCAATGGGGTGGAATCTTAACTCTGCTGAATACATGAGATGCACTACATACTGGGATAACTGCTTTGAAATGAGCACATCAGTAGAAGTTAGAATTTTTACATTACTTTCTTTCCCTTCAGAATTTTTTATAGTATTGGCAATTATAGACATACTAACAGGAAAATGCTACAATGATAACTGTATGAATGAATGAATGGATGGATGGATTGTATGTATGTATGTATGTATGTATGTATGTATGTACATTCAAAAATTTTAGTAACATAACAGAAACATGCAGGAGGGTGTGGTTGCCAAGGCTTTGGTGCAGTTTGCTGACACAGCAAACACAAGAAGTACATTTAAATTAAATTTAATGGAATACCCAAGTGACTGCATAATTTTACTTGCCCACAACTACCTATTTAAAGGGACAAGTGGAATCACAGCTGTGTGACTCTCAAGTTATACGTACTCCAAATGTTCTCAATTGCAGAAATAGAATTCTTGGATCAAAACGCCAAACCTCACAAACTAGATGATTTCTACAACAATTAGCATGGAAGATGCACAAGCTCCAAAAAACAGGGGCCAATTTGGTCTCTCAGTTGATACGACAGTTTTAGAACAGCCTGTTACCTCACACACTTTCATGACAGAATGATATACATTATGCAGGATTAAACAGCCTCTACAGTTCCACATATCCAATTCCATCCTGCATCTCTCAGCCAACTACAAAATGTAAATCACTACACAGATATAATTACAGCAAATGATTCCACAATTAATTAGCAAATGTTGCAGGACACAGTGACACATACAATAACACTTCTATGCAATCTGAGATAATATGAAAGCATGGATTTAAGAGTATGGAAGGACGTAAAAAAAAAAACCTCACGAACTAAATTACAGTTCGTGACATGTGGTATCTGTGGAACAAATAAATTGTCCCTATTAACAAACAGAAGGAAAAAAACTCACATCAGATGTTACTGTCAATCCTTACTGCATGATATACCATTCATGCATGAAACTGTGATTTCATTTCACATCAGGTTAAACATTGGTATAATCTCTGACATCTGTCATGCATTAAAGAAACAATATACAAATACAACAAATCAGTACAATTACTACGGATTTTGAAGAAATGAAGTAATTCCTGTAACTGCATATTAAAATGAGTTTCAATTTAACAGTACTCCACAAAACTTGTCATATGAACTGTTTCTGCATGTGGTACAATGACTATGAATAGTTAATGTTCATCAAATACCTTTCCAGCTCATAACACTCCAAGAAACAAGAGGATATTTTACCCCATGCTTCCTAACTTTGAGAATGGAAGAACCTGACACTAACCACAGTGTGAGATATCACAATTGTCAAGACAAATTCTTACTAGCAGGACTCTGGCTTTGGGGAACCATGTCCAATATAAATCATGAATATAACTCAAACATAGCTGCCACTTCCTTCACTCAACGTTAACAAGCATGTAATAACATTACACAGCAGACAGCATTTTCATAGCCACTGCCAAGAGAACCTTGGAATTCATTTCCCTGTGACTTTGAATGCAACGAAGTTTACTGGCAAGAGGTTCTGGTGGCAGCATTCCAAAGCCTCTTTCATGTAATGAGACCCATTTTCATGTTGTCTCATTCCACCAGTATTACAATGATGTCAGAACAAGCATATACTTTTATTTCTTCTAAAAATAGTATCTGTCACTACTCAAACAAAATAAAAATGCTCAATGCCACAGATGTCTAAATACTAATAATCCAGGTAACAGAACAGGTATAACCAACAGACCCTGGCAGGATGATGAAGAGGTATCAGTGCTTTGCAGGAACCTAACTATGAAAAAACTATAAAATGTCACAGCCCAGAAAGTGCTTGGAACACATCAACATGAGAACTTCAAATGTCACTGAAGAATTCAATTAAAGAATAATTTAAGAACATATGCCCCTACGATACACTGTGACTCTTCTGATGAGTTTTCATCAACGTCTTTGTTACAAAGGCTTTGTGGCATATGTTACAGTGATATGGCCTACTGCCTGTATGATAACGTTTGTGGACAATAAGGGAAGACCGCTGTGTAAATTTCTTACCACACTGGTCACATGTGTGGGGGCGTTCACCTGTGTGCGTCCGCACATGGATGCGAAGCGCACTACTGGTAACAAATGACTTTCCACATATGTCACAGACTACTGGTTTCTCACCAGTATGGCGGAGATGGTGTGAATGAAGTGAGGTCTGGCCAGAAAGGGCCTTGCCACATATATCACACAGATATCCAGTGTGGGACTTCATGTGTGCCCGGAACAGCTTCCTCAATCTGAAATTACGTCCACAAGTTCTACAGTGAAAATCCGATGTGTCTTGTTGAAGAGGTGTATGATGATTTTTAATGTGGGCATTCAGATCTCCCTTACGAGAGTAGGCCCTTCCACAAACACCACATTTAAATGGTTTATTTCCTGAGTGCACTACCTTATGATTCTCCAACTCATATTTGGAAATGAAACTTTTACCACACACTTCACATTTGAAGTTATATTCACCACGATGCCTCTTCTGATGGAGCTTCAATGCAAACACTGTAATAGTAGAATACCCACAAACATCACATACATGATCCTTAGTTCCTTTGTGCACTTTCTTGTGAGCTGTTAAGAGGTAGTTTCGTTTGAATGTTTTGTTACAAACATTGCAGGTAAATGGCCGCTCAACCTCATGACAAATGTTGTGCTTATTTAGATGCCACTTAGTTGTATATCCTTTACCACAAACATTGCACGTAAATGAACGCTCATCCTTATGACATATACTGTGCTTATTCAGCTGCCACTTAGCTGAATATCCCTTGCCACAAATTTCGCATTTGAATACCTTAATCCTGTCAATAATATTCATTATTATGCTGGAGTCTGAGCTGCTACTTATGCCTGCTTTTGGTGGCGTGGCAATGCGGACATTTGTGAGGTGATCACTGGCAACATCAACAACTGTCTGTGAAGAAATGTGTGCAAGTGGTACAAAGGTATAAATTCGATTCTGTCTGCCCACTTGTGCTGCAGGTATGTCTGTTCTACCTGTGCCTTCACTCACACTAATACTTGAAGCATCTGCATGTCCTGTATCTCTAACAATGGGGCCTCTGATTCTGGTATCTTCAGAAAACCTAGAAAGAAAAGAAGTCTACTGCAGTCAAAATAGGATAGCAGTGATACCTCTGCTTGTACCTCATCATGGAAAAACCTGGTAGTCACCACGAATCTGAAACCAATTACCTATAGCAGGTTGAAAAGACAGGTGCAGCATCTTAAGCCAAGTATATGAATTAAGTATTTCAGATACCAGTTACATTTCATCTCAATATTCAGGCAAAACCAAATGGTGCAATAATGATTCCTCATGTGCATCAGGAATATTTTTCATAGACAATTTTCATAAATGGACTACTATAAATAATGTACACACATAAAAATGGCACCCCCTGTTTCTAGCCCAGTGAGGAACAAGAAAATGAAAGAAAAAACAGCTGGTCTCAGAGTGAAGATGAGGTAGGGCTTAGGGTAAAATTTGATAGGAATGACAAGAAACAAACAGCTGGTGTTGTAAGCTGACCAACACACCCAAGAAAAGAAATACTGAGGGCAAACAGTGCAGCAGATCTGTAAATGCTGATTATAGAATATGACAGTTTTAATATCATCACTACCATCCACTTTTTCTGTGATGTGTTTCATTGTTAAGGCACTTTTCTCTCATAAACTAGTTTGTATATACTGCTCCTATTTTCCATACCTCCTCCCCCTTACATGACAATGTTACTTAATGTTGCTTAATCAGGCGGGATGACAAAAAAGGGTAGAATAGAGATAAATCAGTAATACTGGTTGCAATAAAATGTTAATAGCTTTATAAGTATCTTTTACCGGTTCCCAAAATACAGTAAACACCAAGTGGCAATATGTTAGAACATATGAAGCTATTTATCACAAGGTTCCAATAAGCACAGAATTCTGCAAAAAATGCTGCAGATGCAAAAATTAATTTTAAATAACCATACAGAATTTCACGTGTCAGTCTTAAAAATTGTAAAATGTATAAACAAATGAAAGAGAAGATGGTTTTTTTTTTCATATGTCTTCCGCAAGTTAATGCATGACTCTGAAACTGCAAAATTTGAAAGTTCTCAAACCGATGCTGATAAAGATTCACGTCTTTTGGGATATTACACTGTGCTGATGAGCAGCAGTTTCCCACACTTCAGGGGTGCTGTACTCCTTCAAAACGAGGCTAATATACTGCAGACACAGCAAAACATCCCAGACAGTTTGGATCTTCATAAAGTTGCTGTATATGACAATATCTGCAAATTCAAGACTTTACACTGCCGTTCTGCACACACTACACAGATGAAACCTTAGATGCCTTCCAAGGATACATGCTCTCATAGTGGAGAGCTTGCCACATACAAAACGCAATCCCTGGAAGAAATCATCCAGCAACAGGGAAATGAAGGGTATTAACAGTGACATAATTTATATACTGATATTTACACACATCTCAACAGGTGGTAACAGGTCACATTCAACAAAAAATGTGGTTGAAGGCTGGCATTCCCAGTTTCATAAAACTGACGTTTTCTCGTATTTGAAAGTCAGCAAAGTACTGTGCTGACTTTCATTGAGCACATAGGCTGCTTCCAAGATACTGTATAACGAGATCCATCACATTTATGCAACTCTACAAATGCCTACATTTTATCCATTTGACTCTTTTACACCATGTCAGCTGTATACAAAAGTAACTAATTTGGTTTTATGCTGTATTACATTTGTCTGATTCCAATGATAGACCCTTCAGGACCGCAATATTTAGGAAAGTTACGTTTACAAACACCTAAGGAATAGGTCCGTGTGTTTTGTTGGTTGAGTGTTATGAATATGTTACCTAATGCGCTGCATGAACAATATGACATCTGTGAACCAGTTTCAAGACCATAAAATTGGCTGCCTGGCAGAAACGTTCCAGCAGCTGCAAATGTGGAACAACAGAATTCATCGTGTAATATTCAGCACACTGCACATTTCTTCTTTGAACTACAAAACCTGTTGAGGTTCAAGCTATGTTGTTTACAAAAAGTCTTACCATTAATAGCAATTACAGCCACGAAATAAAAAACAGCCATCTCCAGGGTTTCACACCCACAAATTAAATTTTATTCCATTAAATGTACAAATTTACAATAACACATAATAAAAATTATCTTCCAAATGGATGTGACATTCTTATACAGAGAACCAAAGTGCACAACCTTAACAGAACATTTTGTCTGTGTGTCTTTCTCTACTCACATTCATTACACACAACTGTCAACTGTGTGTAGGCCATACCACAGTGCCACATTCAATTTTTTTTTTATCTTAAGTAACACCAAATTGGCAGTGCCATAAACTCTCAAAGTCAAACAACAAGGCTGACCCCCCCCTCCTTCCCCCCCCC
>Ga0209628_10000615_pt1 | contig 22043 bp, 14 predicted proteins | sample TergutCu122P4_FD_187285 | JGI IMG/M metagenome (GOLD analysis project Ga0209628, IMG submission 187285) | Cubitermes ugandensis P4 segment gut microbial communities from Kakamega Forest, Kenya - Cu122 P4 (SPAdes) (version 2) | ecosystem: Host-associated > Arthropoda: Insects > Digestive system...
AAGTAGCGTTTCGAGTTCGGCAATCCGTTGGTCTTTGACATCCATGTGTCACAGTGTACTCCTTTTGCCACTTCGAAACAAGACCAATTTCATCGATTTAACGCGATTAGGCCGTGAACGGCTACAACAATTCGAAAGGGGTCGATCCGAACATCCCGCAAATCGTCGTCTTGTTCGATATTCCGATGGGGGGTGGGTTTTCCTTTGCCCAGCGAAGCGACCAAACAGCCATCGACATTGAAGAAGGAAGCAAACCATTCTGGACGGCGGACGGAAAAGCGTGCGTAGCACCAGTCCGTCTCAAGCCGGGTAAAACGTACGAAATCCTGCTGAATATCGAACCGTTCACCGGTTTTCGCAGTGTCGATGGCGTCAAGGCGGAAGGATTGTTCTACACATTTTCGACGGCCCGGGCACCGGTTTCCGAAGAAGGTCGTCAAAAGTACGCCGATCGTGTTTTGACGCCGAACGATAACGCCCCGGATTCCGGCCCCTCGCAGTCCGGTTCCTCGCAATCGGCAAAAGAATCGGCAAAGCCGGGTAATTCTTCATCGCTTTCACCGGAGTTGCAAAAAAAAGCGAATGAGGCGTTTCAAACGATGATCGACAGAAGCCGTTTTTGGCTTCTCGGGAAAACACAGGCAAAAAGCTGGGCCTATCACGCAAAAGTCTTCTCTCCGACGAAAAAAACGATGGAGGTTCTTGAGCACGATATTTCGTACGACCCGGCAAAAGGAATCGATTGGACGTTGATGCGTGGAACTTCTTGTAGCGGAATCGCCCAGGCCGTTGCCGTCCTGTTTGAAAAAGACCCGACCCAGGTTCAATGGATCGCCGCCGAGTTCGGTAGCGAACGAATCAGATTGGCGTTCACTGTAAGTCAACCGATCAGGATTTCGTACGGTAACGGATTGATGAGAACGTGGTATGGTCAATTCAGCCATAACAAGGTTGAGCGTGGTGTCATTATTCTCGATGCCAAAACGATGTTACCGCAAACGGCGTACACCAACGAAGGGGCCGGCGAACGGTTCGGCGACTACGTCAAGCTCGCCGATAATGTTTATGCGCCGACGAAAATCCGGGCGAAGTATGAGGAGATGAACTTCCTCCTGGAGTTCAAGATTTACGAACCGGACCTTTGGCTGTTGGACAAAAGCACCTACTCGGTCAAGCTGTCAGACGGCGAAGATTTCGGCTCGGTCGTCGAAATATCGGACGTTTACGTCAACGACGCCCCGGCGAAAGAGAAATGAGAACGCGGTACATTCAAGGGAATTCCGCTGATTTCGCATTCAAGGCGGATTCCCAATGTTTCTCGATTTCTTCCGCAGTGAGAACGCGATTGTAGAACGCCGTTTCCGCCATTTTTCCTTCCAATCCTGAAAAACGGTCACTTCGGTTACCGACGACGACCGATCCTTCAGCATCCTCAAATGTTCGAACAACATTGCCTTGAACATCAAGTTTTCCGTTGACGTAAAGCGAAACCTTGTTGCCCTCGCGGGTTACTACAAGGTGTGTCCATTGTTTCAAAGGAATCTCCGTTTGACCGACAAGCATGTCTTTCCCATCGTCACCGTTGTAGAAGAAAAGACGGCCTTTGGCTTTCCCTTCGTTGTGGGTACCCCCGATCCCCAAGTGGTCGCCCACCCGGGATTTCGCGGTTGTCCGGTCACGTGAAAAAATGTAGCCGGTTACGGGGCGAACATCGGAATCCAAACCATTCCAAACCCAAGTTTCGAACGAATAATCGGTGGACAGCCCTTCCAGTTTTCCGGTCAGGCAACCTCCGGCAAAATGAGCCGCCGGAACAATCACCTTCGCGCCGTCTTTCCCGGCGAATTCCGGTCCTTCCAACCAATACGCCGCACAAGGATGATAGGTTCCCTCTTGTTTTACGTTACCGGAACTGTCCGGACACACTTTCCCGTCGATATTGTTCATTCGCCAAAAAACAAAGGGATTGTCGGCAAGCACCGTCTCGGAATACGTTGTTGGGATGGAAGCGGGCGTTTTTCTCTTTTGCCCGGCCAACTCCTCCAGCAGACCGAGCGAAATTTCGACGATTTCCGTTTCCGCCGTAGACACCAAAGCGGCGGAACGTGCAGGCCAGGTATTGTAACCGCCAAAAGGATGAATTTCCGGCGGCGGAATATAACCTTCACCGCCATTGGCAAGCTCCAGGGTGATTTGCACCTCAAACGGGCTGCGCTTGGCAAGTTTGAGACCGGTGATCGCATAGACTTCGCAGGGAATCGCCGTAATACCGACGTCCCCAATGCGAATGGCCTGTAAAGGAATATTTCGCTTCGGCTCGGCATCAAGGAAAATCGCTTCGTAAGCGTAAACTTCGCTGCGGTCTCTGGGAAGAATATGGTCCATCTCACGGACCTTCTCACGGGCCCAAGCAAGCCGAAACTCATCCGGACGGCGGCGGTCAAAGGTTGAAACCACCTGTTTGGCACCAAGCGGAACCCAGTCGTGGTATTGAATGTCTGCCAGGTGTATCATGGTTACGTCGGCGAGTTTTTCTGCGTAATCATTGAGGCTTATGTTGACACGAGGCTGGCTGTAATCCATCCAATGCAAATCACCGCTTGTCCCCTGCGAATGCAGAACGAGGCCCGAAGACTCAGGATCAATACCAAGCCGCTTTTCAAGAATATCGCAATAGGGACCGAAATAATCCGGGCTGATACTGCCCGATCCGAAATAATGCATCGGATAGTTGGTAAAAACGGCAAAGGGTTTATCGTCCCGTGTTTTTAACGAGATAACGGACAATTGAGAATGGACCGGTCCTTGCGGTCCGATATAGTCGGGATTCTGGTAGCCCGGGTGCATCATCGCACGAACGGTTTGGTCGCCAAACGGGTCCGTGAGCATCTTGTCAGGTCGGGTAACCCAAACGCGACAGTGGGTTCCTTCCGGGTAATCGACAGCCTTCCAACCGATCTTCACCGGCACGAGTTCGGAAGCCGCTTGAACAATCGCTTCAATGGCTCTTTGACGTACCAGTTCGGTGAAAGTTTCGTCGGATGGTGCCCCCAAAGTACCGGCTACGGAACCGCTGGAATGAGTGTGCGTTGCCATGATCGCAATATGATCCGCCGGAATTCCCGTTTGGCGTGCCGCCTCGTTGCGAATGGAATGGCACAAACCGGTATCGAGAATACAAACGTCAAGGGTCGCCATCGCAATTCGGCTTGAACCGTTATTGAGGACCAAAGCCCGGACGAACACCGGGTTGACGACGCTGTTCGCTTGTCCGCTGAGAAATCCGCCGTTGACAATCACGGGAAATTTTTCGGGATTGATGTTGACCTTCGCCGTGCCCGCCGACAAGGTTTTTTCTTTGGAAAGTTCTTCGACCGTCCATCGAATCGCCTGGTGAACCGTTCGGCTGAAATTCGGGTTGGCATACGCTTTGGCATCATGGCCTTGCATGGTTGTGAAAACGGGGCTTTTCGCATATTTCCAGGTCCAGGCGATCACTTTGTCCGATTTCGGGTGATCCGTCGTCCAGAGAGCATGGACGTCCGGATGGATGTACGCTTTCGAATAAGTTTCATCGATGATCGTAAAGTCGTCGGTTCCTTGCGTAATCGGATGGTTCTTGTCGACGATCTTCACCGGAATCGTTTGGTCGTGGTCCCAAAGCGAGGTGTTGTAAGTAACACCATCGATGACATGGCCGTCCTTGTGAAAACATTGCCCACCGGTGATTTTGGCGAAATCCTCCCATCCGTTGAAGCCCCAGACGCTGTGGTGCAGGACGACCAAACCGATTCCCTCTCCAAGCAGTTTTTTGAAATTGTCCGTCTGTTCTTTCGTGAAAGGAAACGAGTAGGAATCGTACATCACGATGCAATCATATTGCTTTTCGAGGCCGGGACGGTAAAGGTCCAGGGCCTGTGGCATCTCGGCGGTGTTGTATGTGATGTCCGTAAAAGAATCAAGCATTGCGTACATCGCTTTTTCGTCGAATCCGTGTCCGCCGTGGACGAAAAGAACCCGGATTTTGGGTTGATCCTGATCGTGTTGCTGCGCCCCAAGCGGCAAGGCCGGGAAACAAAGGACACCCAAAACGGCCGGTAATAAAATCAGTTTATTGTACATCTCAAAGTAAACGGATTAGTGATTAGTGATTAGTGAAGAATTCCCTCCTATGCCCTATGCCCTATGCCCTATGCCCTATGCCCTTAAATTTCAACACCTTTTCCGACCTCATAACCAATCTGTTTACACTTTGAGAAAATGATTATACACAAACTCACGCAACATTTCACCTCCATCCCAAAAAACGCTTGACCCGAAACTTTGAAAACGGTATAATCGCCGCCGTTCCGAAATTCCTCATTTACCTTCTTGCCCCATGCTCCAGGAACTTCTCACGTCGGCACCTTTAATCAACCCGTCGCTTCTTGCGGCGGACTTCGGGAATTTGGAGCGGGAAATCCGCTGTCTTGAGTCAGGTGGGGCGAAAATCCTGCACTTGGACATCATGGACGGACATTTCGTTCCGAACCTGAGCATCGGCGTTCCGGTCGTCGAATCAATCCGAAAAATCACCGACCTGCCGCTTGATGTTCACCTGATGCTCGACAATGCGGACCGGTTTCTCGTCCCGTTTCGCAAAGCGGGAGCCGATTTTCTGACGGTCCACATCGAAATTTATCCTGATCCCAGGCCGGTTTTGGACGAAATCCGCTCACTCGGAGCAGAGCCGGGACTCGCAATCAACCCGCCGACCCCGGCGGAAGCGTTACTTCCGTACCTGAACGATTGTTCGCTGGCCCTGACGATGAGCGTCATGCCGGGATTCGGCGGTCAGGAATTTAACCCGGTCGCTTTGGACAAAATTCGCAGATTCCGCGATCTTGTCGGCCCGGATTTTCTCTTATCGGTCGACGGCGGCGTCAACGAGAAGACGATTGCCTGCTGTGCCGACGCCGGAGCGAATCTCTTTGTCGCCGGAACCGCCGTATTTCAGGCGGATGATTACGGTAAGCAAATGCAACGTTTGTTAGGGGCGAGGGATTAGAAAACGTCCCACCTCCCACGCCCCTTAAATTCGGTTTTTGCCGCTTTTTTTCCAGTTAAATTTTTCTGATTCTATCAGGAAACTCTTTCTTTTCACAAAAAAAAAGGTACGCTAGAGGGGTAATTTCCACTAAAAAAAGAGACAGGGTGATCTTTACCCAATTTAACCATCTTTCCGGATATTCTGATAAATACGGCATGAGCACGGAAAAGTTCCTTGAACTCTTGGACAAAAGCGGCTTGGTCTCCAAAGACCAAGTCGACGAGGTCCTTGCGTCTTTGGAGTCTTCCGCGACCTCTCAGGAGATGGGCGACGGCGAATTTGTCGGAAAAATTCTTGTCGAACGCGGCCTGATTACCCCTTGGCATTTACGACAGCTCCTCAAAAAACGGTATAAAGGTTTTTTTATCCGGCAATACAAGATTCTCGGCCTGCTCGGAGCCGGAGGAATGAGTACCGTTTACCTTGCCGAACATACCTTGATGCAGCGGCGGGTTGCGATCAAGGTCTTGCCGAAAGAGCGTCTGAAAAAGGCCGCTTATCTCGACCATTTCGTTCGGGAAGCCCAAGTGATTGCGACGCTCGACCATCCGAACATTATCCGGGCTTACGATATCGACCGTGAAGACGATATTCACTATATCGTCATGGAATTTTTCGAAGGGGTTAATCTCCAGAAAAAAGTGGAAACGGAAGGACCACTTGCGGTTCCCGATATTGTGCTTTACATTCGCCAGGCCGCCGAAGCACTTGCTTACGCTCATAAAGTCGGAATTGTACACCGCGACGTCAAACCGGGTAATCTTCTGGTCAACGCGAAAAATCAGGTCAAGCTGCTCGATCTCGGCCTTGCAATGATTGACCAGAGGCTTTACAGCGGAAACCTTTCGTCAAGTCTCCAGGAAGCAAGTATTCTCGGAACCGCCGACTATCTCGCCCCGGAACAGGCGATTAACAGCCAAAACATCGATTCCCGTGCGGATATTTATGCTCTTGGGGGAGTGTTGTACTTCTGCTTGACCGGACATTCTCCGTTTCCAACCGGGTCCGTTTCCGAACGTCTCCTCGCGCACCAGCAAAAGGAACCGCCCAGCATTTTGAAGGACCGTCCGAATACGGCGAAAGATCTCATTGCGATCTGCCGGAAAATGATGGACAAAGACCCGAACAAGCGACATCAAACCGCAGGCGAGGTTGTTCGTGATTTGGACCGTTGGCTCGTCGCTCATGGACATCTCAAAATTCCCCCGAGTCTCGCGGAACGACCGGCGAAAATGGCGGATCCCGGGAAAAGACCGGAAGAAAGACCAAAAGAAAAACCGGCGGAAAAGTTGCCGCCGCTTACGCTTCCTCCGCTTCCTCCAACAGGAACGGGAGTATTGCCCAAATTGGTGCTTCCGTCGATCCCGAAAAAAGAGGGACAATCAATTCTGCCCTTATTACCGCCGATTCCGCCGCCGCTCTCCAAAAAGCAAGCGATGGAAGAGGAACGAAACGAATACCTGACTCCGGTTGCCTCGCCGAAATCGTTCGGAAAGTTCGACGAGGATTCCGTAACGTCCACGGGAGCCGGTCCGCTGATTTTCGGCGAAAATCAAGATGGTATCATCGATTTGACCGACGTTGACTTTGATTTGACGACCAACACGCTCGGCATGAAAACCGATGTCGATTTGACGGTCCATGAAGAACCGAAAATTGACGACTCGTTTCTCACGCCCGATTCTTCGGTGGATTTTGGGGGGAAAACCGACCCTGATATTGAATCGATTCTCAAACGTGAAGAAACACCGGCGATCAAGGAAGAGCCGAAGGTCGAGGAAGCGTTGACGTTCAAGGAAGAGCCGAAGGTTGAGGAAGCGTTGACGTTCAAGGAAGAACCGAAGGTTGAGGAAGCGTTGACGATCAAGGAAGAGCCGAAGGTCGAGGAAGCGTTGACGATCAAGGAAGAGCCGAAGGTCGAGGAAGCGTTGACGATCAAGGAAGAGCCGAAGGTCGAGGAAGCGTTGACGATCAAGGAGGAACCGGGAATCGAAGAAGTCCCGGCAAAAAAGGCGGAACCCAAAGTCGAAGAGGTTCCGGCGAAAAAGGCGGCCCCCAAGGAGGAACCGAAAAAAGAGTCGCCAAAAATTGCTTCGCAATCGGCGCAACCGCAACCGGCGCAACCGCAACCGGCACCGGTTGCACAACCCCAAAAGAAGGCACCGGAGAAGCCGAAATCACTCATTCAGGTCGATCAGCGGCAACCGCTTGACGCATCTACGGGAATCATGCGTGCTCCGATTTCCAGTGCGGTACCCACAGACACGCCGCCCACCGGGATCATGCGTGCGCCGGTTCCCTCGAAAGCGGGAGTGGTTCAACGGATTTTGCCGAGTGCAACGACCACCTCGGCACCGGATTCGACCAGTAGTACCGGAACGCATTCCTTGATTGCACAGGATCAAGTCGTTATCAAACCACCGACGCAGGGAAGAATACTGGACCCGCAACCGGTCTCCCGACAGACCCTGCAAACGCCGAGCGTCGATATTTTTCCGCTGGCGTCCGACTCGAAGGAAATGGATATTTTTCCTATTGCCGGGGAAGTACAGAAGCCGCGTAGTGCCGCTCCGCCTTCTCCGCAACCGACGGATAAGGTACCCTCGAAAAAGAAGCCATTGACCGACGACGATTACGACAAGATGATTACGAATTTCGTTTCTTCTCAAATGCCGGTGAGCAAAGGGAACGAAAACGACACCGCCGTGATACAAGCGGTTGCGGAAATGAAAAAGACGGAAGACGCGAAAAAACGAGCGGAGGAAGCGAAAAAACGGGCGGAAGAAAGGGCGGCACTCGAAAAAGCCAGACTCGAACAAGAGGCACAAAAGCAGGCTGTTCAAAAAACTGGAACGATTTCCGGCTTGTCCTTGAAACCGGCGTTGAAAAAAGAAATGGAAACGGAAGAACCGCGCGGACCGATTGCGGCACCACGTATAAAAAAACAGTCGTGGTTCGAAATGGTTCCCGTGTGGTTTTGGACCGTATTCGGTTCCTTTATTGCTTGTACATTTATCCTTGGACTTATCCTTTTGTTTTTACTCACCCGCATTTCCTGAAAATTACGCTCAACAGCGTGTATTACACCACCACTGACGACCATGCTAAAACGCGCTTGCTTATTTTTGATGTTTTCGTTCCTGGGAATCTCCGCTCTTGCCCAGGATTCGGCGGCGATTGCGAAGAAAATCGCTCCGGGAATCAACGACTCTACGGTGATCGTCGCCTACGCCAATTGGAAAGATATTGATCTTTTCCAGCTCGCTTCCCGGGCCGTCGATTATCTCGACCGGGTCATGAAAGAGCTGAACTTCGACGAGGCGTCGTTCCAGGCGACGCGGAACGAAGCACTGAAAATCCTCGAGGAGAAAAAGGAAATCATCCGCGAGCCGCTCGAAAAATTCCGGGAAGAATCTGGAATCGAGGAAGCGTATTTTCTCGTGAACCTTGCGGAACCGGTTTTCCCAATGCTGTTCGTCTTTCCCGTCGAGGGAAAATCGGACGACCAAAAAGCGAAAATCTGCGATTATCTCGACCGGTTTTACGAAACAAACGAATTAATCGTCTATTCCAAAGGGGATTTCATTTACGCCGGTGGTACAACAGATGCCTATTCCGACGAAGAACATCAGGACAAAATTGAGCTGCTCAAGGCACAGATCGACGAGTTCCAGGCAAGCCCGGTTCCTTTTCTGGAAGAAGCCCTGTCGCTTCGGGAAGGAGACCCGCTTCGTATTGTCGGGATTGTTCCGAAAAACGTTCAGAAATTGACGCGACAGTTTGCTGAACAGTTTATTGGTGGGCCGGAAATGATGCCGCTCCTGAATTCCCTGAGTTACACCTCGACGAAAATACTTTGGGGCGTGTACGGCGTGAACCCAATGAAGCCGGAATTCAATATGATCGTCAAAACGAAAAACGCCTCCGCCGCCAAAGACATCCTGCGGGCAATGGAAGGGATGCTCACCTTTGCCGACATGAGTGCTAAGCTCATCATGGGGATGGGCATGTTCAACGATGACGACGAACGGATGGACGCCGTTCCTTTGGGTATGGAAGTGTATAAGGCGTACCTCCGCTCATTTTTTCCGAAACAAGAAGGAGATTTGCTCGTCTGGTCAGCGGATTATTCGCCGGAGAATCTCCCGAAAATGAGCATTGGGCCGGCTCCGGTTGGGGTGATGATCGCCCTTATGCTTCCGGCGGTCTCGGCGGCCCGGGAAGCGGCAAGGAGAATGCAATGCGTAAACAACGAGAAACAAATTCTTCTCGCGATGTTCAATTATCACGACGTCTACGACAGACTTCCGCCGATTTTCACCGTTGACAAGGACGGCAACCTTCTGCACAGTTGGCGGGTTTTGCTTTTACCATTTCTGGAGCAAAACGAATTGTACGAGCAAATTCGGCTCGACGAACCGTGGGACAGCGAGTACAACAAGCAGTTCCACAGCCGCTGTCCCTGCGTTTACCGGTGCCCTTCGCATGGTATTGCTCCCGATTCCGGCGGGTGTAGTTATTCCGTCATCATGGGGGAGGAAACGGCATTTTTCGACGAGCACTCCAGGAATTTTGACGACATCAAAGATGGAATGAGCAACACGATTTGCCTTGTCGAGCGAAAAGAGCCGATCAACTGGATGGATCCGCTTAACGAAATCACGTTTGAGGAGGCCCTGGTCGGAATCGACGAAAAAGACGGCAAAGTTGGCAGCCGGCACTCCGGCGGAATCAACGCCGGACTGCTCAACGCCACAGTCACATTCATCAGCAACACAATTGACGCCGACGTTTGGAAAGCGTTGCTGACAATTGACGGCGGAGAAGCTGCCGGCTTGTGATCGACGAAGTTTTAAAAAATAAACCCTCATGGAAATTACCTACGAAAATCGCAGAATTCAAAAAATATGTACCGAGAAGAAAACCTCTCAAAAAGAGTTGGGAAAATCCGGCGCAAGCGTTCTTCTTTATCGGCTGGATCAATTGAGAAATGTCGATACTTTGGAAGAGTTGCGATTTGAACCCGGCCATTGGCATGAATTGATTGGTGATCGCTGGGGACAATTGGTTGCCAGTTTGTCCAGTCGAACACGGTTGATTTTTGAACCTGATCACAGACCAAGGCCGGAAAAACCGGACGGTGGACTGGATTGGAAACGTGTCACAGCCGTTGTTATCGTTGAAATAACCGATTATCATTAACGAGGAAAAAATGCCTACAATCATTCAAAAGACTTATCAAGATACGCCGGATTACATTGTTCTCACTCCACCGGGCAAAGTTCTTGCGGAAAAAATCCACGAAATGGGAATTGACGCGGATGAACTTGCCGAACGTTGTGAACTTCCGCAAGAAATCGTTCAACGGTTGCTTGATGCTGACGTTGTCGTGACCAGAGAAATTGCCGAAAAACTGGAAAAAGCGACTTGGATTCCTGTCAAAAATTGGATCCGATATGAAGAAAATTATCGAAACCGCTTGGAACTGGTCAAACAATATCCGGAAAAAGCCGTGTATTGATTTTTTTCATAACTGCTTGAAGCGATGGTGAGACGTTCCAAATTCATCCTGCATTTCCGAAAATTTGCTCTTGTATTCCCATCCCGTTTTTGTTAGAGTTCGCACCGGACGCTAATGTCCAGCCTTTACTTTCAGGAGTGTTGCGCGAAAAACGGATGATGCAAACAAACGGACTTACGCGAAAAATTTTGTGGTTTCTCCTCTCATTTTCGGTCCTTTTACCGATGGTGGTCGGTTGCGCTACGGACAACGAGACCCTTCTGAAAAGCAAAAGCTGTCTTTTTACAAGGCGGAGCGACAAGATTCCCGGCTTGGTCTCCCCGCGGGAACGAGCGGCAATCATTCGTGAAAAAGCGACGAAAGTCCGTGAAGCGTCGCTTGTGGACCGGAATGTCGTCGTTGCCCAATTGGTTCACGAATACAGAATCTCGACGGACCCAAATATTCGCTGGGAAGTCGTCAAAGCATTGGCAATGATTCCTCACCCGGACCGGATCGACAACCTCAAGCTCACCCTGTCCGACGAAAACGTCAACGTTCGTATCGCCGCCTGTCGGGGTTTGGCCAAAAACATCCAAGTCAATCAAGGTCTTCCTCGAGAAATGGAACACACGTTCCGACACCTGATTTTGAACGATACGGACAAGGACGTCCGTATTGCCGCGATTCAGTGTTTGACCAAAGCAGGCCGGAGATGCGAACCGGAAACGCTCGCCGTGTTGGAACAATGCTTAAACGACAAGACCGCTGCCGTTCGGTACGCCGCAACGGGAACACTGGCGACCTGTACCGGAAAAGATTTTGGTCCGAATGTCGAACGCTGGCTTCAATACTTCCAAAACCAACGCGGTGAAGCCGTACCCGCTCCGAAGGAACGGTCCCTCGCCGAAAAAATGCCCAAGCCGGAATGGACGATGTTCCGTTGAAGGAATCCGAACGTAGAAAAGCGTAATCGGAGCCGCACACGAAGCGGATATCCCGGCGGAAACGTTAAAACCGCTTACTCACGGCTCCGGTTGGGAGACCAACATCACCAAATGCGTTCGTTTGGGAACATTGGAATCGCGGAAAGACCGGGGTTCATATTCCGGTGGAATCGTAAGCTCGTTAATCAACGACGCCGGAAAAAGAACGATTTCCGGACGATCCTGGTCCAGCAGTTTCGACAAGTCCTCCGTCGTTCCTTCAAAGCACTCAAACGGTCGTTTGGCATAGAAAACCCAACTTTGTTGAAAGCACCGATACACAACGACGCGAATCGGCTTGTCTTTTGCTTCCGCTTGACGCTCACGAACCGCCGCTCCGATTGCCCGTGCCGGGTGATACGTCGAAATTCGCTCTGCGCCGACAACGTGAAAGAAACCGGTGAAGAAAGCCGCGAGGAAAGTGAAACGGACAAGAGTTGCAACCGGCGATTCCGACCGAAGCGAAATCAGGCACCAGGTACAACCGACGAACAAAATCAGGCCGAGCATGACTGGAATATAGGCTTCCCCAAAAGAGACCAGAAAACCGACAAGAAGCGAACCGACGAGGATGATTGCGATTCCGACGCCGATTCCGACACGGAACACGATTTTGCTCCACCAGGATTCCACGAGAGTTTTTCCTTCGGTCCAATTACGAATGTAAACGCCGATCAAAAGGGCAAACGCCGGATACATTGGAACGATGTAACTCGGCAATTTTGTTGCGGCAACGGTAAAACAGCCGACCCAAACCAACGACCAGCAAAACAGGAAAAGGAGTCCGTCGCGCTGGGGTGTTTTTGCCCGGAATTGTTTTACGCTCTCCCAAACGGCGGGAATTGTGAAAAGCGACCATGGAAAAAAACCGAAGAGAATCGAGACCGGGTAAAAGAACAGCGGATTGTACAAGAGCAAACTGCTGCGTCCGTCGAACGGTCGGGTTGCCCGTTGAAAATTGTTGACGTAAAGAAATTCGTACAAGTATCCGCCGGGAGTAAACCAGCCGGTTTTCCAGCCGGCGAGCAAATACCAGGGTAATGCGACGACCGAAATGGCCGCAATCGCCGTGATCGGACGCATGAACCAAACGGTTCGCAGAAAATGTACCGGCCAAAACGGACGCAGTACCCGATGGAAATACTGTCCGCATTTTTCGTAGTAGATTCGTGGTTCCGGCAAAATCTGGTCCGGCAGACGTTTGAGGAGCAAAAACATTCCGAGAATCGCCGTCGGAACAACACAAGCAAGCGGACCTTTCATTAACACGCCGATCCCCATGACAAGGTAAATCGCAACGATTCTCCAGGTTTCTTTGGGGTAATACCGTCCTTCAACCCGAAGTTGCAGGGTCGATTCCGTTGTTCGCTGAAACGTTCCGCAGGCCCAAACGTACAGAGCCAACGCGACAAAAAAGGTGAGCGGCGAATCGGGCAGTGCGCCCCGGGCTTCGACAGAAAACAGAAGTGAAACGGACAGCGCAACGGCAGCCCAGAAACCGGTTTTGCGGTCGAAGAAAAGCGAACCGACTCGGTACGTTAAAAAAAGCGTGGCGGTTGCGAAACAAGCCGCAGGAAACCGGGCGGCGAACTCATTAATCCCGAAAATTTGGTAGCTCAGCATCATGAACCAAAACATCAAGATCGGTTTCGTTCCATAAACTTCGCCGTTGAGTTGCGGAACGATCCAATTTCCGGAGCGGAGTAATTCGGCGGCACTGCTTGCGAATCGCGCTTCGTCAATATCCCAAAGAACCGAACCGCCGAGATTTGTCAAATACAAAACAATGGCGAGGAGAAATAAAATCGAGCAGTGCCGAAAAGTTTCGTTTTGCATGAGAAGAACGGCGATTTAAGCAATTTAAGCAATATGCGTGAAATTAGGGCGTAATATACCGAACCACACATAATCAGAGCCGCGCATGGAGTAAGCGGTTTTCTCGCTACCACCGGGGAGACCGCTTACTGCGTGCGCGGCTCTGATTGGGTTTACGGTTAGCGAAAAATGGCAACTGATTGGCGTCGAATAGGAAACGACAATAACGCCATCCCCACGAGAGGATCGTACCATAATTTTGACCTGCGGCCTAGAGGAATAGGAAAATGCCGTTGTCTTGTTGTCTCGTCTTTGGGGGGAGGCTTAGAAAATTCCAAAAATTACGATAAAATGGGACCGTTCGCGTTTCGGCATTCCTTATTTCCCATTTCTCGTTTATGAAAGATACTCTTCGTTGGAAAAAATTTCCCGTTCTCGATCACGGTTACGTTTGTTTGGTTGACGTTATGGGGAACGATGAGTCCATCGTTCAGGCCGCCCGGGTCAGTTACGGCGAGGGGACTAGACAGCTGTCCGACGACCGAACCTTGATCCGATATCTCATGCGGCATCAGCACACGACGCCGTTTGAAATGGCGGAAGTCAAATTGCTTGTCCGCGTTCCGATGGACTGCTGGCGTCAGTGGATTCGGCATCGAACCGCTTCGGTCAATGAATACAGCACACGTTACTCTCTTGCCATCGACGCCGCATACGCAACGGAACCGGACGGCTGGCGGCTCCAGACTCAATCGAACCGGCAGGGAAGCGACGGTGTGCTCGATCTTACGCTTGGCAAAGGACTGACGGAAACGGAACAGGAATTTCACGAACAAGCCCGGAATTTGTACGAAGAGCGAATCCGGATTGGGGTTGCCCGGGAACAGGCGAGAAAGGATTTGCCGCTTTCCACTTACACCGAGGCGTACTGGAAAATTGACTTGCACAACCTGTTTCGCTTCCTTTCGCTTCGAATGGACTCGAAAGCACAATGGGAAATCGTTCAGTATGCAACGACCATCGGCAACGAAATCGTCAAGCCGCTTTTCCCGGTTGCTTGGGAAGCGTTCGTCGATTACCAGCTTGAATCGATACGGTTGACCCGGTTGGACCAAGGGGTGATTGCCCGTTTGAGTTCCCATGGACACATTCCCGCAACGGAAGAACAGTTCCTCGCCGCTCAAGACCCCGCCTGGAAAGACCTGGAACGTTGCCGCGAACGGAACGAATGTCGGGAAAAACTTCAACAACTGAACCTTGTGAGGAAGTAGGGCATCGGGCATCGGGCATCGGGAATCGGAGGGAATTCTTCACTAATCACTAATCACTAATCACTATTTCCGATTCCCGATGTTTGATATTACCGGTTTTGGCGTTGCAACGCTTGACGTGATTACAGAGGTGGAAAAATTTCCATCGTCCGGCGGGAAAGCGAAGATTCTTTCCCGTGAAAATCACGGCGGCGGTCTGACGGCAACGGCACTTGTCGCCGCAAGCAAGCTCGGGGCGTCCTGCTGGTACGGCGGACCATTGGGGGAAAACGAGATTTCCCGCCAGGTTCGACGGATACTGCAAGGTTATGGTGTCAACCTTCCGGTGCATTCGCCGTATCCTCCGGAAACGGAACCGATTGCCGCAACGGTGTACGTCGAACATCAGACCGGCGAACGCACGGTTTTGTGGTCGGAATTTCTGACGCCCCCCCCGATCCTTAACGAGGAGGCGGTGAAAACCGCACTCTCCGCGAAGTGTCTGTTCGCCGATCAATTTTATGCGGAAACGTTGATACCGCTTTATCGGCAGGTACGTGAAAAGAGAATCCCGATTGTCGGCGACTTCGAATCACTCGGTTCACCTGCTATGGAAGAAGCGTTGGCACTGGTCGATCACCTCATTGTTCCGGCGGCGTTCGTCCGTAAGCGCTTTGGTCAGGATGCCGACCTCCCGGACGTCGTGGTGCGATTGCTCCACGAGCATGACCGAAGTGCCGTCGTTGTAACCGATGGTGTCAAAGGGGCCTGGTTTGCCGAAAAAGGGGATGACACCGTCCGACACCAAAAAGCGTTTCCCGTAACGGTATGCGACACCACCGGTTGCGGCGACGTGTTTCACGGGGCGTACGCGGCAACGCTGACGTCGGGGATGTCGCTTGCGGACCGGGTCCGCTACGCCGCCGGTGCCGCCGCGCTCAAAGCGACCCGAAAAGGAGGCCAGACTGGTGCGCCGACGCGAAACGAACTTGAAGAATTTCTGATTAACTCAAAGTGTAAACGAAAGGGTAACGAAACTGGAAAAAGTGTTGAAATTTAAGGGCATAGGGCATAGGGCATAGGATTTTGACTTGTTCGACTCTCTTCCATCGACGAGGAAAAGGTGGAAATTACTACTGTTTTTCCTATGCCCGATGCCCTCGACTGTTTTGAGTACCCGTTCATTTACCGTTTGAGTGAGTTACGAAACGATAAAAATTTTGCTCTCCCCGCCGGGGATTTCCTGAACATATCGGGGAACGGCATAGCCGGGCAGCGACCGTTGCAGGTGATTCCAAAGCTCCAGACCGCGATCCACTTCCACCTCGAAGTGGGCCGCTCCGGTGATTCGGTCAAGCTGATGAAGATAATACGGTATCATTCTCAGTGAAATCAATTTTTCGTAGAGCTCGAAAAGCACCGTAAAATCGTCGTTGATTTCCCGAAGCAAAACCGACTGGACGAAAACCGGAATTCCCCGCTGAACCGCCTCGGTAATCGCGTCTGCAAAATCGTCGTCGATTTCACGGGGATGATTGATATGGAGCACCATCGAAAAGACAGTCTTTCGGTCCGAATGGAGCAGGGACAAAAGTTGCGGCGTTAATCGTTTCGAATCCAGAACCGGAAGTCGGGTATGAATGCGGATACGCCGTACCTCCGATCGTCGCCGAATCGCCGTCAGAAGTTCCGAAAGCTCGTCGTCGGAAAGCGTAAGCGGATCGCCGCCGCTGAGAATCACTTCCGCCGGGAGAGCAACCTGGGACCGCAGTAACAAAGGCAGGACGCTCCCAAGCGTTCTGTTGCGACGAAAACAGTAACGACAATGAACCGCACATTGATTCGTCGCAAGCAAAAGGGCACGGCCTTCGTACTTCCGAAGCAAGGGACAGTTTTGCCGGGTCTGTTCTTGCAGAGGATCGTCGCTAAAGCCGTCCACTTTGTCCAACTCTTCCGGTCGGGGAAGAACTTGAAGCAAGAGGGGATCGCGAGGATTTCCCTTTTCCATCTTCGCAACAAAAGATTCCGGCACTAAAAGCGGATACTCCCCGTGCGCAACAAGCCCCGCCTGAGCGATCTCTCCGGAAAGCTCAAGAACCCGGCAAAGTTCGAAAAGACAGCGTACTGAATTACGAATTACGAATTACGAATTGTTTCCGGGGACACAGTCCCCGGCTCTCATTTACTCAAAGTGTAAATGAGTTGGTAGTGAAACTGAAAAAAAGTGTTGAAATTTAAGGGCATCGGGAATCGGGAATCGGAAATTGGAGGAAGTTTTTCACTTATCACCTATGCCCGATGCCCGATGCCCTTGACTGTTTTGAGTTACCATTTGTTTACGGTTTGAGTCATTTAAACAGCGTTGCCGGGAGTTGGATCGGTTGCATGGTTACGTCGGACACCAGTTCGGGACGGTTCTCTTCCCGTGTTCCTTCGCATTGCAGGAGAATATAAAAAGGATCACGATCCTCCGGCGACACGGTCCAAGCGAAGGAACCGGTGTTTTTCTTGTTCACGTCAATCGGCGTCCACGGCCCCTGCTGCGAAGGTCCCCGAAAAATATGAACCCTGGCACTTTCAGAACTGGTCCAGGAATTTTCGCTCGTCTCCCACTTCACCAAAATTTGGCTCAATCTCAAATCCCGCAGATGGGAAATTTTCGTGATCCGAATGAAAGCGTTTGATTTTTCCACAACTTCCATCACGGTATCCGCCAGTGGGACCGACTCCTCAGGGATTACCGGGATTGCCGCTTCGGTTGTTTCCACCTCCTCTTCATCGCTGGAAACCAACGGGGAGTCTTCGAAAGCAAGTTCGGGAGGAGCGTATTTGGGATTTGGGGTGAACCATTTCGGTCCATCGTCGTCCCCGTCCTCGACTTCGTTTTCCAACGCAAATTCGAGTGTTTCTCTGCTTGTGCTGGAAAAAACGACCGGAATTGGGGTTTGAGGTGAACCGACGACAAGCGAACCCTCTTCGGTAACGTCTTCCAGAAAAAGAGGCGGCCCGACAAGGACGGAATCTTTACCGGAAGTCTCCGTTCCCAATTCTGCATTTTTTGACCCAAACGCCAAACCGTCGAAGTCACGAACCTCCGTGCGAACAGGTTGCACCGAATCCAGCGATTTAAGCGATTCATTGATTTGGGAAAGGCCGGCAATTTGGTTGCTAATCGGTCTCGGGGGAGGCAATGCTCGTATTGCTTCGGAATGGACCGGCGGTCTCGGCGGCACGAGCGGGGTCAGAGGTTTTGCCGATTGGGTGGTTATTGGCTCTGCCGTTGTATATTGGTTCATTCCAGAAACCGGTTTCATCGGGAGTCCTTCGGGCTGTTTGAAAGCGGCTCGCATGGATTCCGTAAGGACATTGGAATCTTCTTCTTTGGCAATCGTGCTGAGCGAAACCGACCGGCTTTGCATTTCCCGATTGCCGGCCATATCAACAACTTCCGCCTGAATTTCCAAAGAAACCGCGCCGTGCTCCGGCCAAATTACCAGTTCGCCTTGATGCTTGTTCCCTTCGGATTGAATGTTTGATGGATCAATCACGACCGGCTTCCAATTGGACAGGTATTGATTTTTTTGGTCGGGAGTCGAATAAGAGATTTGGAGTTGCGGCGTTTTCCGAGCCAAATTGGCGTCTTCGACGGACCAAAGAACCCAAATTTCGCCAGTGCTTTTTTGTTCGGCGGAAAGGGTCAGCCTCGGCGGAATTGTATCGACGAGAACGCGAGCCATCGGCCCCCGACGCCGGTGTTCCTTGACAAGGCCGTCATGTCCGTAAGCCTTCAAAATAAACCAGTATTCCCCATCCGTCGGAGACTTGAAGAGGAATTGTTTTTTGTCCGGATGAACACGACCGTAGGGGAACCAATTCATTCCGCGATCATTGGAGTAGATCAATTCGACCTCGGCGGGTAAGGTACCGGAACCATCAACCTTGATTTCGAACGGAATTGTGAAAAAATTACTCCGTGTCGGAAACAGTGGGGCCTCTTGGGGAGGAGTTGCCGTATTACCGAACGCAAGCGATGCGGTAAGCGAAATAAAAACAAGAACGAAACTACGGATTATCATGGATTTCGGGGGAATGCCAATTCTATTGATCGTAAATGTATAAACCCAGGGAACCTCACTGGCCTCGGTTTAGAGACCAAACCCCGTCGTTTCGAATCGACCAAAGAGGAACCTTTTCGGAAAATACTTTATTTTTTTCAATTTGTTTCGGTTATTTGGATTTTATCTCTTGATGAAACTCGAATGTAAGAAAACGCAATCAGAGCCGCACACGAATATTAACCGCTTACTACGTGCGCGGCTCTGATGCGTGCGACCCATCATCCACCCCAAATTTTATACATCCCTCGCTTCTTTTCTCCTCCAACATCCTCTTGACGATACTCCTTCCCGGCGGTATGCTTGACGTTCCGTTATTTTGGAGGGATTATTCCCGGAACGAATCCGTGTTCGATCACGGCAAATGAGATTCCGAAATCCCGCCGGCACCGTCATTTGTTTTCACCGCTCGTTTTTTACCGTACTGAAAGTGCAGGTCCTATGAATCCCAGCGAAGTGCTGCGGATCGTCGACGCGATCCATCGCGATAAGAGAATCGATAAAGAAATCGTTTTTTCCGGTGTGGAAGCCGCCATTTTGACTGCGGCCCGGAAGCAGTATGGAGAAGAAGCGGACATTTCCGTTCGACTCGACCGAACGAGCGGCGAAATTTTTGGAACCTTCAACGGAGAAGAAATTTCGCCCTCCGAGATGGCCGAACGAATCGGGGCCCAAAGTGCCAAGCAGGTGATGATCCAAAAAATTCGCGAAGCCGAACGCGACGCAATTTACGACGAATATCACGCTCAACTCAACCAAATGATCAGCGGCGTCGTCCAAAAAAACGAAGGAAGCGCGACCGTGGTTGCCATTCCCAACGTTGCCGAGGCGATTTTGCCGCGTGCGGAAAAAATTCCCGGCGAAAATCACCGCCCCAGCGACCGTATCCGGGCAGTTGTCGTTGAAGTGAAAAAAAATGGAAACCGGGTCAAGGTGATCCTCAGTCGCACACGAACTTCCCTGATTCGACACCTGTTCGAACAGGAAATTCCCGAAATTGCCGACGGCGTCATTGAAATCAAAGGGATTTCGCGTGAACCGGGCTATCGCACAAAGATCGCCGTCCACAGTAGCGACCAACGGATTGACTGTCGTGGAGCGTGCATCGGTGTTCGTGGAAGCCGAATCAAAAACATTCTCGACGAAATCGGTAGCGAGCGGATTGATGTCGTTCTTTGGAACGACGATATGCAAGTGATGATTCCCAGTGCCCTGGAACCGGCGGAAATCGAAGAGGTCATCCTCTGTTCCATGCTCGGTCGGGCTGTCGTTTTGGTTCGACCGGACCAGCGTTCGCTCGCCATCGGCAAAAAAGGGCAAAACGTTCGGCTGGCCAGTCGGCTTTGCGGTTGGGATGTTGAGATTATGACCCGGGACGAATTGGACGAACAGCTTTCACGAGTCCTGACCGGTTTCGTGGAAATCGAAGGGGTGAGTTCCGACTTGGCGGACCGTCTTGTTGGAGAGGGATTCCTTTCCTTTGATGATTTGTCCGTGATTGAACCGTCCGACCTGATGGAAATCGGCGAACTGACCGAGGAAGAGGCCGCAAAAATTATTGAGCAAGCGGAAATTCTCGCCGAAAAAGAAGAACAAGAACCGAAAAAAAATAAAAACGATTACGAAAACGTCGAGGAGTAATTACGAATTACGAATTACGAATTACTTATTTGTAAAAATGCAAAAACAATTTTTCCCGTAGTAAGTAATTCGTAATTCATAATTCATAATTCGTAATTAAAAGAGGAGGCGTAGTTTATGTAGCGTATTTTTCCAAACAAATCCGTATCCTGCCTGAAAGAGAGTCGTAGAATTGTCCTCCATTCGCATTTACGCTTTAGCGAAGCAACTCAAGGTCGAGAGCAAGGACCTTACCGAAATCTGTAAGAAATTAGGATTCGAGGGTAAGTCCGCTCTTGCCAGTTTGACCGAAGAAGAAGCGGAAAAAGTCAAAGCCGCGATCCAAGCGGAGTCGCGCACTTCTCAAGCCGCTGCTTCGTCTGCACCGGTGCCTTCGTTTCAGCGTCCCGCCGCTGTTCCGCAGGACAAGAAAATTCCCGTTCTGAAACAAGCCCCGCTTGCTGGGAAGACGCAGCGTCTCAAAACAGACGAAGCCGTTACACCGGCACCGGAGCAACAGGCGAGTGTTGAGACAGCGGACACTTCCAAAGGGATTTCGCCGACTCTTGGGACTTCTTCCGAAAAAAGCAAGTCAACAGGACTTGGAACGGCTCAAGTTTCCAAGAAAACTCCGCCTTTGACGGTGGACGCTCAGAAAACGGAGGAAACACCGTCTGCTGTTAAAGAAGCGAAAAAGCCGGTTGTCCCGACATCGCCGCTTTCGAAAAAAATCTTCGGCGGAAAAGCAACGCCGCTCGCACAAAAGCCGGTGGTCTCCCCACCGACCCCGGAACCTCTGGTGCGTCCTGATCTGACGAAAGTGGTGGAAAAGTCGATCCCCTCGCTCGATGGCAAGCGAAAAACCGCGACTACGGCGGCCGCTTCGGATAGCCCGGCGGATTCTTCCTCCAAGACGGGGCACAAATCCTCCGGCCCATCGATTCGTCTGGCCCCGCTTCCCAAGCAGGCGTTGAAGCCGGCCAAACCGGTTAACGAGCCGGCACCGCAAAAACCGGACCAGAAACTCCCCAAAGAGGCGATTCGTGCCGCGCAAATGGGGGCTTCCCGTCCGCTGACGGAACACATTCGCAAGCATGAAGAAAAACGGCTTCTCGCGGCGGAAGGGAAAAAGTTGCCCAAAGGTTTGCCGAAAGCCAAGAAAGGCAAAGAAGGAGACACCTTTTCCTCCGACGAAGATACAAAGAAAAAAGACGTCAAACGGGTTCGTGGACGTGATGGTAAATTCGTTGACGCTTTCGTCGTGGAAGAACCGCGAGACCAAAAGAAAAAGAGCCGAACCGGGGTCGTTTCACGGCGATTCAACGAAGGGGAAGCGGATGAATCGGCCTTCTTCCCACGCCAATTCCGACGACTCAAAAAATCGGGGCAAATCGCGAACACCGCCGCTCCCAGAAAGAACGATATTGTGGTTCAACTCCCTTGTACCGTCAAGCAGTATGCCGAAATGACCGGCTTGACTGTCAACAATGTGGTGAGAAAATTGATGGAATTTGGAACGCCGCTTATGATAAATTCTCTTCTGGATCGGGAGGCGGCGCAGCTTCTCGCCGTCGAATTCGGCCTGATGGTCGAAGTTCGTGACGAAATTTCGCTGGAAGACCGGCTGGTCAAAGTCCTCTTCGAGGAACCGGACCCGGAAGAATCGCT
>Ga0209628_10000617_pt1 | contig 22030 bp, 20 predicted proteins | sample TergutCu122P4_FD_187285 | JGI IMG/M metagenome (GOLD analysis project Ga0209628, IMG submission 187285) | Cubitermes ugandensis P4 segment gut microbial communities from Kakamega Forest, Kenya - Cu122 P4 (SPAdes) (version 2) | ecosystem: Host-associated > Arthropoda: Insects > Digestive system...
CAAGCTTGATGAGGATCACCCGCAGATCGCTGCTCATGGCAAGCAGCATCTTGTTGAAATTGGCCGCCTGCGCTTCTTCGCGGGAACGGAACTTGAACTTGTACTTGTCCAGTTTGGTCAGGCCGTCGACGAGATCGGCGGCGGCCTGACCAAACCGTTCGGCAAGCTCGGTCTTGGAAATGAAGGCGTCTTCGACGACGTCGTGGAGCAGCGCCGCACACAGGGCCTGGGCATCGAGGTGCCAGTCGGCAACGATGGAAGCGACTGCGAGGGGATGAACGATGTAGAGCTCGCCATTCTTGCGCTTCTGGTCTCTGTGAGCCTCGGCAGCGAAGCGATAAGCGGCTTCGACGCGAACAACATCCTCGTCCTTGAGATAGGCGAGGATCTTTTCTTTCAGGAGCGCGAAAAACGGTTCGGTGGAATCCGGGTCGGAACTGGAAGCGGGCGGGGCGGGGCCGGAATGAGCAACATCCGTGTCGACATCGTCCAGCACGATGTCGGCAGCTTGCGGGGCATGTATATGGTCAGATTCCACAACCCCTCCCGGTAGCCTCCTAAGCCTGCCCGCGATTGAGCATTTCCAGGCCGACCTTACCCATTTCGATCTCCTTGAGCGCGATAACCGTAGGTTTGTCCCGGTCGCTGGGATTGAACTCAATCTGCGGTGTGCCGCCTATCGTGAGTTGCCGGGCACGATAAGCCGCCGCCAGGGTCAACATGAAACGGTTGGGAATTTTTCTCAGGCAAGCTTCAATTGTAACACGCGCCATTTTCAACAATCCTGTAGAAGAAACGAAAAATACTGCGGATAACGCTTGCGCTGGTTGGCGTAACGTAACCGCGCTGCCTGCACGATCACCGCCAACTCAGCGACGGCGTCCTCCAAACGGTCATTGATTATAACGTAGGCGAATTCTTCTACATGGCGCATTTCACCCAATGCGGCCTGTAATCGCCGGGCAATGGTTTCCTCGCTGTCGGTTTTCCGGCTGCGCAGCCGGTTTTCGAGCTCTTCCAATGAGGGCGGCAATACAAAAACACTGACCGAACCGGGAAACGCTTCGCGCACCTGGTGTGCGCCCTGCCAGTCGATTTCCAGCAGGGTGTCGCGCCCTGCATCGAGTTGTTCAGTAAGCCAGGCGCGGGAAGTGCCGTAGTAATTGCCATGCACTTCGGCCCATTCCACGAATCCATCGGCATCACGTATTTCAAGGAAACGCCCGGTCTCGATGAAATGGTATTCGCGACCGTCTTCTTCTCCCTCACGCGGCGCGCGGGTGGTATAGGAAACCGACAGGCGCAGATTGTTGTTGCGCCGCAACAGTTCGTGCACCAGTGTGGTTTTTCCGGCCCCGGAGGGCGCTGTGACGGTAATGATTGTTCCTGGCATGATGCTTCGCGTATTGGGGGATGCTGTCAGACGGTTTGCAGAGCATCCGTTTTATCCGTGTTATCGCAATATTGCAATAACTGTGTCACCGTAGCCGCCATGATGATGCCTGCGCCGGCTTCGGGCGGGCCGAGCGGGAGTTCGACGTGCGCGATACCGTCTACTCTCCCATTGACGCCAATCTGCCCCATCGTTTCCGCTGGCAGAAGCAGCACATCGGCTCCGGTAAAGACTTCCACGTCCAGTTGCGTATCGAGCACGAACAGATCGCCGACCTCGCGCAACAGTTTCAGGGCGAATGCATCAATAGGACGCAGGTTGTCCAACCGGCCACACCAGACGAAACAGGCCCGCGTACTGCGGCGCGTAACGGTATCGGCCAGCGCGATGAAATTTTGCAATGCCCGCTGCGACTGATCCGGCCCGCCTCCCGCGATGATGACCGAGGCGTCCGGCACGCCGATGACCTCACACAGCCAGTATCGGGCTGAAGCGCGGGAACGCAGCAGAAGCGGCACCGGACGTTTCGGGCGCAGCGCCTTGCGTCGCTCGATGCGCGCGCTGCGTTCCACCTGTGGCTTTTCCGGCGGCGACATCCTGCCGCGCAGACGTTCCCACAGGCGCTCGAAAAAACGCACCGGCGCGCTCATCTTCCATGACGGCGAATGCAAGATGGCCGCATGCTGCGCCGCCAGCGCCCCCACCATGGATTCCAGGCGGCGCTGGTTGAGCGCGCGGGAACGGGCCTCTTTGTCGCGCGCTTGCAGAAGGTCTTTCAGTTTCTGGATTTCTTCCTGTCCCCGCAGGCGTTTGCCCAGCGTGGCGAGCAGGGTTTCCGCCTCCCGGCCTCCTCTGGCATTCGCCTCATCGAGTTCCGGCAACAGCCGCCGGTAGTCGGCCACCATCTCGAAGGCCGTGCGCACCGGGCTGAAACGCAGGATGTCCGCCACGGCGGCAAGCCGCTCGCGCGCCTGATCGAGCGTGTGCAGAATGTCCAGCACGGCGTCGGTTTCGGGTTCAACCAGAAAACCATTCCAGCCATTGTCGATGCGATCCGGACAAACGCTGGTCCGAACAGCCACCACCGGCACCGCGAGCGCCTGCATCTCGGCCAGCGCGTAGCAGGACGACGACAGCAACAGGGCGCAATCCGGACGCCATTGCGCTATTTCTTCGGGCCATTCGCGGGAATCGCATTCGCACACGACTTCGACTCCCTTGAAATCCGCGAAAGGCTGGCCGAAATCGCCGCAATCCAGCAGCAAGACATTGGCAAAGGCGCGCAACTCGTCGCAAATCTTCCGCCACAGATCCAACCCCGACTGTGGCAGCAAACGTCCCGGAATCAGGACCCGCAGGCGCGGCGCATGTGCCGCCTTGGCATCCTCGCCGCTCGAATCCTGCTCCAGCATTGCCGAGCCGCGTGTAAAGGCCGCGCACAACCCATACGGAATGCACGTCCACGGTTGTCCTCCCGGTTCCGGGAAAAGCGCCGTCCAGCGCATGCGCAATTCCTCGTTAGGAAGCACGACCCGTACATTGTCGGCCGTCAGACACTCCCTGAAAGCCGACCGCAGGGCTTGCCAGCCGCCAGCATCGGTCTGATGCCAGAAAGCATTGAGCGGATTCTCGCGCAGACAACGCGCCAACGCATGCTCATCGCAACCGTCGCAGGGCCTGTCGAAAGAGCCGGACAGCGCCGGGCAAAACGGAAACAGATCGTGCGCAACCAGGATAGTCGGCAGATCGAGCCGCAACAGATCGAGCGCGCTCCCGATCAGGGACGAAACCAGCAGCGCGCGCACCTCGAACGCGGCGCAAATCCATTTCACGATCCCGGCAACCTCGGCATGCCTGATCGCCACGTTCCGGATAGGTTCGGTCAACGTCCAACTCATCAAGGGCAACGGCCCCTGGCGCGGATCGAACAACGCCAGTTCAGCCGTCGCAGCATTGCGGGAACCGCGTCCGCGCAGCACCAGATTGCGGCAATCGAGGTCTGCCGCACAATAATCCTTCACCCAGCGCCCGGAACCAGCTCTGGCGTGCGTCACATGCAGCACGGTCGGCAACGGCGGATCGAGCGGCGCGTCCGCCTGTGAAGCCGCACGCATGGCGCGCTTATGTTCCTGTTCGTCCATGACCGCGGCAAACTCGGAACCGCCCAGCGCAGCCCGCGCACGGTCAATGCTTGCCCGCAACCTTGCCGGGGGATCGAAATGGGCGAAATCCCGCACTTTTTCGTCGTAATCGGGATAGAGCGCCGTCAGCTTGTATTCGGCATCCTCCATCGCCTCCATCCTGGCGGCGTCAAGCACCGCGCTGGCGGCGCGATACACGAATACATTGGCGGCCAGCGCGTTGCGCCAGCCCACTGCGGCAGCGCGCCGGGAGAAATCTTTCGCCTCCCCGCTGCCGCGCCCGAAACGCTCGACATCGAAAAGACCGATCATGTCCAGGCACGCGCGGCGGATCAACATGCAGAATTTTTCCGCCGCAGGCAGTTCCACCCATTGCCCGGCATTGACACAGGCCGCCAGCGCATCCAGCGCGGCCAGCCCCTGCGTACCGGGCAGCCCGCCTTCCCAGCCTGCAAAGGGATAGGCACAAAATGCAGCGCTATTGGAAAACGGCGTCACCGTGCCGATATCGGCCCGCGATTCTGCGCAGGTCAGCAGCCGGTCGAGCCAGTCGTTTGCGACTTCGACGCTGCTTTCCAGCAACACCACGTCGCGTTCGGGGTGCAGCGCCAGCGCGCCATTGACCGAAGCCATGAAACCCCGCTCGTTGCGCAGCAACATGATGCGGCCTGCTTCGGCTTCGCCATCGAGCCAGTTCGTCAGTTCCGGGGCGGATGAAGCATCGTCGATGACGATGATTTCAAACATCGTGCGACACGCGGACTCATAGAGCGAGGCAAGGCAACGCTGCGCCGCTTCGGGCCCATCGCGCATGAGCGCCACCACATCCACGACGGATGCGTGCGTTCCCGCTTCGCACTGTGACGACATACCAGGAATCTCCTCCGCGAAGAAGTCGCAGATATTGCATCTTCGGATTTTATTGCGCAGTGCGGAAAATCGGATGCCACACTGTTCTCATTTTCATATTCTGGTGATGCGCGAGAGGGAATCGTTCCGTTTGGGGTGGCCTGCCCTCATCCCGGCCTTCTCGCCCGCCAAGCGGGGGGCGGAACGGTTCTCTTGTCCTATGGCGTCTTGAATTCCCACGGATTCACCAGTCGCAGGCCGGCAATCCTTTCAAAGTCGCGGGTGTTGCGCGTGACAAGCGTGAAGCCGTGCGCCAGCGCGGTAGCGGCGATCATCGAGTCGCGTCGGCCTTTCGGGTCGGGTACATGCAGTGGCGCGCAAAGCAGAGCCTCGCGCTCGCCGAAGGCAAGGATGCGGCCAGCAAAGAGCTTATGCACTTCTGTCGCCCAACGACGTAGCGCCTGACCACCCGGCGGCGTGCGCCGCTCTTCCCGCAGGACTCCTTCCTCTTGCTCCAGGATGGTGATGGACGACAGGAAGAACAGCTTGAGAGGCGCCGTCGCGGCCCAGGCGCGGACAACCGGCGACTGGCCGGCTTTGCCGGGGCGCAGTTCGGACAGCACATTGGAGTCGAGCAGGTACATCAATCCTCCACGCGCAATTGCAGTTCAATCGGTTCAATCTCAAAGTCGGCGGCCTCGGTCGAGTCGGGTAAGCTGTCCATCGCTTCGAGTAACGATACCTCACGCTCGCCGATGGTGAGCTTGCGGTATTCGCCGATGTTCATCAGCACAAACGTGGGGTTGCCACGATCGGTGATAAACACTGGGCCTTGTCTGGCCAGATTCTTGGCGCTGGAGACGTTGTGGCCGAATTCCCGGCTGGTCAGGGTATGAATGGCGCTCATCGTTGCGCTCCTTTCGTGATGAGGTGCTCTCGTTGAGTATAGCTACGTAGCCACGTGCGTCAAGCTACACGTTATGTCGCAACACGCTTGTTTCCCGGCACATACGAAAAAAGGGGGCTTGAAGCCCCCTTTTTTATTCATCGTCATGATGCGTTCCTTTCAGTGGTAGTCCTGATAGCATAACGTCAGGAGACGCGGACTTTGGGGTTAGACACGCGGGAACGCTTTGTGGCAAGCTACACCGCCTGAGCCGCCATCCCACAGGGAGTCACCATGTCGAGCAATCTGGAAGCTCTGCAAGAAGAAGTTCTCCATCTGCCACCCGCAGATCGAGCGAGGTTGCTCGATCGTCTGATCACCAGTCTTGATGTTGATGTTGATGTTGATGCTGAAGCCGAAGCCGCATGGGATTCGCTTGCCGAGGAGCGGGAGTCGGAGCTTGTGTCAGGGACGGCGGAAGCCGTACCGATAGATGTCGTCATCGCCAGACTGGAAACCCGGTTTTCGGGATGAAAATCACGATCCATCCAGGAGCAGAGCAAGACCTGAGCGAGGCCGCCGAGTTCTACGAGCGAGAAGGTTCTCCACTTGTCGCAGGCCGGTTCATTGGTGAGTTCAAACGGCTCGTATCGTTGTTGCGAGAACACCCGAAAATCGGATCGCCTCGCTCAAATGGCAGGCGCAGCCTCTCCATGAAAGTATTTCCATACTCAGTGATCTACCGTGTCGCCGCTCAAGAGGTTGTCATTCTCGTTGTCAAGCACGACAGCAGGCGACCCGGCTACGGCAGCAGGCGCTGACCTTCTTCAGCTTCGCGAAAAAAGGGGGCTTGAAGCCCCCTTTCACATCCCTTGCGGGAAAGGTCTGAAAACCGGATTACGCGTTCTTGCGGCGGCGACGCGCTACGGCGCCGACCATGGCAAGACCGGCCAGCATCATCGCGTAGGTTTCGGGTTCGGGAACGGCGCTGGCAGTGAAAGTCATCCCGCCTTTGCCGAAGAAAATGGCGCTGTCGTAGAGTGCTTTGTTCGCATCTTCAGGTATATAGGTAAGCGCGTCGGCAATGGCAATGGTGATGGTATGTACGTCACGCGAAGGATCGAGCAACGCAGTGATCGTGATTTCCTCCGTTCTGCTGTTGTAGCAATAGTCCGAGCCGTCGATGTAGTAATCCAGCGCCGTTTTGGCCGTAACGATGCTGCCATTCGGAAGAAGGGCGTAGTTCACGCCATCGACCCAGAAAGCAAAAACGTCCTGATTGATCCTCTGCCAGGGATCGCCCCAGGTACTTTGCTTGTACGTCTCATCCGTGGCGAAGAAGAAGCTCGTCGTGATGGTGTCGATCGTGGGATCGTTGAGCGTGAACGAGAAAGTCAGCACGTTCGCGTCGCGAGTATTGTCGACGGGAAGAGGACTGCCGTTGGGAAGTGTGAGAAGCGCCGCCAGGGGAGCATAGCTGCCGCCGGCTTGGTTGTGATACTGCACATACGAATTTTGGCCCTGCTCTGGAAAATTCTGGGTATATGGGTTGCTGGTTGCGTGAGCTATCGCTGCCCCGGTGCTCATGGTGACGTAGCCATCCGGGGTGATGCCTGCGGTGTGGTACGGAAGGGCGCTGGTGAAGCTTGCGTAGGTGATCTCCTTGATGGCGCTGTTGCCGCCGACAAGCGCATTGACCAGATTTATCTCCGGTGTATGGGATATGTCTATGTGAGTGACGATGCTGGGTGCGGCAGTTGCCGAAGATGCCGCCAACGTGATGGTTGCGCCAAGAATCAGCGACGAGATGGTTCTCTTGTTCATACAAATTTCCTCTTGCGGTGTTGAAGGGGGAAGTGGCCCTGATGCCGCTTCGCAAGTCTGTTCACAGACACACCGCTTTATAAGCAAAATTTATGCCTGAACCGTAAGTCATTGATTTTCCATATATATATATATGGAAAATATTGTAAAAAATTCCGACACATGCTGTATCAACAATTAAGCGGATTTATTGTGGAAAACACGTATACAGATTGCAGGGGATTGTTTTGGTTTATATGTGAATACAAATATATGTAGACCGAAATGGGGAGGTGGTAGAGGGGTGTTTTTCTTGTGTGGAGGGGTGGCGCGAAGCGACGGGGTGCTCATCGCCTTCCTCAAGAGGGCGGCAACGCTCTTCGGCTGCGTACAACTATTTTGACGCCCATTTACACCCATTTTCTGGAAAATAATGGGTGTAAATGGGTGTATCATGAATTCATGTTCCGAACCGATACGCTCCAGATCACCCCGGAGATCTTGAGCTTGATTGCTCAAATCGACGAATTCAAAGGCGCATGGCGCGCGTTGGGCACGCTTGCGCCCGACCGTCTGTCAGCCTTGCGGCGGGTGGCGACCATTGAGAGCATCGGCTCATCGACCCGTATCGAAGGCAGCAAGCTCACCGACCGGGAGGTCGAGCGCCTGCTATCGAACCTTGCCATTCAGAAATTCGAGACGCGCGATGAACAGGAAGTGGCGGGCTACGCCATGCTGATGAATCTGATATTTGATGTCTGGCAGGACATCCCGATCACTGAAAACCACCTCAAGCAGTTGCACCAGATTTTGCTGGAGTACAGCCAGAAAGACGAATGGCATCGGGGCCGCTACAAGACGAGTTCCAACAGCGTCGTTGCTTTCGACGAAAACGGCGCACAGATCGGCATCGTATTCGAGACGGCAACGCCCTTCGACACGCCGCGCCTGATGCTTGAGCTGGCGACATGGGTCAACGATGAACGCGACAAGGCGGTTCTGCATCCGCTGCTGATTATCGCCATCTGTGTTGTCGTGTTTCTGGAAATCCATCCGTTCCAGGACGGCAACGGGCGCTTGAGCCGCGCGTTGACGACCTTGCTGCTGCTTCAGGCAGGTTACGGCCATGTGCCGTACAGTTCGCTGGAAAGCGTGATTGAAGCGAACAAGGAAGCCTATTACCTCGCCTTGCGGCAGACGCAGTGCACGATCCGCAGCGATGCGCCCAACTGGCAGCCGTGGTTGCTGTTTTTTCTGCGCTCGCTGGCCGAGCAGGTTCGACGGCTGGAGAAAAAGATTGAACGCGAGAAGATCGTGCTGGCCGCGCTGCCTGCGCTGTCATTGCAGATCGTCGAGTTTGCCCGCGAGCATGGACGCATCACGATGATGGATGCCATCAAACTGACCGGCAGCAACCGCAACACCTTGAAGCCGCATTTCCGCAACCTGATCGAACGCGGTCATCTGGAACAGCGCGGCAGCGGGCGTGGCGCATGGTATGGGTTGAAGTAATTTTATTTCCAGGGCGGTTTTGGTTCAGATGTATACATTTTTGCGCTGCCTGCCCCCATCCCAGCCTTCCCCCGCCAAGCGGGGGAAGGAGACTGATTCCCTGCCCCGTGGAGGGGTGGCGCGAAGGATCGCTGAGTCAACCTGATTCACCTGCCCGCTTCAAAGCCGCATCAATCAGCGCCTGCGAAATGCGATAGCCGTTGTGCTGCATACGATCCAGTACAGGCGCTATGCGCGTAATCCTGCCGATGCGCTTGGCCTGCAACAACACACCCAACACGCCGAACAGAGGCACGTTTTGGCGCATGGCGGTTTGGCGACCACGACGATCATCCATCAGTACCCCACAGCCCAGCGCGTGCGCCAGACTCAATGCCTGCGCCTCGCCTTCGTCAAGATGTTCAGCAGCGGCTGCGTAAATGGCGTCATTCCGGTTGGCATGGACTTGAGCATGAACCTGGGCGAAGGCCGCAATGTCAGCCGCGCCGCGGCGAGAACGATCTGCCGTGGTCTCGTCCAGCACCGCTTGTGGTATGTGAACAGCATCGAAAACAGCTACGAGCAGTTCCAGATGATTGCAACCCGCCAGCGCAATCAGCGGCCCGGAATCGGAAACGACAACAGGCCGACTCATGTATTGAAAGCAGCGAGTTCCTGCTCCAGTTCACCCGGCTCATAATCCACCACAGCAATGCCCCGTGCGCTGAGATGCGCCAGAAACTGCTGCAGACTCATTCGCGCCAATCTGGCTGCTTGCGCGGACGTCAATTCGCCGTTCCTGAAGAGACTGACGGCTAGTGCCGTGTGTACGCCCGCCTGAAGCAGATCATCCGTGAAGGGCACGCTGACAAACAATGGTCGTCCGTGACGAGTAACGAGCGAAAGCCGACCCTCTTCAGCTTCGCGGCTGAGTTCGCCGGAACGTTCGCGCAGTTCGCGGATAGTGAAAGCTTGCATGGCTGAACACTCCATTTTGTTCCCCAGTATTGGGGCACAAAATGGCAATGAAATCAAGCCTGCATGTCATCTGTGCACGCGCTAATCCGGCAGAAACACCTGCAACAGCTCATTCAAAAACCGCTGCCCCCGCGCCGTGGGGCGCAGACGATCCGGGGCAGAATCGAGCAGATTGGCGCGTCGGGCCTGTTCCAGTTGTCCGGCAATCACCTCCAGCGACAGGCCGGTGCGCTCGGAAAAAAGCGCGGCGGGAACGCCGTCCGAGAGGCGCAAGGCGTTCATCATGAACTCGAACGGCAATTCCTCCGTGCGCACGATCTGCCGTTCCTGAATAAAATCGCCCCGCGCTGCGCCTTCCAGATAACGGGCGGGATGTTTGTAGCGCATCTCACGCTGAATGCCGCCGGATGTCGTCAGCTTGCCGTGCGCGCCGGGGCCGAGTCCGAGGTAGTCGCCGAAATGCCAGTAATTGAGGTTGTGACGGCATGCGTGCCCTTTGTGGGCAAAGGCGGAAACTTCGTAATGCTGAAAACCCGCCTCGGTAAGCCGCGCTTCGATCATTTCTTCCATATCGGCAACGGCATCCTCCTCGGGCAGATCCGCGGGCGGGGCGGACGCGAACGGGGTATTGGGTTCCATGGTGAGGTGGTAGCAGGAAAGATGCCGGAGGCCGCTGCCGACAGCGATTTCCAGATCGGCCAGCGCCTGCGCGGGACTCTGTCCGGGCAATCCGTACATCAGATCGGCATTGACCCGCTCGAAATGCGCAAGCGCCGCCTCCAGCGCCCGGCGGGCCTCCTGCCCATCGTGGATGCGACCGATGCGGACGAGCAGATCGTCATCGAAACTCTGAACGCCGAGTGAGAGGCGCGTGACGCCCGCCGCGCGATAGTCGCGAAAACGCGCACTCTCCACGGTTCCAGGGTTCGCTTCCAGCGTGATTTCGATGTCCGGCGCGAACGGCAATCGCCTGCGCAGAGCATCGAGCAGCTTTTCCAGCGTGGCCGACGGCAACAGGCTCGGCGTGCCGCCGCCGATAAAAACGCTATGGATGCGCCGCCCTGCGATCTGCGGCAGGGCCGCTTCCAGATCGGCAATGACGGCCTCGCCCCAGGCTGCGAACGGAATATCGCCGCCACCCGCGCGCGGCGCGTGCGAATTGAAATCGCAATAAGGGCACTTGCGCACGCACCACGGGAAATGCACGTAGAGGGCGAGCGGGGGGGTGACAGAGGGGGACATCGTTTTGGGTTTAATTGGATACTCTTCTGGATCCCCGCTCATCAAGGGGACGACACTCCTTCACAGGGGGGACGCTCAAGGTATCGCAAGCTCCGTGTCTTTTCCCGTCATTCCCGCACCCCTCCCATCATTCCCGCGAAGGCGGGAATCCAGAACTCAACCCGCCGGAACGGGCGTTCTGATCAGATACTCGAACGCAGACAGACTCGCCTTCGCGCCTTCTCCCATCGCAATGATGATCTGCTTGTAGGGTACCGTCGTGCAGTCTCCGGCCGCAAAGATGCCGTGCGCGGAAGTCTGGCCGCGCGAATCAATTGCGATTTCGCCGGTTCTGGTCACGTCGATCGTTTCCCTGACGAAATCGGTGTTCGGCAAAAGACCGATCTGCACAAAAACGCCTTCGAGATCAAGCCGGTGACGCTTGGCCGTGGCGCGATCCTGATAGACGAGGCCATCGACCTTGTCCGTGCCGGTGACTTCGATCGTCTGGGCATTTTTGATGATCGTCACATTGGGAAGGCTGGTGAGATTTGCTTGCAGCACCGCATCGGCCCGCAATGCCGGATCAAATTCGATCAACGTCACATGCGCAACCACCCCGGCAAGATCAATGGCCGCTTCCACGCCGGAATTGCCGCCGCCAATGACTGCCACGCGCTTGCCCTTGAAGAGCGGGCCGTCGCAGTGCGGGCAGAAAGCCACGCCCTTGGCGAGGAACTCCCGCTCGCCGGGTACATTCATCTCGCGCCAGCGCGCGCCGGTAGCCAGAATCACGCTCCTTGCTTTCAGAATCGCGCCGCTTTCGAGGTGCACTTCCAGGAGCGCGCCGGGTTGTGGCGGCGGGATGACGCAGGCGACTTTTTGCTGACTCATCACGTCGACGTTGTAGTGACGCACATGCTCTTCGAGCGCGGCAGCCAGCTTCGGCCCTTCGGTTTCCTTGACTGAAATGAAGTTTTCAATGGCAATCGTATCGAGCACCTGTCCCCCGAAACGCTCGGCGACGATGCCGGTGCGAATGCCCTTGCGCGCAGCGTAGATGGCCGCCGCCGAACCCGCAGGCCCCGCGCCGATCACGAGCACGTCAAACGGTGCCTTGGCGGAAATCTTCTCCGCTACGTCTGCCACTGCGCCCGGATCGACCTTGGACAAAATCCCGGCAAGCTCCATCCGGCCCTGACCGAACGGCGCGCCGTTGAGGAAAACGTTCGGTACGGCCATGACTTCCCGCTTTTCCACTTCATCCTGGAACAGCGCCCCGTCGATCATCACATGATTGACGCCCGGATTCATCACCGCCATCAGATTGAGCGCCTGCACCACGTCCGGGCAATTGTGGCAGGAGAGCGAGACGAACGTCTCGAAACGGAATTTCCCTTCCAGCGCGCGGATTTGCGCAAGCGCATCGTCCTCGACCTTGGGCGGATGACCGCCGGTTTGCAACAGGGCGAGGACAAGCGAAGTGAATTCGTGCCCCATTGGCAGCCCCGCGAAATGGATACGCGGCGCTTCCCCGGCGCGGGCAACGCCAAAAGACGGACGGCGCTCGAACTGTCCATCCTCGCGTGCGCTCACCTTGTCGGAGAGCGCCGCAATCTCATGGATCAACTCGCGCATCTCGCGGGAAACATCGCCATCGTCGAGAGAAGCCACCAGTTCGATGGGCTGAACGACTTTTTCCAGATACGCCTGCAACTGGGCCTTGATGTTGTTGTCGAGCATGGTGAATTCCTCGCGGGAGGCTGGGGGTGTTGCAGGGGCGAAAGATTTTTCGCCCCTACGGAACGTCAGATTTTGCCGACGAGATCAATGGAAGGCGCGAGCGTTTTTTCACCTTCCTTCCACTTGGCCGGGCAGACTTCGCCCGGATGGGCGGCAACGTACTGCGCAGCCTTCACCTTGCGCAGCAATTCCTGCGCATTGCGGCCAATGTTGCCCGCATTGATTTCGATGACCTGGATTTTGCCGTTCGGGTCGACCACGAACGTGCCGCGCTCGGAGATGCCTTTTTCCTCGATGTAGACGCCGAAGTTCTTGCAGAGGACGTGGGTGGGGTCGCCAACCAGCGGATATTCGATCTTTTTGATCGTCTCCGACGTGTCGTGCCATGCCTTGTGGGTGAAATGCGTATCCGTGGACACGCCGTAGATTTCTACGCCCAGCTTCTTGAATTCCGCGTAGTTGTCGGCCAGATCGCCCAGTTCGGTCGGGCAGACGAACGTGAAGTCAGCCGGATAGAAAAAGAAAACCGCCCACTTGCCCTTGATGGTGGCGTCCGAGACTTCGATGAACTTGCCGCCCTGGTAGGCCATGGCCTTGAACGGGAGGACTTCGGTGTTGATGAGTGAACTGCACATGTGTCTGTCTCCTTGAAGTGAACTACAACGTGTAATGCCCGGATGACCGGCACGCTGCCTGTGGCAACGTTGAGCGCATCATAACGCCCGACCCGCATGCAAGGCCAATTGAAAATTGGCATGCGCGTGATAGATAAAAACTATCACGATATTATTTTCAATAAAGCAGATAGATGGCCGTTTGATTCGATTTTTACTTCAAGACGACAACGCTCTTCGTCATTCTGCGCGTAGCGAAGCGTAGTCGCAGAATCCAGACGCTGCATGGATTCCGCGACTACGCGCGGAATGACAGGGTGCCACGATAATTTATTGCTTGAAGTGGAAATGGAATGAGCCGTAGGGGCGAAAAATTTTTCGCCCCTACAAAACGTTCGGTCTCAATCAAACTTGAGATCGAGCTTGAGCCAGAAATAGCGGCCCGGTTCGTTGATGCGCGTCGTCTGCTCGTAACCCGGCACCATGGTGCCAGACTTGCTGATCGCTTCGGCGTAGACTTTGTCGAACAGGTTGTCGACTCCGGCAGTCAGGCGCAGGTCCTTGCGGAAGCGATAGCCGCCGTTGATCGAAAACACGCCGAAGCCCGCTGTGCGTTCGCCGATGTCCTGACCGGCAATGTTGCCCTTGCCTTTGTCGTAGCGGTTTTGCGCCGCCACCAGCCGCCACAGCGCGCCGGCCGACCAGGTTCCGTCGTCGTAATCGAGGGTGAAGCGGCTGTCGAGCGGCGGTATCTGCGCGAGCGCCGTATGGTCGGTGCGGTTGCTGCCGTGCACATAGGCCAGACTGACGCCGCTTTGCACATGACGGCTCCAGGCATAGGAAGCGCCCAGTTCTCCGCCATAGGTCGTCGCATCAATATTACGCACGATCGGAACCGGCTGCCCCTTGGCGTCCTTCTTCTTCGTGTTGTCGATCAGGATGTAATCATTCACCCGGCTGTAAAACGCGGATGCAGACAACTGCAATTGCGGATTGACCCGGTAGACCGTTCCAATGTCCAGTTGCGTGTTTTTCTCCGGTTTGGTGTTGAAGGCGCTGTTGCTGGTTTCGCTGGGTTTGTTTTGTGAAATGGTTTCCCAGTAATCGGGGAACCGTTCGCTATGCCCCAGGCCGACGAAAAATGTCGAAGCATTGCCCGCGCCGCCGAAATCACGCTCATAACGGATGAAGCCGCTGGACAGCGTATCGCTCCGGGATTTTCCTGCGGTGACGTAGGCTCCAGTACGTTTGTCTTTCGCCTCCCAGAAATCGGCGCGCAGACCGGCAACCACCCTGTCTTTCTCGGACAACGACTGCGTCAGTTCGGAGAAGATGCCGTAGTTCTCGAACGTCGCATCATCCACGCGCTTCATGTTCTTGTAGTTCGTGGTCGAACGCAGCCGATGCCGGTTGCTTTGCTGATCGAATCCCAGCTTGAGCAGCGTCGAATTGCTCAGATTGAGGTCGCTGCTCAACCGCAGGCCGGTGGTCAGCCGGTCGGGATTGTTGACGTTTTTCATGCCCGGCTGATCGCGCAGGCTGTAGTTGTCCATCACATGATCAATGTAGTTGTAGTAGACCAGCGCATCAATCTTGTCGACGAGCGCGGAGATTTTCTTCTTCTCGAATTTGAAGCTGAAGTTGTCGCGCGCGAATTTGACGCCATCCATCATGCGATCGGCGTAGGCGGCTTCGCCGTCGCTTGTCGATGCCGACAATTCCAGGCGCGTCGTTTCATCCGGCGTAAAACCGACGGTTGCGCCGCCGCTCCAGCGCATATATTCCGAGTGCACGCGTTTTCCGTTGCCGTCTTCGTAATCGTTCATTTTCGAATGCGTGCCGATCAGGCGGGCGAAAAATGTGGAGTTGCCTGCCTGCGCATCGAGCACCTGATCGTTACGACCATAGCTGCCGAACATCGCGCTGCCATACAGCCGGAAACCGGGCGTCGCATAAGGTTTGAAATCGCGCTCGAACAGCACCGTACCGGCTGAAGCCGGCCCCCAGGCCACGCTTTGCGGGCCTTTGAGAACGGTGATGCGATCATAGGAACCCGGATAGATATAGGCCGTCGGCGGGTCCATCCGTCCGCCGCAGCCGCCGTGAATCATCTCGCCGTCGGCCAGGATGTTCAGGCGAGAACCGGCCATGCCGCGAAACACCGGATCGCCGTCCGTGCCGCCTTTGCGGATCACGGAAAAGCCGGGGATCGTTTTCAGATAATCCGCGCCGTCATGCGCGGGAACCGGCTGACGCGGCGCCTTGGCGTCCGTGACCACAGTCAGCGGATCGGACATCGGCGCGGCGGTGACGACGACCGGATCGAGCGCCTGCTCTTCTGCGGCCAGGGCCGGAAATGCGGCGAGCGAAGAAATGCTCAGCAGCAGCGAAAAAGGCCCCGAAAGCAGGCTGGAAGAATTGCGCGACTCGTTACGAGCCGGATTAGGGCGAAACTTCATTGATTTTCTCCAAACATATTCAATCTGCGCGCAGGCAAGCGCGCAATGCGTCAAGATAGGAACAACGATTGACTGCTCAGAGAAAAACGGGCGGCGCACGCGCGCGGTTCGGCTGCCAGCCGAACGCAACATGCGGTGCAGGCAGCGCATGAGGAGGAGGTTCATGCGCTCGCACCGGCATGAGCGACAGCAAGGCGACCTCGACCGGCGCGAGCCCGAATGAACAGGCTTGCGTCACGCAGAACGAGCAATGCGCGATGTGTCCGCCGGGAGGTGAATCTGGATTTTCAGGAATCTGCGAATTCTGGGGGTTTTCAAACAACGCAGCGGGAAGGTGCTGCAACCCTTCGGCCGTGCACATTTCCAGCCATTGCGGCGCGGGAATCGTTTGCTTGTATACAGCGCGTGTGATCGGCGGCACGAGCGAAGCCGCCAGCACGGCGAAAATCGCCAACCAGACAAAAAGTTGTCGTAGTTTTTTGTGATGAGTTAGCGCTTTCATAGGACGATGTTTTACTGAAACGCTTTATGAATGATCGTTCAAGCCGCAAGGCAACTTTCCGTACCATTCTGTATCAAAAAACAGGGGTACGGCAGGTGACGAAAACTGATAAACATGCTGGGAATCATGGAGAGAGGGCTAGGAATATTCCGAAGGCGCTCGATCATCGTCAGGGTCCGACATGTCATAAGAGCTCCTGCAACGGAATGATGCGCCGCAGGCCAAGCAGGATCAGCACCAGAGCCGCCGCCCGTATCAGCCACGGCGCAAGCCACTCCCGCTCTTCGCGTAGCGCCAGCCCCAGTCGACCGGCCAACGGTACGATCAACAGGATTGGCGTCACCGTCGCGCCAATGCCGAAGATCAAGCCGAAACTGGCGCCGCGTAGCGGCTCTCCTGCCTGAGCCGCCAGGGCAAGCAGCGAGGCAAGCGGCGTACAGGGCGTCAGCGCCAGTGCAGCGCCCATCAGGAAAGGCGGCGTTGCGTCACGGGGACGTCCCCAGCGGATCGTCTGCACCGCTGCTGGCCGGGAACAGGTCGAAGAACGTTTGCCTCTCAACAACCATAAGCCAGCCAGTACGCTGGCGCCTCCGATCGCCCAATTTCCCCAGGCGCTGCCCAGCGCGCGCGCCAGCCCCGTGCCTGCCATGCCCGCAACCAGGGCAAGCAGCGTGTAGGCCAGCACGCGGCCAGCCAGAAAACTCAGCGTATGACGCAACGCCTCGGGATAGCCGCTGGCCCGGCCCAGCGCCCATGTGCCGATGAAAGGCAGGCAACTGACGGAGCAGGCCGTCAGCCCCATCGAGGCGCCAAGCAGCCAGACCGTCCCCAGCCCAATACCGACCGTTACTTCAGGCATCGCTTTGCCCCTTCGCCGCTGGCTTGACCGTGCCGTCCGGCAACTCCTCGCGCACGCGCGCCTTGTAGTATTCGCGGCTCGAACGGAACAGGGTTATTTTTGCCCACTGAAGGCGGATGACGTCGTCCTGCGGGCAATATTCGGCACAGCGCCCGCACAGGGTGCAATCCTCGTTGTAAGCCTTCTTTCCTTCAGCCTGCGAAATTTCGGGAATATCCATCGGACAGGCATTGGTGCAGACGCGGCAATTGCCGCAACTGGCCCGTGACGGTTTGACCAGACGGGCGGGCGAGAGGCGCTGGAAGACCGCGTTGAAGGCCAGCAGCGGACAGATGCGGCAGAAAGGCTGGCGCAAGGCCAGCGCGCCGACGAGCATGAATCCGACCAGCCAGTTTGCCGCTGCGCCAAGCCAGAAAGACCAGTTGTCACCGAGCTTCAGTGCCAGTTGGTCAGTATTTCCGGTCAGCAGCGTTGTCACGACGCGCGCTGGACAGACGTCGCAATAAGGATTGCCCAGGGAGTGCGGCGTCACCCCCAGTCCGGTCAGCAGGGGCAGCAGGAAAACCAGCCCGACCAGAATCAGCCATTTGACGGGACGCACACGCGATACCGGCCCTAGGTCTCCCGACTCGACACGGCGCGCTCCGATGCCGAACCGCCGTCCAATCCGTCCGGCGAATTCCTGTAGCGTCCCAAGCGGACAAACCCAGCCGCAAAAGGCTTTGCCAAGCACGAAGAAGAAGGCAAAAAAGCTGGCCAGCAGAACCAGCAAAGGCACGATCATCGCGATGGTGATTTCGCCTGTCCGCGCAATGACCATGCCAATGCTGTGGTGTATGTGGTGCTGATAGCGAATCAGCGTGCAATATCCGCCGTTCATCTGATCGTAGGCGCAGGACAGCGCAGGCAGCGCGCTCGACAGCTTGTCAGCCGTGTAGCTGCCGACGAAGATGCCGCCGTAGACGGTGACAAACAGCATCAGCAACTGGACGATCAGGCGCAGACGCCCAAGATTTGGAATCCAGGATTTCAACATGATTGTTCCTTGTTCTCTATACGTTTGCGCCGACGAAGCAGGGGCAGCGCCGACAGCATGCCAAACGCGCCAAAGGCGGCGCCCCAGCCAAGGCTCTTCCCGCGATCGACATCCTCGCCGTAGACGGTGTTGAAAGTGGTCACGAAGTGCCGTTCACCGACGACGTGTTCGGCGCTCAACACGAATCCCGCCCTGGACCGGGCGCCGTCCGGTTTGGCGCCGAAATCCCGGGGAAACAGAACCGTCGCCACGCCCTGTTCATCGGTGATGAACGTGCTGCGCGAACCGTTTTCCGTTTCCAGAAACAGACGTTGTCCGACCAGGGGTTGCCCCTCGTAGCGCACCACGAAGCGCCATTTTTCGCTTTCGCGATAGATGGCGTGTTCACGCGGGAGCGGGTCAGGCACGATCTCGAGTTCGCTGTGTTTCGTTTTGAGCAGGAGACGGGGCGAAATTCCGCGAAGCCCGGAGTACCAGACCGTTGAGGCGACCTCGATATGGCAATCCTTCTCGTCGCGAATCTGAACCCATTGGTAATTTCCTACTCCGGCGTCGGCGACTTCGATCGTTGCGCGTCCGTCGACAACCTGAAATTCCCGTTGTCCGCCGCCAGGGCCGAAAACCGTCACCGTCGATGCCTTCGCGTTACGCACCCGAAGCGTGGACGCGCCGCGATCATCAACGCGCTGAACCAGCAGCAGGGGTTGCGGCGTCCAGTCGTCGCGCTGCTGACCGCCCGGACGCCCATGTCCTTCATGCTGCGCCCACAGCGGGTCGACTGCGCCAAGCAGCAGCGCAATGGCAAGTATGAATCGCATGGCGGCTCCTAGCGAAAATCGTAGCGGTATGTAAGGATCATGGTGCGCGGCGCGGCAGCCGAGTAGGTCACTTTCCCGGCCGTATCCTTCTTGGCTTCTATCGCGTAGTGTTTGTCGAACACGTTGTCGATGTTCATCGTGAGCGAATGTCCCCGCCACTGATAACCCATCGCAAGATTGGCGACCCATGCCCAGCCGTTGTAGCGTTCGGTATTGGCGCTATCCATCCAGTAGCTGCCCCAGGTGTTGGTCGAGACCCGGGCGCGCCAGCCGCCCTGTTTCCAACTGGCAAAAAGACCGTACTGCTGGCGGGGAACGAATTGCAGGGTATTGCCGCTGCGATCCATGTTGACGGTTGTCGCGCCGACCCGAACCGGTTCAGTAAAATCCTTGTAGCGGTAGTTGGTATAGCTGTAGTAACCGCCCGCTTCCCAGTTGCGGTCAAACGCATAGCGTCCTGAAAACTCAAAGCCTTTTTTCTCGGTTTTGCCGGCATTCAGGTAACTGGTCACGCCGCCGTTGTTTTGCTGGACGATCTCTTTCTCAACCGGATTGAAATAAACGCTAGCGTCGAACGACCAGTGGTTTGTCCGCCCTTTCAGGCCGATTTCGTAATTGGTGGAGACTGGCGCTTCGATATTGGGGTTATCGGAAAACTCGTTGAACGAGGGAATCTGACCGGCGCGCGCCGCCATGCCGAACAGATTGAGTCCCTCGGCGAGCTTATAGCTCACCGCCAGCTTGGGCGCGGGCAGGTGAAAGGTCTTTTTCGTCCGGGTATAACCTGCCCCTGCTTTGTAATTCCCGGTCGAGTAATTGTATTTGCGATACTCCATATTGCTATCGTCAAAATCCACGACGTCGTAGCGCATCCCCAAATCCACAATCCAACGTTCGCTGGGACGCCAGGATTCCTGGACGTAGACGCCGGTCAATAGCGATGTCGCATCGTCTACTGCAATCAAATCCCCTTTGCGATCGGATCGTGTGTTCAGGATGCGTCCCCCTGGCCCGGAGACGACGTCGGCGTATTCGTATTTCCGCGAATCGGGCGTCCGCTCCCGGCGCATGGTCACGCCGGCCACCAGCGTTCCCGGGCCGTGACGCCAGTGCGCTTCAAGATCCGTTCCGATGTTGGAGACCCATTTTTCGGTCTCGTTGATGCCGCCGGTTACAGGATGGTAGTGATACCACTGGTTGTAGTAGAGGCGCGGCTTCAAGGTGACGTTGCCGATCTCCTTTTCCAGACGGGTATTCAGCAGAAATACTCTGGAATAACGTCCGCTGTGGTTCCAGGGCTCCGAGGTCTGTTTCTGACGCCCGGTCGACTTGAAACGCTCAAACAATTCCTGGTCCATGACTCCCGGCAACTGCACATTGGACTCGGCATAGGAAACCTCGCTTTCCAGCAAGCCGACGCTGCCAAGATCAATGCCGTGTTTCAGGGAGGTTTGGGTGATGTCGAAATTGTTCCACGCGCGCCAGTTGCTCTCCAGTTCCCGGCGGCTGACGGTCAGGGCAAGGGCTTGTCCTTCGCTGACCTTGCCGCCATAGCGCAAATGGTAATTGCGTGCGCCTTGATTACCGAAACCAAGCTTGAGGTTGTTTGCGCTGTCGTCAAAAACCGATTTCGAGATGATTTGAATCGCTCCTCCCGCACTACCTGCCGCAAACAGATTGCCCGGCCCCTTGGCGACTTCGATGCGCTCGATATCCTGGGTATCCACGAAATCGAGCCGGGTAAAGCTGTCCGGGTCGCTGAGCGGCACGCCGTCGCGCATCAGCATGATTTCCCGGACGCCGTAGGTTGCCTTCAGACCTGCGCCACGGATGATGAGTCGCGCGTCGGAGCCGCCGTTCTTGCTGTCGATCAGCACGCCGGGTATCTCCTGCAACGGCTCTTTGACGTTGAACATTTTCTTGTCGGCCAGGGTTTCCTTGCCGATGACGGAAATTGCCTGCGGCACTTCGCCTGTCGGGCGCTCTTCACGGGTTGCCGTCACGGACACTTCATCCAGTTGTTGCATCGGCTCTTCTGCCACGGCGCTCGTTGCCCACAGCAGGCCACAGGCGGTCACCCCAAAAAATTCAGCGCACATCCGGCGCAGGGTTTTGAAACTTTGTTTCATGCCACCCCCCTGGAGAGGGATGGTTCAAACGGGCCAAACGGGTTACACGACTCGCTCCGAGTCGGATTGCTGCGAAATGCCATTGATTTTCTCCAAACACATTCAATCTGCGTGCACGCAGGGAAGCGCGCACAGCGGTATGACACCGGACAAAATCCGTGCGTCAAGACAGGAACAACGATTGACTGCTCAGAGAAAAACGGGCGGGGCGCGCGCCTGGTTCGGTTGCCAGCCGGATTCGACATACGGCGCTGGCAGCGCATGCGAAGGAAGATCGTGGCCTTGTGCCGCCATGAGCGGCAGCAAGGCCACCTCGACGGGCGCGAGTCCGAATGAACAGGCTTGTGTTACGCAAAACGAGCAATGCTCGAAGTGACCGGCGGGGTGTGAGTCTGAATGTTCAGAGGTTTGAGAATCCGATGATGGCGCGTTCTCGAACAGCGCCGCGGGAAGATGTTGCAACCCTTGGGCCGTGCACACTTCCAGCCATTGCGCGGTAGGAATCGTCTGCTTGTATACAGCGCGCGTGATCGGCGGAACGAGCGATGCCACCAGGACGGCGAAAATCGCCGACCAGACGAACAACTGACGCAGCTTCTTGTGATGGGTCATCGCACTCATGGGGCGGCATTCTACTGCCTTGCGAAGCGTTTCGATGAATCAATGGCAAAAGTTGTTAACCCGGCAATCAAAATCAGACACCTTCCCCCGCCTAGGCGGGCGAGAGAGTTTTATACGTGTTTTCCACAATAAATTTGCTTGTTTGCGGGTATTACTGAGTCGGCCTTTTTTACACATCTATTTTGTAGATACGCACAGCTATTTGAAAATTAATGGCTTACATCTATGGCATGCTTTTTGCTTGTAGTTTGATATGTTTGTAAACAGGGGTGGTTTTCAACAACCCCCTCCCTTCAATACTGTGGAAGGAAAAGTTTAATGAAATCGAACATCATCTCGTCGCTGATTCTTGGATCAGCCGCCATGCTGGCCGTTTCTTCGGCACAGGCTTTTACCGTCTTTGACTTCAATAATCATTTCGGTTACGGACCAACTAAGGAGGAGCAGACGAGGTGGCTGGTTGACACGCTTCTCGGCGGCCACACAG
>Ga0209628_10000618_pt1 | contig 22014 bp, 15 predicted proteins | sample TergutCu122P4_FD_187285 | JGI IMG/M metagenome (GOLD analysis project Ga0209628, IMG submission 187285) | Cubitermes ugandensis P4 segment gut microbial communities from Kakamega Forest, Kenya - Cu122 P4 (SPAdes) (version 2) | ecosystem: Host-associated > Arthropoda: Insects > Digestive system...
AGTTGCAAGACAAGATATTGGATTACATCGTTTTCTACAATGCGACCGCCAAACCAATGGATTGGAAATACGACGGAAAACCAAAAAACAAATCCAATAATACGAAGGTTATTTAGGCGACTTTGTACTAGTGAGTTCGTAGGCATCCTACCTGCGCAGTGAGGAGACTCCATTCCGCAACCTTCGCGCAGGCTGGAAGCCTGCGTTCCCAGGGACTTTGCAATCCTCCTGGATATTTTTTCCGTCCGCTGTCTTGTTCGACGATGACGCTTCTTGTCGCTTTTCGTTTTTTCACGGTTTTTTCTGCCAAAATGACAGTCTGCTTTTTATTGTGAAAGAATTTTTTCGAAAAAACTCCTATCAATAAAGGCTTTTGGAATAGGTCGAATCGCGTTGGCATATTTTTTGCTTAAGGTCAAGACCAGTAGGCAAAATTCTAACGAAAACACTTGGAATGGTAGCCAGGAGCGCAATGAAGTGAAGCAATCCGGTCACTGTGCTACGCTCTGTTCCCGGTCGCCATTTCTCATTCAAAAGAAAGGAGATGACCATGTACACGGAGCTAATCTATCCGCATTCCTACAACCTGTTCCAGCGGCTGAATCAATTCCTTTCCATGCCCTCGATGGCCGAAAGTGATTGGCCGTTCGGTTCACTCAGCACCGGCGAATCGGCGACAAACGTCCGTGAAGACGAGGACGCTTTTTACGTCGAAATGGAAGTGCCTGGTGTCAAACCGGAGCAAATTGACCTCTCGTTGATTGGGACCGAATTGACGCTGAAAATCAGCCGCCCTGCCGCGACCGAAGAGAAAAACGTACGCTATCTCCGCCGGGAACGTGTTTTCGGCAACATGGTGCGGACCATAACGTTACCGATGGATTCCCCTCCCAAGGAGATGGACGCAACCCTCGAAAACGGCATTCTGTGTGTCCGGCTCAAAAAACCGGAAGTGGCGAAGGTTCAAAAAATCACCGTCGCCGCGAAATAGAGGATAGAGGATAGAGGATAGAGGATAGAGGATAGAGGATAGAGGAATGTTTTTTCTATCCTCTATCCTCTATCCTCTACCCTCTACCCTCTACCCTCTACCCTCTACCCTCTATCCTCTACCCTCTAATACAAGGAGAATGACAATGACTCGATCACTGACCAAAACCAAAGACGCTCAGGCCGTTCCAGCTCAGCCGTATCAGCAGAAAAAGCAACTCCGTTATCCGCCGGTCGATATTAGCGAACGTGAAAACGAGTTCGTCATCGAAGCCGACATGCCCGGAGTGAAAGAGGAAAATATCGACATTCAGTTTCACCAGGGGGAGTTGACCATTCGCGGCAAAGTTGATTTGCCGGAGAACGCGGGTGAGAATTATCGTTTTCGGCAATTTGAACCGACCGATTTTTATCGGGCGTTCCGAATCGGCGAATCCGTGAATGCGGCAAACATTTCCGCCCAGTGTGCCGATGGAGTGTTGACGGTTCGCCTGCCGAAAGCCGAAACGCTCAAGCCACGCAAAATCGAGGTGGCACGGAAGTAAGGAACTATTCAACGCCAATGAGGCCGCATTTTCGCTAATCGTGAACCCCATCAGAGCCGCGCACAGAGAGTAAGCGGTGCCCCCGGTGGTAACGTGCAAACCGCTTACTCCGTGCGCGGCTCTGATGGAGTGCTACTCGAACAAACATAGTAATTCCATGACTTTACGCATTCCTTTTTTGGTCTTGTTCGTCGTTATTTTGGCCTGTCCGGTTTTCGGGCAGTTGGAATACAAAATCGACCGCCGCGACGATGTTGCGCAGGTTTGGAGCGGACACCCGGTCGGTTTTTGTCTCCAATCGCACAAGGGAAAACAATTCGTCGGCTTTTACGACGCCAATCGCAATCTGGTGATCGGAGTGCGCGATCGGGATTCAAGCGATTGGACATTCAAACCGCTTGACACGCAAGTCGGCTGGGACAGTCATAATTCGATCACAATGACTTTCGACCGGGACGACATACTGCATGTATCGGGAAATATGCACTGTGTACCGCTCCTCTATTTTCGTGCCGAAAAACCGCTTGACGTTCAATCACTACGGCAGGTCAAAACGATGGTCGGCGAAAACGAGCAACGTTGCACTTATCCGCAGTTTATCACGGCTGGCGACGGCGAGTTGCTGTTTTTGTACCGCGACGGCGGAAGCGGCGACGGCGATTGGTATTGCAACCGTTACGATGCAACGCAAAAACGCTGGCATCGGTTTTTCGACAAGCCGTTGTTCGACGGCGAGGGGCAAGTCAATGCGTATCACCACGGACCGGTCAAAGGGCCGGATGGTTGGTTTCACCTCAGCTGGGTCTGGAGGGAAACGCCCGACTGCGAAACGAATCACCTGATGTGTTACGCCAGGTCGAAAAACCTGCGCGACTGGGAAATGTCCGACGGCACACCGCAACCGATACCGATTACCCGCACGAACAGCCAGATCATCGATCCGGTGCCATCGGGGGGCGGTATCCTCAATCCCTGCCAAAAAATCGGCTTTGACGCCGAGGGACGAGTGATTGTTTCTTACTCGAAGTACGACGAAGCGGGCCATTTTCAACTGATGAACGCCCGGGTCGAAGGAAAGCAGTTCAAAATTTACCAAACCAGTAACTGGGACTACCGTTGGGAATTCCAGGGACGCGGCTGTATCCCGATGGAAATCTCGTTTGGTCCGGTTGTTTCGGAAGCAAACGGTGATCTGACGCAATCTTACAACCATATCAAGTCCGGTAATGGACGCTGGCGGCTTGATCCGGAAACGCTTAAACCGATAGGCCAGGCCCCGCCGCCGACGAGAATGCCGGACGAGGTGTACAGAAACGAATCACGCTTTCCCGGTCATCAGCGACGGTCAATCACCGATTCGGGCACAATCGACGAACCGGACGTGATTGACATGATGTGCTGGGAAACCCTGCCCGTCAACCGCGACCGGCCTTGGGAAGGCGCAGTGCCGCCACCGACGACACTGCGGATTTTCAGACTCTCGCCGAAATAAAAAACGTTTCATATTTTCACCGCTTCAAACATGGCGACCAGGTTTTCGGTCGGGGTCAGTGCCTGAATATTGTGAACGGTGTTGAAAACGAACCCACCGCCGGGAGCGAAGGTGTCGATCCGCTTTCGCACCTCGTCACGCACCTCGTCCGGTGTTCCGAACGGAAGCGTCTTTTGGGTGTCAATCCCGCCGCCCCAGAAGACCAGTTGATCGCCGAACTCCGCTTTGAGCCGCTTGGGGTCCATGCCAGCCGCCGAGCATTGGACAGGGTTCAAAATGTCAAAGCCACATTCAATCAACGCCGGCAAAAGCGGAACAATCGCCCCGCAGGAATGTTTGAAAGTTTTCCAGGTCGTGTGCTTGTGAATCCACTCGTTGAGCGTCTTGTAGTAGGGAAACCAGAGTTCCCGGAACGATTTTACGGAACAGAAAAGCGATTGCTGCGTCCCGAAATCCGTCCCGCAAAGGTAGATCACGTCAATGGCGTTACCAAGAGCGTCGTGTACCTTTTGCAGGTTTCCCAAAGCGATTTCCAACTGCCGTTCAAAGATCGCATGAATATGATCACGCCTTGTTACCGTGGAAATGTACCACTCGGCGACGTCGCGGATTCCTTTGGGACGCTTGAGTTGTGTGCCGGGCACGGCCCCGATGTCCCCAAAGCCGGTCCCGCCCATGCAAAGGACGGTGCCTCGCTCTGCTTTTTGATTGGCCTCAAGCTGCTCCCGAAAGGAAGCAAGTGTCTCATCCGAAACCGGCTTGAACTCCTCAAGGTTGTCTTCGACTCGAAGCGAGTCGTCGTCAATCGGCTCCTGACGGATCACGGCGTCAAAATAATACCCGGTTTTTGGCATCACACCGGACGGCGGCACCGAGCGGTCGCCGCCGGGATAGATGAACACCCCCGCTTCGGTTTCATCGACCTGAAAATCCCCGCCGACCAGGACAACCTGTCCCCAGGGGGTTTTCCATTCCTTCCAGTTTTTGTTTTCGTATCCGAATTTCGACCAAGGTGAAAAAACGCCGCGAGTATGAACGCCGAGCACCTCAAGGAGATCCTCCTCGGGAAAACCAAGCATCTGGCAAGGTTCGTGGACCTTGACCGGTTTCTCTTCCAGTCCATAATGCTTCCGCAGACCGGGCAGGCAGGAAGCATGAATCCCCGACACCGGCGACGCCCCCAGATCAAACGCAAGCGGCCCGTCCTGGTGCTGTAATGAACGTTGGAGAATATCGCGTGAGGTCATTAATAAAATGAGAAATGAGAAATGAGAAATGAGAAATTCTGTCGTCTGCCGACTTCTATTACTTGCCCCGTACGGAAGTCTCGAGTTTACACGTGGCCCACGCGCGGGGCAAGCCCCGCCGCTAACAATAGACGCTAACGAATCGCTTGACCCAAAACGGTGAAACGCTACAATGGTTGCGTACCGGTGGTCCCATCTCCTTTCATTTTTCATGCGATTTCCTTTCTCTCTTTCCAGCTCGCTTTTTTTGTACATGTTTCGCATGAAACTGCGGGGCCGGGAAAAATACCCGATGGTTCTCATGCTCGAACCGCTTCACGCCTGTAATTTGCGTTGCAACGGCTGCGGTCGGATTCGGGAATACGCCGACACAATAAACAAACGCATGTCGCTCGACGAATGCTTGGCGGCAGTCGACGAATGTCCTGCTCCAGTCGTAAGCGTTTGCGGTGGGGAACCGCTCATTTACCCGGAAATCACCGAACTTCTCGACGGAATTTTGACACGCAAAAAGCACATCTATCTTTGCACGAACGGCGTTTTGCTGGAAGAAAAGCTGGAAAAAATCGTGGCGATTCGCAGCAAGCGTTTGAAAACCCGACTTTACTGGAACGTTCATCTCGACGGTCCGCAGTCGGTTCACGACGCAATCGTCGGGCAAAGCGGCGTTTTTCAAAAGGCGATTCGTGGTATCACGGCGGCAAAACAAGCCGGCTTTCGCGTTTACACAAACACGACGCTTTACAAGCAAACGACCGTCGAGCAATTGATCGAATTGGCCGAAATTCTGACGCCGCTGAAAATCGACGGAATCATGCTTGCTCCCGGGTTCGGATACGAATCGGTCGGGAACGAATCGTTTTTTCTCACGCGAGACGAAACATACGAAAAATTCCGGGAAATCCGGGCAAAAATGTCGAAATACCGAATCACGACGACGCCGATTTTTATGGATTTTCTCTGCGGCGAGCGGCAGCTCTCCTGTGCGGCTTACGCAAATCCGACCCGAAACATCGCTGGCTGGAAAGGCCCCTGCTATTTGATTACGGACAAGCATCACGAATCGTATCACACCTTGATAAACGAAACCGATTGGACAAAATACGGTTTTGAAAACGATCCACGTTGCGAACATTGCCTTTCTCATTGTGGGTTCGAACCCGCCGCCGTGTTTGCCTGCAAGACGCTTGCCGACGGAATTCGCATGGGACTTTGGCAATGGGGTTGGCGTAATTGTTAGAGGCGGTTTCCCGCTGTTGGATTGTTTGAGTAAGTATTTTTTCCTGATTTTTCCGAAAAACTTTTTCCCGTGTCGAACGATTCTCATTTTCTCCTTTCCGATCTGAACGAACCGCAACGACAAGCCGTCGTCTGTGTGGAAGGTCCGCTTTTGGTCTTGGCCGGGCCGGGCAGCGGGAAAACCCGCGTGATTACCCATCGAATCGCCTGGATGCTTGAACACGGAATCAAACCGTACAATATCGTCGCCCTCACGTTCACGAACAAAGCGGCGGACGAAATGAAAAAACGCCTCGAAATTCTCGCGCCGGACAAACCGATCCGAATCGGGACGTTTCATAAATTCTGTGCGTACCTTTTGCGTCTTTATTCGCCGATGGTTGGGCTGGAATCGAATTTCACCATTTACGACGCCGACGAAAGCCAAAAGCTGCTCAATCTGATTCTCGAAAAAATCTCCCTGCCGACCGGAATCACGCCGGAACGAATTGCGTCCGGAATTTCCTGGGCAAAAAATGAATTGATTTCGCCCGACGAGTATATTTCCAATACGAAAAGCCTCTTGGGATCGTTTGTCGAAAAAGTTTATCCGGAATATCAAAAGCGGCTCAAACAAGGGAACGCCGTCGATTTCGACGACCTGCTGTTTCACGTTGCGATTCTGCTCCGGGAGAATCCGGAGATTCGCCAACAACTGGACCGACGGTTTCGGTACATTCTGGTCGATGAGTATCAGGATACCAACCTGACTCAATACGCAATTGCCCGGTCGCTTTCGATTGACTATCCGAACCTGGCCGTAACCGGCGATCCGGACCAATCGATTTACGGTTGGCGCGGGGCGAACATTCAAAACATCCTTAACTTTGAAAAGGATTTCGAGAATGTGAAAACGATCCGCCTGGAACAGAATTACCGGAGTACGAAACGGATTCTCGCCGCAGCGGACAAGCTGATTGCGCACAACGAATACCGCAAGGAAAAGCATCTGTTCACCGACAACGATCTTGGGCGACCGGTCCGCTTGCTCTGCTGTTTCGATCAACGGGAAGAAGCCGAAACCATCGCGGAGGAAATCGCAACGGAAATCAAAGAAGGCAAACGCCGCCCGAAAGATTACGCGATTTTCTTTCGGATCAACGCCTTGTCGAGAAATCTGGAGCACGCTCTGCATCGAAGCAACGTTCCGTTTCAACTCGTTCGCGGTCTGGAATTTTTCAACCGCAAGGAAATCAAGGATGTGCTCGCCTATTTGCAGTTGATCTACAACTCCCGGGACACGGTTTCGTTCATGCGAATCGTCAACGAACCGCGACGTGGAATCGGAAAAACGACCATCGGAAAAATCGTCGATCTGTCGCAGCTGTACGGAATTTCCACGATGGACGCTGCGAGGGAGTTTATCAAAGCGGAAAAAATCGCCGGGGTCTCCCAAAAAGTCAAGAAAGCACTCGCCGAGTTCGTCAAAATGATCGACCGCCTGTCCGAAGAAGCGGGCCGGGATGAGTACACGATTGAGTCGCTCGTCGCCGAATTGCTTAACGAAACGAAATACGACGAGCAATACGCAACCGAGAACGAGGAAGATCAGCAGCGGCTTGCCAATATTGAGGAATTTCTGACGGAAGCAAGAGAATTTGACAAACGCTCGTTGGAGGAAGGAACAGGGGAACAACAAAACGCGTTGGAAAAATTCCTGGAGCAAACGGCGTTGGTGAGCGACGTTGATTCTTGGGAAACGGAAAGCGACCGCGTTTCGCTGATGACGCTCCATGCGGCAAAGGGGTTGGAATTCCCGGTCGTCTATCTGATTGCTCTTGAACAGAATATTCTGCCGCATGAACGCTCACTCCGGGAACAGACGCAACTGGAGGAAGAGCGGCGGCTCCTTTTCGTCGGCATAACCCGTGCGAAAGAGGAATTACGGCTTTCCCGAACACGACAACGAACATTTCGAGGCCGAACGGAAACGACGATTTACAGTCCGTTTCTCTTCGAACTTCCGCGTGAGGAAATGATCCTCTGCGATTCTCCGGAACAGCTTGCCGACTGTCCGGACGATCAGCCGTTCGACGGCAGCAAAGTGCAGCGGCTCGTTGCCGAAAAGAAGAATCTGCAAGCCGACGAATTTTCGGAATACTTTGACGGCGACGTTGAATATGACGATATTCACGTCGAATATGACGAAGATGGGAACGCCGTTTCCACGGATTCGCGGTCGAAAAAGAAGAAAACCAATTTTTTGTACTCGCTCACCACAGCGGCGGAACTGCTCAAACAGAAAAATGAAAAATGAAACACGAAAAACGAGAAACGTTAAGCCGCCGCACCCTGTGCGGCGAATGTCATTGTTCTTCTCATTTGCTCCTGCTTTCGTACTCCGCGATTTTTTCTTCGTGGCGAAGCGTCAGGCCGATGTCGTCGAGTCCTTTGAGCAGACATTCGCGGCGGAAGGAATCAAGCTCGAACGTAAGCGACAAGCCGCCGGGACCGGAGACGGTGCAAGCCGCCAAATCGACCGTCAAGTTCATCGGACGGTTCGCTTGTTCCACTTGGAACAGTTTTTCGATTTGCTCTTCGGAAAACTTGATAAGCAAAATCCCGTTTTTGAACGAGTTGTTGTAAAAAATGTCGGCGAAACTCGATGCGATCACGACCTTGAACCCGTAGTCGGCGATGGCCCACGGCGCATGTTCACGGGACGAGCCGCATCCGAAATTTCGTCGGGCAAGCAGAATCGACGCCTTTTTAAACTCCGGCCTGTTTAGCTCGAAATCGGGATTGTCGCTCCCGTCTTCCTTATAACGCCAGTCAAAAAAGAGGAACTTGCCGAACCCGGTTCGCTCAACCCGCTTCAAAAATTGTTTCGGAACAAGTTGGTCGGTGTCCACATCGCTTCGGTCCATCGGGACCACGATTCCAGTGTGTTGTGTAAAAGGAAGCATTTTTTTTGAATTACGGGGCAATTGCGAATTACGAATTACGAAAAGAAAACAATTTGTAGCCGTTTTCGGTATATTTCTTGACCGGTTACTCTTGGACAGAGCCAATCCCTACCTCATCGGACGCTCGCATTATAAAAAATTCAGACAAAAGAACAACACCTCGGTCAGGAAAAAGTAAAATGTTTGTTGACTAAAATTTTCGTTCCCTTCCTTCTTCCGCAAGCTGTTCCCGGTTGATTTTTGCGTTGTGTCTGACATCGACCGGAAAGCCCGGATGAAACCGGATGCGCTCGATTCGTTGCGTCAGCGGATTGGCCTTTGCGAGCGATTTTAGTTCCTGCAAGAGTTCGTCCGATGGTTCGACACCCGGTTTCAATTCAATGAAAATCGCCGGTTCCTTCAATTTTGCAACGGAAATTCCGACCAAAGCGGACCGGAACACTTTCGGATGTTGATTGAAAATCGCTTCGCAGGGAATCGAAAACAGCGTTCCGTCGGCAGTTTCGACCCGATGGGCCTTGCGACCGCAAAACCAGAACCGCCCTTTTTCGTCCAAATATCCGACATCCCCCATGCGGTGCCAGATCGTTCCGTCGGCGTCGCGCATTTTTGCGAAAGCGTTCGCTTCGGTTCGTGTTACGTATTGCGTCGTTACCTGCGGTCCGCACACGGCAAGTTCGCCGATTTCGCCGACGCCACATTCCCTCGCCTGTTCCAAACGCTCAATCGGCTCGTCGGATATGGCAATGGTTTTCCAGCGAACGGTTCCGAAGGAGGTTCCGACGCAGATTCCGCCGCCGGTCTCGGTTTTTCGTACCGTTTCGCCCAGAATTTCCGTTGCACTTATCATTGCGACCGGCAATGCTTCCGTTGCGCCGTAAGGAGTAAAAATTTCAGCGTCGACGTGAAGAATCCGCTTCAGCCGGTCCAACAGTTTCGCACTGATCGGTGCTCCGGCGGAAATCACCCGGCGTAACGTCGAAAGCGATCCCGTTTCGTCGGGATTCCGTTCGCAAAATTCGACGACGCGGTTCCAAAGAGCGGGCGAGCCGAACGATTGGTTGATGTTCCAATCGCGGACCGCTTCGAGAATGTTTCGCGGATCAACGCTTGCCGGTCGGGTCGAATCCATGTCTGGTATCACCGCCGTAACGCCCATTGCGGCGTTAAACAGCCCGAAAAACGGGAATCCCGCCAGGTCGACGCTTCCCGGCTCAATACCAAGCCGGCGTTGAATTTCTTCGACCTGTGTTTGAAAAATTCCGTGCGTAAATAAGACCCCCTTGGCGATTCCCGTGCTTCCGCTGGTGAAAATGATCGCCGATGGATCGCCGGAATCGCGTGGTATCATCACGGGACCGAAATATTCCCGTTTACGGATTTCCGCCAAAGACAATCCGCACCAGAACCAACGCCGTCCGACCGTAAGATTTTGTTTTGCGTGTGAAAAACGGCCCAGTCTCTGCAAAACAAAGCGGAGAGCGTGAACTTTGGAAATCGCGGCGAACCCGTCGAGCCGAACTTCGTCGAGGCATTTTAGCATCGGCTTCATCCCCATACCGGGATCGATCAAAACAAGTGTGGCACCACTCTTGAGCAGACCGAACACGAGCGAAATGAAGTCGAGCCCCTGCTGCACCATCAAGGCGATCCGCATTCCCGGCTGCAATCCGGAGCGGACATAAGCGGCGGCAATGCGATCACTGTCCCGGTCAAGTTCGGCAAAGGAAATCGTTCGATATTTCCGTTTATCCGCCGGAGAGGATTTTGGAACCGGTTCAATAATCGCAACGGCGTTCGGTTGCCGTTTGGCGTAATCGACAAGGCGATGGGCGATATTCATTGGAAATGAGAAATGAAAAATGAGAAATGAGAAATGAAAAATGAGAAAAAGAGCGGGGGACGTAGCGCAGCGAAGTCCCCCGATATTTTGCGATCACGATTACAATTTCGCTAAAAGATTGTTCTCGAACACATCGTTCCAAAAATCGCTTCTTTTCACGGAGAAGTCGAACCATTCTTCGTCGAACATTTCGTCGTCCGACCAGACCAATTCCGTTACGGCAATCCTGTCGAACTTTTGTCCTGATTGGTCCAAGTCGAGCATCTGCCGCTGCCGCATGGTTTCCGCAAGACCGGGATCGTCGATTTCGCGGGAAACGGGCATGGCCATGGAAACCGTACTGCCGAGAGTTGGGCTGGGATCATTCCAATTCAGTGTAGCCAGATAACCGGCACTGACCCAGTCGTTGATAATTCTTCCTGTTGAGCAGTCGATAACAACCGTCGTCGGGACACCGTACATTGCATAGTAGTAGCGATAACTTATGTCGAGATAATGGTCTGTAATGTTAATCCACGGAATACCCTTTTCCGCTACTTGCGCTTTGGAGCCGGACAAAGTTTCACTCGAAGTGGTGTATGCCGTGACAATTTCAAGCCCCTTCGGTTTGTATGTGTCATAGACATATTCCAACAGGTAATCGATTTCATCCTCAGAGTAACCACACCACGAAGCGGCGAAAACAACAACGATATAACGGTTATTGTTTAATAGTGCGTTCCAATTGATTGTCTCATTATCAAGCGTTCTTGCACCGGAAAGGTCCAGCGGATCACCTATCGAAAGTCCGTGGACTGTTGTAGCAGTCAGCACACCTGACGATACAGTTTTTCCTTCGCGGTTCGTTGCTTCAAGGAGATAATATGTCGTGCTCACCGGTTCCAGGCCTGTGACTCTCATTGCACGGGTGAAATTGCTGTACAACCAGGAAGTCGTCAGAGTTGCTCCCGTATCAGCACCTTTGTTTCCAGAAGCGTCCGAGTGATACAATTTGTAGGACAGCGTACTGTCGAAACCGCTTATCCAAAATTCAGCGTATCTATCGCTGGTATAAACGGATGCAGTAACCGGTGCGGCACCTCCGCCGAGCCACTCACCGAATCGGTTGATGATGTCCGCCTTTTGCAGATATTTGGCCGTAGCGGGAGCACTTGTGCTTTGGTTATCGGTGTCGTAGCCATCGAACACCAGCGAAATGGTGTACGCCCAGTCCTCGTAGGGCTTCCCGTCATTTCCCGGATCGCCGAAGGCAAAATCACCGGCGACGGCATCCGGTTTCAGCGCATTGCCGTTGTAGGAAACGGCGGCGAACTCGTCGAAAAACGGATTTTCCAGAAGCGAGTCCCAGTTGTGCCCGATTTCGTGTATGGTCAAACGCGAATTGACACCGTTTTCCCGGTAGACCATATCGCCAAAGTCGTTGTAACCGTAAACACTTCCGAGAACGCTGTAGGAATCGGTGACCATCATGTAAATTTCGCCATTTCCGGTGTTATTGTTGCGAAAATATCCGTAGTTGCCGATGGATTTGTAGACGCGACTAACCGTGGAGAGGACGTTGTTGATGTTCGCCGTCGACCACGCAACGTATCTGATGTCGTTGGGCGAGTAATACCACCCCGACGTGTCGCCGTATCGGTCAACCGTTGCAAACAGGATGAGAGAGTCCTTTTTTCCGAGTGAACTTCCGTCTGCCCATTGGACGGAATTGCCGTTGATGGCGAAGCAGTTGCTTCCGTTGCCGGTGTTTTTGAGTGTGGTTGTTCCTTTTCCGCTGAGGAGCATGTTATTTCCGTCGCCGCCGTCAAGTACATCATTAACAGATGTAAAATTCTTGAACGTATCGTCGCCGTCGTCACCGTAAAACTCAATCGTTGAAATCGTATTTTTTGCGAACGACCATTGTTCCAGTTCGCTTGAGTGATTCGGTGCAAACGCATGGACGAGGATTTGCGTTGCCGTTTCCTCGATTTCGATCCAGTCGGATAATTTGGTGCCATTAACCTTCAGGATTCCTCCCGAGGCGACAAAGACGGTTGGCAACGGGTTGTCCGGCACCTCCACCGATTCCGTAACGGAAATCGCGTAGGTTACCGTGGACTTGATCCCGTCGAAATCGGTGGTCGAAATTGTGATCGTGTAATTTCCGGTCTCCCGGTAAAGATGCCAGGCGGAGACCCGGCTTCGCGGTCCGCCGTGAATTTGCGTCGGTTGCGATCCGTCCCCCCAGTTGATTTCCCAGTCTCTGATCGGGTTGAAAGAGGCAACCGCTTCGAATTCCCACTGGAAATACCGACCGGCAACCAGTTCGTCGGGAACATGAATGCCGTAAGTCGGCATCACTTTGAGGATCGAAACGACGGCCTCGGCGACTTCGCTTTCATTCCCATTGGCGTCACGGACTTTGAGGCGAATAACGTGGTTTCCGCCGGGAAAGTCGGCTGTGAACCAAGCGGTGTTACCAGAGTATTCCCGAAAATCGCCGTCGCCGATAAAATCCCAGAGATACGTCAAACCTTTGCCGAGCGGATCGACACCACTCCCGGTAACGAGCAGCGAACAACCTTGCTGCACGGACAAATTCATGGCGTTGTTGATGATCGCGGTCGGAAGAACAGTGCTTGCACCTTGATATTCGTATGCCCCGATATCCACCGTGCCACCGACGATACGCGACTTGCCGTCAAGGTCGGTGGTGCCAACAGCATAAGCGTTGTTCCCTTTGTTAATTGCTTGTGAATTTGGTGCCAGGCGATAATTACCGTTGGCGGCGTTCACAAAAAGCGGCTTGGCCGGATTGTAAACCAGATTCGCGGTGCCATCGGTCCAGCCGGTGAACGTCGTCAGGTTGTTGGAACCCCGGATGGTTCCATTCACGTTATCAACATCATTGCCGTCGTTTTCGGCGAGGATGGTGTTGTAGAGCGTTATGATGCTATTGGATTCGTACCATTCCTCGATCCATTTCTCATTGTAAATCCCGGAACCGTAAGCGGCCGTATTTCCAGAGATCGTGCTGTTTATGAGAGCGAGTGTCCCTTCGTTATACATTCCACCTCCACGAGAATCGTCATAGCCGGACACTCCGCCGGAACAACAAGCACGATTATTCGTAATCGCACTGTTCGCTACGGTGAGTTCGCCGTAATTGACAATTCCACCGCCGAAATAGGCACTGTTTTCCAAGATTTTGCTTTTCGTGATGGTTGTGGTACCTCCACCCCAATTGAGGATTCCGCCGCCGAAACCACCGTATTCATCGACTTCATCGTATTCGTCGTCGTAGTAGGTACAACCTTCCACACAATTTTCCGAGATTTCGCTACTCGTTATCGTCAGTTCTCCACTGTTACAAATTCCACCACCGTAAGTTGCCTGATTACTCGTGATTTTGCTGCCGGTTACGAGGAGTGTGCCAACAATGTCGTCATACCAGCCGTTGTAAATTCCGCCGCCGAGAGACGAGCCGCCGCAAACAACAAGTGCATTTTCCGTGATTTCACTGTCCGTTACGGTAAGCATGCCCCCTGCGTTGCAAATCCCACCGCCGTAGCCGTAACCGCCGTAAGCAGCCGAGTTTTCCGAGACAATCGTGTTGTCAAGTATTGCGACGCCATAGTAGTAGTGCCATTGATCCCACTCATCCTCCCATTCAAATTCGTAATATTCGCGGTTATAAATTCCACCGCCGTTAAAATAAGCGGAGTTGTCCGCGATTGTGCTATTTGTTACGGTGAGTACGCCCCCATTGAAAATCCCACCACCCTCACCACCATCGAATTCGTCATACTCTTCATCATAGATGCCTTCTGCGCGGTTACCTGTGATTGTGCTGTTTGTTACGGTGAGTACGTCCCAATTGTAAATCCCGCCGCCGGAACAATAGGCCAGGTTTTCCGTGATTGCACCGTTCATCAGGACAAACTCACCGTTGCTGCAAATTCCACCACCGTAATAAGCCTGATTTCTATAAATCTCACCGCCGGTTATGGTGAGCAGACCATGGTTGGCCAGTCCACCGCCGGCCGTTGCGATGTTGTACGTGATCGTACTGTCGAGGAGCGTAAGTTCACCGTAATTGCAAATCCCGCCGCCACCGGAAGCGGAGTATTCCATCGATAATGCGTTTTTTGAAATCTCGCAACTGGTTATCGTAACCGTGCCCTCGGACCAAATCCCGCCGCCGGAATAGTAGGCCATGTTGCCCGTAATTATGCTGTTCGTTACGGTCAGTGTGCCGCCATCGACTTCGTACCACTCGTCGTACTCGTCGTCATATTTCCAATTGTTATTGTAAATTCCACCGCCGTAAGAATCAGCATAATTATCCGCGATTTCGCTATCAATCACCGTCAGCGTTCCCAAGTTGGCAATCCCACCGCCGGAATAACTGGCCATGTTGTCCGTGATTTTGCAGTTTATCACAGTCAGTGTACCTTCATTGTAAATCCCGCCGCCATCATCAATGGTAAATCCTCCTGTTATCGTCAATCCCGCCAGGGCGATGTTGGCATCAGAATCAATGCGGAACACCTGCGACTCCCCGTTTGCGTCAATCGTGAGAGAATTAGTCCCGAAGCTGACAAGGGTGACGCTACCGCTTGTGATATTAATGGTTAACCCGGAACCGCCGAGCGTGATTTTATTTTGCGCCGCGGTGGTTCGGACAACGATCAAATCCTTTTCCGGTGTCGTTTCCGCCGTATTGATGGCATTACGGAGAGCCGTGTCCGAAGAAAGCTGCGCCGCCGTGATTTCGATAACGTTGTAACTCGACATACTTGTCGAGAGGTTCAGGTCGGGATACATCGCCCGAATCTCATTGAACTCCGCCGTCGAAATGGAGAGCATTTCCCGGTTTTCCAGAGACTCGATCTGCAATTTGCGGGACCGCGGAGCATTTTTTTGCGGCTTGGAATTTTCGTTGTTACCGAATAATTTTTGTAGGAATGACCTCATGGCGGAGAACAGAAAAACAGGAAAAAAACGGGAGGAAAGTGTGATGGGGCGTTATTGACGGTGTATGGTATAGAATCACACGGCTACACTCTAAAATACTTCCAACAGTACAGGATTAACGCAATCCGCACGCGGTTTGGGCACGGCGGAGAACTTCGCCGGCTTTCTTCCTTGCCCGCCGTGCCCCTTCGGCGAGGATTTCGCGGACCGTTGCCGGGTTCGATTCAAGTTCCTTTCGCTTTTCCCTCGCCACGGCAAAATAGTTTTCCGCAAGTTGCACCAGCTCTTTTTTCACCGAGCCATACCCGAAATTTCCGCGACGATAAACTGCGGCCAGCTCGTCGGTCTGCTCTTTCGTCGCAAACAGAGAATAAAGGTCGAACAGGAAATCCCCTTCCGGCTCTTTCGGCTCTTCCATCGGGCGGCTGTCGGTTTTGATCCCCATGATTTTTTTCTTCTGCGACTTCAGGTATTCGAAAACTTCAATGGTGTTCCCGTAACTTTTGGACATTTTTTCGCCGTCAGTTCCCGGCACACGACCGGTTGCCGGGATGATTTTCGCCTTTGGCATCACGAAAACGTCGCCGAAAACGTGGTTGAACGCCCCGGCAATGTCACGGCAAACCTCGACGTGTTGCCCCTGGTCTTCGCCGACCGGCACCACGTCGGGATCGTAGGCCAGAATGTCTGCTGCCATGAGAACCGGGTAGGCGAACAAGCCGACGTCGGCGTTAAGTCCTTTCGCCTTTTTGTCCTTGTAGGCATGACAGCGTTCCAAGAGGCCCATCGGCGTTCCGGTCATGAGAATCCAGCACAATTCGCTCACTTCGGGCACTTCGGACTGCACGAACAGCGTCGCCCGGTCCGGGTCAAGCCCAAGAGCGAGCAGGTCCATTGCGGCGTCGAGCACGTTTTGCCGCATCACCGCCTGATCGCGGACCGTCGTTAAAGCGTGCAGATCGGCAATGAAATAATACGACGCATCCGGCCCGGTCTGTAGGTCGATGTACTGCCGAATCGCTCCGAAATAATTTCCCCAGTGAAAACGACCGGTCGGTTGAATACCTGATAAACTACGCATTGGAAATGAAAAATAAGGAATGGGAAACGAAAACTTTGAGCAGTATAGCAAAATTTGCGCAAAAAAAGAGCCGGGGATGCTTTGTCAATAATCGCAGATCACTACGGTTCTCACGATTTTCACGAAAATAACGAAATGAAGAAATCTATTGCAAATTTTCACCATTCCATTTATCATTTATCATTTATCATTTATCACTTATCATTTATCACTTTGATAATGCTTTCCGTTCAACGTCTTTCATTTCAGTACGGACGCAAGGCGATCCTGTCGGACGTTACGTTTCAGGCATCGCCCGGCGAGATCGTCGCGATTCTTGGGCCGAACGGGTCCGGGAAATCGACGCTTCTGCGCTGTCTTTGCGGAATTCTCAAGCCGAAAAGCGGGACGGTTTCCTGCGACGGCTTGCACTTGACGGACTTTTCCGCCGAAAAAATCGCCCGTAGGATCGGATACGTCCCGCAACGCCTCGAAACGGCCCCGCTCTCCGTTTTCGACGCCGTGTTACTTGGCCGCAAGCCGTATTTTACCTGGTTTGCTTCGTCCGACGATTTTCACAAGGTCGAAGAAATATTGGTTCGGCTCAAGCTCGATTCGTTCGCCATGCGCCCGGCCAATCAACTCAGCGGCGGAGAGACGCAAAAAGTCGCTCTTGCTCGTGCTTTGGTTCAGGAGCCGCGTCTTTTGTTACTCGACGAGCCGACCAGTGCACTCGACCTGAAGAATCAGGTGGAATTTCTCTCGACGCTCCGTGATGTCGTACGGGAAAGGGGACTTCTTGCCGTGCTTAGCCTGCATGATATTAACACGGCCTTGCGGTACGCGGACCGTTTTTTGCTGCTCCGGGAAGGGCGTCTGCTCGGCGACGTCCGGCCTGCCGATTTAACGCCGCCGCTTATCGAACAGGTTTACGGTCTCCCGGTCGAAATTCACACGTCGGACAGGAATGTTTCGTTCGTCCTCGAAAAAATCGCAAGTTAGGTTCGCCCATGAAAAAATCTACCCCTTTCGTTCTCGGATTCGCAATTTTTTACCCGTTCGTATTGACGCTCTTGTACTTCGTCGTCCTTGCGAACTCTTCGCCCGGCGTGCAAAAGAGCGTGTTCGGCATCGGTAAAGCGATTCAGTTTCTTCTGCCGGTCGTTTGGGTTGCTCTCGTTTTGCGGGAGCCGTGGTTCATACGTTCGTTTCGTGTTCGCGGCGTTTTCGAAGGAATCGCTTTCGGAACAATCGTGTTCTTGATAATACTCGCCTTGTACCATTTTGTTCTGAAACAGCCGGGCGGATATTTGGCCCAGGATTCACAGGCGGCCCGGATGATCCTGGAAAAAACCGGGGCTTTCGGGATTGAATCGACGCCGTTGTTTCTCCTGTTCGGCGCATTTTACTCGCTGATTCACAGTGGTCTGGAAGAATACTATTGGCGGGGATTCGTGTTTCGGCGTCTGAAATCCCTGATGAGCACAACCGCCGCTGTCGTGGTGTCAAGTCTGGGATTTGCGTTCCACCATCTTCTTTTGCTCGGCACGTATTTCGGTTACGCCAACCCGTTTACCTGGCTTTGCACGTTGGGCGTTGCCGTCGGTGGAGCCTACTGGGCGTGGAACTACCACCGCTTTGATTCGATCTGGCCGGCGTGGATCTCTCACGGGATCATCGACGCCGCGATTTTCACCGTCGGATTCTTCGTGTTGATGACTCAAACTGTAAACGACTGAAACTCATTCGCCACGGAAGACACGGAAAAACACGGAATTCGAGTAAAACAATGAAAAAACACCTTCAAAAATATTTTTTTGTTCCTTTTTTAATTTTTTTCCGTGAAATTCCGTGTTTTCCGTGGCTGCAATCATCGGTTGTTTACAGTTTGAGTTGACGATATTCCGGTTTAACGGGCCTTTTCCACCATAGACGTGTTTCATGGAGGACGGATTTCTCATTTTTTCAGTTCTTCCGCAAACGCCTTCGCCGAGAGCGGTTCGCCGGTCGAAAAAACGACGAACTCCTCCCACTTGAGCGATGCGCCGGGCAGGAACACCTTTTCTTTGAGCCGCTTGCCGAGTTCGGGCGTGTTGGTCGTTGCGAGAGGTCCAAGCGACTTGCGAAGCTGGGCCGCGTACAGTTCGCCGAGCTGATAATTATGGTAATACACCGGAGCAATCACAAAATGCGGTTTCGACGCCCAGTCCGCTTTGTCCCGGTTCTCCGGTCGGGATAAAAGCTGGTACTTTTCGACCGTATCCCACCAAAGCGTGTTGAGGTCGGCGTCCGGGTTCTCGTAAAACGCTTTCTCAAAGTTCAGCATGACGAGCACCCAACGGGCAAAAATGAGCTGCTCTTTGCGACGCTGTTTTTGCAGAGCGACGGCGACACTTTGGACCTTTTCCGGGGCCGCTCCGGCATAATCGACGAGCCACTGCGGCGAGCGGGCTTTCGCACCGAAAAACATCGCAACCCCTTCGGTCGTGAAAATGTGGGCCGAGTCCCGGAGATTATACGGCAATTCCAGGTCGTTGTTGTACGAATAAACCGCATGGCCAAGTTCGTGAAGCTGCGTATCCATCCATTCGTCGGTCGGCTTGAGATTGCAGAGAATCCGAACATCCCGATTGGCGTCAATATCGAACGCAAAAGCGTGTTGGCACTTGTTTTCCCGCTCGTACAGATCGCTTCGCTTGAGAATTTCCCCGACCGGCAAACCGATGTCCGTGTAATATTTCACGGAAATTTCGGCAATCTCTTCCCGGCTCTTCTTCTCGTAAAATTCGCAAGGATTCACCTCGCCGGGCGGCGGTTGCTGGAAGAACGGGTTGTCGTAATGCCAGGGTTTCAGCGTCTCAACGCCAAACCGTACCTTAAGTTCGGCGTCCATTTCCTCTTTCATTTCCGCGAAGAGCGGCGTCGTGAGCCGGTCGAGTTCGGTGAAGATTGCCAAAAGATTTTCCGGCGTGTATTCCTGGAAGCGGACGGACATTTCCCAGTAGTTTTTATATCCGAGCTTCCGGGCGGCCTCGTTGCGGACTTTTGCGAGTTCGATCAATTTCGGAGCGACCTCTTGGCCAACCTGCTTGAGAGCTTCCCAGGTTTTCCGGCGGTCGTCCGAATTTTTTCCTTCGCGAAGCCGGTCAAGCAGTTCGTTATTCGAGTACGTTTTCCCGTCGAGTTCGCCGCGAAAATTCTGGAAAACCTGCTCGATTTCCGACGACATGTTCGTCATTTTTTCGAGCAGTTCGTCCGGGAGCTGGTTTTGCTCGAACATCAAGAGGGCTTTATCGACCGCCCGGCGTTCGAGGGGCGTAAGATTTTTGGCCGAATCCACGAGAGCTTTCAGCGATTGGTATTTTTGCGAATCGCTGTGATACTTGGAAACCGCAAGGCTTTTTTCGGCGGCGATTGTGAACGCTTCGTCGGTTCCGTCAACGTAAGCGTTCCACTGAGCGATGTTGGCTGCCGTTTGTAATTCGGCGAACGTTTTTTGATAATCACGCATAAATGTTTGAGCGAAGAGAACTTGTCCGCAACCCAGGAAACAGAGCGTGGAAATCAGGAGACGGTTTTGAAATTGCAACATGAACTCTTTCTAATAAGGGTGAAAACGAATGACCGGTAAGTCCGCATTTTAGAGAAAATGTCCAAAAAATCCACACTTGCAAGAAAAAATCTCTACCTGGTCAACGAGTGTACGAAACCGTTTACAAAATAAACTCTGGTCGGGTGGTAGTCCTTGATCGAAATTGATTTACAATCTGGGAACGGCGGTCGGATTGTTTTTTCCACTCATTTTCAATTACAGAAACAGAGCCTCTTTGTCGAATCGTGTCTCCCGAAACGGTATTGCAATCTATCTCGTCGTGATGGTGATCGCGATTTTGAGTTTGGGAGCGTTTGCGCTTTTTTCGATCATTTCGACGGAACGACATGCGACGATGATCCGCGGCGACGAGATTCAGGTTCGTGCAGCGGCGGAATCCGGCGTCGAGTTTGTGCGCTCGGTTTGTGCGTTGAACGAAACCGAACGAACCCAACTGGGCGGGATCGAAAACAATCCCAAAATCTTTGCCGCTGTCGAAGTCCATTCTGCCGTGCGAAAGCAGCGAAGGAACTTCTTTCGCTTTACCGTCGTTTCTCCGAACATCGTCGATGGAAAGCTGCTTGGAATCCGATACGGTTTGCAGAACGAATCGACCAAGCTCCACTTGGAAACCGTGCTTCAATGGGAACTCGAAAAGCCGGGTTTGGGAAGGCAAGCCCTGTTGGCTCTGCCCGGAATGTATCCCGGGGCTGCAGATTCGATTCTCGATTGGATCGACGCCGACGACGCGCCGCGATCTTCCGGAGCGGAACTCGACTATTACCGTCGGGCCGGGCTTCCTTATGGACCAAGAAACGCAGTTCCTGTTCGGCTGGAAGAACTTTTGCTCGTTCGGGACATCAATCGCTCGCTCCTGTTTGGAACCGACGCCAATTTCAGTTTCGGTTTTTCTCCTTCGTCGCCGAACCGGTCGGACATTGTTTCACGGTCAAGCAATTTGAATATTTCCGTTCCGGAAATTCCGACGGCGGACCTTACGGATGTACCACCACCGGAAATTTCATCGCAAGCAGACGACACGGAATTTCCGCTGGAAGAACCGCTTGTTCCCGCCTTGTTGGATATTCCCGGACCGGTTATGGCTTCTCCCGTTTTATCTTCGCCGATGGAAGCCAAAAACTTGCCCTGGACGTATTATTTGACAACGCTTTCGGCAGAAAAAGAGGTCAATCCGCAGGGAATCGCAAAATACGATCTCAACGAATCGAACCTTGAATATTTGCAATCACAAATCGTGCAAACGGTGGACGAGCAGGCGGCCAGGTTCGTGATCCAGGTTCGGGAAAACGGTTCTTTGGAAACGCCGGTTGATTTATTGACTGCCAGGGTTCCGACAATGGAAAACCCGTTCGATTGGAAATCTCCTGAGGGAAAAGAACGGTTTTACAAGTTGCTCGATTACGGAACGACCAGCCGCGACGTTGTGATTCGGGGCCGGATCAATATCAACGAAGCTCCCGGCGAGGTGCTTCGAGCCATCCCGGAATTGACGAACGAAATGGTCTCGCAGATTGTGTCCCGACGGCGCACTCTTCCCGGACCGGAGTTGCGGCATCCTGCTTGGTTGCTTGCCGAAGAGCTGGTGAACGCTGCACAGATGAAATCGCTTTGGAAACGAATTACGACTGCCGGTTCGGTTTACCGTTGTCAGGTGATCGGATTTGTTGACGATCAGGGAACGGCAAGTCGATTCGAAGTCGTCGTCGACGCGACCACCCAGCCGCCGCGTCAGCTGTTTTTCAAAGACCTGACGATGTACGGCCGTGGGTTTCCGATTATTGTACTGAAACCATAACAATCAATCGCAAGTCGTCGTAACTGACCGCAATTTAAGGAGTTACGTTCTTTTTGTTTTTTGTTGCGTTTTTTTTCGCTTGCAACTCATTGCGACTCATTTTTGACGGGAGCGTTTTCTAAAAAGTGGCAGAATTGGTGTTGTATGAAGAGTGAAAAATTGTCAAAATCCGCTTTTTCCCCCGAGAAGGAATTTTGCCATGCCCACGACGGAACGCCCCCAAGACAACCTCGAAACCATTCGCCGCCAACTCGACGCCGCCAAACGGGAATTCGACGCTCTCGAA
>Ga0209628_10000619_pt1 | contig 22010 bp, 24 predicted proteins | sample TergutCu122P4_FD_187285 | JGI IMG/M metagenome (GOLD analysis project Ga0209628, IMG submission 187285) | Cubitermes ugandensis P4 segment gut microbial communities from Kakamega Forest, Kenya - Cu122 P4 (SPAdes) (version 2) | ecosystem: Host-associated > Arthropoda: Insects > Digestive system...
CCGCTGTTCGAGCGCGTGATCGTCGCCAGCGGCACGTCCAACCGGCAAACCAAGGCCCTGGCCGCCAGCGTGCGCGACAAGGTGCGCGAGGGCGGCTTTCCCAAGCCGCGCATCGAAGGCGAAGACAACGGCGAATGGATCATCGTCGATTGCGGCCCCGCAGTGGCCCACATCATGCAGCCGGCCATCCGCCAGTACTACAACCTGGAAGAAATCTGGGGCGACAAGCCCGTGCGGCTGAAAAACACCACCGCCAAACCCGCCGCGCCAGCCAGCGCGAAAGCGGCTGCGGTGAAAAAGACGGCGGCCAAAACCGCCGCCAAGAAAACACCCGCCGCAACCAAAAAAGCCACCCCAGCCAAGCGCGCACCGGCACGCAAAACCAGCACGGTCAAGCCCGCCGCAAAAACCGCCGCCCGCAAAGCCGCGCCGCGCCGCCCGAAATAGCGGGCCATGAAGCTGATCGTCGCCGCCGTCGGCCAGCGCATGCCGGCCTGGGCGCAGGCGGCGTGGGACGAATACGCCAAGCGCTTTCCGCCTGAACTTCCGCTCGAACTCAAAGCCATCAAGGCCGAACCGCGCACCGGCGGCAAAACCGCCGCGCAGTGCATGGCCGCCGAGCGCGTGCGCATCGAAAGCGCGCTGCCCAAGCACGCCCACATCGCCGCCCTCGACGAACGCGGCACGTCCCTCACCACGCAAGCGCTGGCCGCGCGGCTGCGCGCGTGGCAAGGCGAGGGCAGCGACGTGGCGCTGCTCATCGGCGGGCCGGACGGGCTGGACCCCGCCTTGCGCACCGCCGCGCACGAGCGCATTCGCTTATCTGATCTCACCCTGCCCCACGCGCTAGCGCGGGTGCTGCTGATCGAGCAGTTGTACCGCGCCTGGTCCGTGAACGCGGGGCATCCTTACCATCGGGAATAATCTTCTCTCTCTCGTCATTCCCGCGAAGTTCCCGCCTACGCGGGAATGACAGGGAATCCATAGGCGCTGGATGCAGAGGTGACGTTCATGGATTCCCGCCTGCGCGGGAATGACGACGGAAAAGTTGCGCTCAACTACAAACGTCCAACGTGCCCTTCATCTACCTCGCCTCCCAGAGCCAGCGCCGCGCCCAGTTGCTGGAGCAGCTTGGCGTGCCGTTCCAGCTCCTGCTGCCCACCGATGCCGACGCCGCCGAGGCGCTGGAGCAGGTGCGGGCGGGCGAAGCGCCTGGGCGCTACGTGCGCCGCGTCACGCGCCTCAAGCTGGAAGCGGCCTTGCGGCAACTGGCCGCCAGCGGCCTGCCTGCCGCGCCGGTGCTGTGCGCGGATACCACCGTGGCGCTGGGCGCGCAGATTCTGGGCAAGCCGCGCGATGCGCGCGAGGCGGCGCGCATGTTGCGGCTGCTTTCGGGGCGCACGCACCGCGTCATCACCGCCGTGGCGGTGCAGGCGGGCGGCATGCGGCATGAGGCGGTGAGCGATTCGCGCGTGCGCTTTGCCGCGCTCACCCCGCGCGAGGTGGCCGCTTACGTGGCCAGTGGAGAATGGCAGGGCAAAGCGGGCGGCTACGCCATTCAGGGCCGCGCGGCGGCGTTTGTCGAGCGCATCAGCGGCAGCCACAGCGGGATCATGGGGCTGCCGTTGCATGAGACGGCTATGCTGTTGCGTTTTCTTTCCCCTCGCCCGCTTGCGGGAGAGGGGTAGGGGTAAGGGCCAGCGGCGGTGGTTGAAGTCACAACGCTTGTGCCGTGCACCCCCTCTCCCTAACCCTCTCCCTCAAGGGGGAGAGGGAACAACAAAACCACCCAACGCCAACCATGCAACAAGACATCCTGATCAACTGGTCGCCGCAGGAAACGCGGGTGGCGATCGTGGAAAACGGCGCGGTGCAGGAAGTGCACTTTGAACGCGCGGCCGAGCGCGGGCTGGTGGGCAACATTTATCTGGGCAAGGTGGCGCGCGTGCTGCCCGGGATGCAGTCTGCCTTTATCGACATCGGGCTGGAGCGCACCGCGTTTTTGCACGTGGCCGATTTGTGGCAGCGCCCGCCGGAGGGCGAGACGCTGCCGGCCAGCCGCAACGGCCCGCCGCGCCCGATTGAAAAGCAGGTGTTCGAGGGCCAGACGCTGATGGTGCAGGTCATCAAGGACCCGATCGGCGCCAAGGGCGCGCGCCTTTCCACGCAGATCAGCATTGCCGGGCGGCTGCTGGTGTTTTTGCCGCAGGACGAGCACGTGGGCGTGTCGCAAAAGATCCCGCCCGAGCAGCGCGAGGCGCTGCGCGCGCGCGTGCAGGCGCTGGTGAGCGCCGATGCGCCCAATGGCAAAACCGGCGGCTTCATCCTGCGCACCAACGCCGAAGACGCCGCCGACGCCGAGCTGGCCGAGGACATTGCCTACCTGCGCAAGGCGTGGGCGCGCGTGCGCAATGCGTCCACGCGCCAGCCCGCGGCCAGCTTGCTGAATCAGGATTTGAACCTGCTGCAGCGCGTGCTGCGCGACATGACGGGCGAGCACACCAGCGCCATCCGCATCGACTCGACCGATCAGTTTCAGCAGCTGATGGCCTTTGGGCGCGAATACATGCCCGCCGCCGCCGCGCACTTGCAGCACTACCGGGGCGAGCGGCCGATCTTCGATCTGTATTCGGTGGACGAGGAAGTCGCCCACGCGCTGGGCCGGCGCGTGGAGCTCAAATCCGGCGGCTACCTCATCATCGACCAGACCGAGGCGCTGACCACCATCGACGTCAACACCGGCGGCTTTGTCGGCGCGCGCAACTTTGACGACACGGTGTTCAAAACCAACCTGGAAGCCGCGCAAGCCATCGCGCGCCAGTTGCGGCTGCGCAATCTGGGCGGCATCATCATCATCGACTTCATCGACATGGCGCAGCCCGAGCACCAGCAAGCCGTGCTGGCCGAGCTGCGCAAGCAACTGGCGCGCGACCGCGTCAAGACGCAAGTGGGCAGCTTTTCGCCGCTGGGGCTGCTGGAGATGACGCGCAAGCGCACGCGCGAATCGCTGGCGCAACTGCTGTGCCAGCCGTGCGAGCAATGCCAGGGCGCGGGCCGCGTGCGCACCGCGCGCACAGTGGCCTACGACATCCTGCGCGAAATCCTGCGCGAGGCGCGCCAGTTCAACCCCAAAGAGTTCCGCGTCGTCGCCGCCCCCGCCGTGGTGGACATGCTGCTGGACGAAGAAAGCCAGCACCTGGCCAGCCTGTCGGACTTCATAGGCAAGCCCATATCGCTGCGCGCCGAAACCGCCATCGGGCCGGATCAGTACGACATTGTGCTGCTGTGATCATTTTTGATAGCTGGCCGCGCTTGCTGCGCAGGCATTTCAGCGTGTTTTATATCGTAAAACCTTGCATAGCAAGCGCTGGCAGCTATTGAATCAACAACAACGGCGAAACTCCGCGTGCGCCGAGAAAGCGCCGGCCATCAGTTCGATGTCCGCGTTGGCGATGCGCGCGCGGCGCGCCGTGCCTTGCCACGCATCGACCGCCTTGGCCACTTCTTCCACGATCTGCCGCGCCCGGTTGGGAGCAAGGGCGTAGAACGGCGCGGTATCGAGCACGGTCTGGAGGCTGGGGCGGTTGTCGGCATCGTCAAGGTTGAGCACATGCGCGGCCTTGTCGATGTTCGGGTTGACATCGAACGCGGGCGCCAGGCGCCAGCCCGTTTCGCCCAAAATGAAACCGTGGTTGCGCAGATGGTCGTCGCGGTTGCCCACGGCGACATTGAAGGCCACGCGCCGAAACAGTTGTGCCAGATCACCCGCCGCGTGCGCGGCATCGCCCTGGGCGCGCAGAAACTGCGCCAGTTCGAGGTAGCTCGCGCCCTCGCTTTGCTCTTTGCGCAGCAAGGTCATGGCCGAGGCGTAGAAGCGCCGCTGGCCGCGCACGCGGTCGAATCGCTGAACGCAGAAGGTGTGAAAGGCGTTGCCCAGCCGGATCAGCTTGGCGGGAGGCACCTCCACGCCAGCCTTGCGGGCCAGGGTGTGCGCGACGTATTCCCACGCGGCGATGTCGCGGTCGTCATCGCGGGCGGGGAATTTGCCGATCCACAAGGAACCATCGCTTTCGGTGAAGTTGGCCTTGGGCCGCGCGCCGCCCAGCGACGCGCCGGGCGCCACCAGCACGGCCAGCCACTGGCGCAGCGCATCGAGATCGTCGATGCGGCGGCTGCTCAATTGCCAGGCCACCGCTTCAAGCTCGCGCAAGGTGGTGACGGGCGGAGCCGCCATGGCCTCGTTGCCAAGGAAGGTTTCCGTGCCGACGGGCCGAAACCGCAGCGCGCCCTGGCGGGTGAAGTCTTGCACGCCGATCAAAAAGTCCCACGCATGAAGGGTGCGCGGCGCGCGTTGTTCAAGCCTGGCTTGCAGGGCTTCGCGGCGCTTCATCAGAGTCTGGCCCCAGCGGTCGGGCGAGGAATCAAGAAAGATGCCGAAGTTGCCCTGCTCCGGTTTGGGGAAGAACGGGTGTTCGTCGAGCGACAAATCGGGATCGAGCGCGAACGCACGTGGATCGTGCAGCCAGCGGCGGTCGTAGCGAAAGCGAATCTGGCCGCTGTCATGCGCCAAAACTCCGACCTGGCACGCGGGGCCGAGATCGCTGTTCAGCCAGACTTCGAGCGCGTTCATGACGCACGCTCCGCGCGCGGCTGGCGCGTGGCCGGCGCAAGCGCCAAGTCTTGCAACTTGCGCCCGACCTTGTCATCGGCGGCCAGTGACTGGAGATCGTTTTCCAGTCCGAGCACGGCCAGCGCCCGCACATAGGAGCCGATCGTGGCGCCCGGATGGCCGGCTTCCACCTTGTACAAAGTGGTGCGCGAAATGCCGGCGCGCTGCGCCACCACGGCGTTGCTCAACTTGCGCCGCAAACGCGCCAACCGCAGCCGCTCGCCCAGCGCGGCAAGCAGGCGCTGCTCTTGTGGAAAGACGACGGGGGGTTTGCGTGGCATGTTTGCTATTTTAGACATTTATTTGGTTATTTGTCCAAAATAGCGAAAAACTGGCGCATGACACTGGCGTTGAATTTATCCTGATTTGATAGCTGGCAGCGCTTGCTGCGCAGGCATTTCAGCATGTTTTATATCGTAAACCCTTGCATAGCAAGCGCTGGCAGCTATTGAATTAGTAGTTGCGGCGGCTGTGTGGGCAAGGCGATCGCAGCTGAATTTTTGGCGGCACGCTCCAACTTCGTCATTCCCGCGCAGTTCCCTGTCATTCCCGCGCAGGCGGGAACTGCGCTGGAATGACAGGGAACTGCGCGGGAATGACGATGGAATTGGATGCGATCGCCCTGGGCTGTGTGGGCGAAAAATTTTTCGCCTCTACACGGCTGGATGCGATTGAGCTGGATTGAGCGCCCGCACCGCGGCATCAAATTCATCCGGCGTGCTCAGGCGGCGCATGGGTGGCAGGGCGGCCAGCAGGCGGCGGCCGTAGCTCATGGTGGTCAGGCGCGGGTCGCAGATGGCCAGCAGGCCGGTGTCGGTTTCGCGCCGGATCAGGCGGCCCGCACCTTGCTTCAAGGCAACCGCCGCTTCAGGCAGCGAGTAGCCGGCAAATGAACTGCGGCCTTGCGCTTCGATGCGGCGGCAGCGCGCCTGCACCAGCGGGTCGCCGGGCGGAGGAAATGGCAGTTTGTCGATGACCACCAGTTGCAGCGCGTCGCCGGGCATGTCCACGCCTTCCCAAAACGATGCGGAGGCCACCAGCACGCAGCCGGGCTGGCCGTCCGCGCTGCCTTGCCGAAAGCGCTCCATCAGCACGCGCTTGGGCAGCGCGCCTTGTACCAGCACTTGCAGTCCTGATTCCGGGCCAAAGCTGGCGGCCAGCAAGCCGCCGATTTCGCGCAGCGCGCGCAGCGTGGTGGTCAGCACCATGGTGCGCCCGCCCAGCCGCGCGGCGGCGCCTGCCGCCAGTTGTGCGACCTGGGCGCTGTGCTGTGCGTCGCCGGGGCGCACGATGTGCGGCGGCACGTACAGCGCGGCCTGGCGCGCGTAGTCAAACGGGCTGCCGATGCGCAGCACCTGGGCGTCGTGCAGGCCGCAGGGCTGGGTGAACCAGCTCAGGCGCTCGTCGTCGCCCAGCGTGGCGGAGACAAAGATCCACGCGCGCGCGCGCTCTTGCGCGGCCTCCTCTTGCTGCCCGTCCTGCGGCGCGGCCAGCAGGCGGGTGCGCACGGCGTCGGCGATGTCCAGGGGCGATTCGACCAGCCGCAGCCCGGCGCCAACTTCGGCCCAGCGCACCAGCTGCGGATCGCACGGCTGGGCAAAGCGCTGCGCGCGCGCGGCCAGCGCCAGCGCGCGCGCGCCCAAGCGGGCAAAGTCCGGGGCCAGCTCGCTGACGGTGTCCAGCGGCGCGCCGCAGGCGGTGATGGCATCGCTCAGGCGGCTTAGCGCGTGCTGCCACTGCGCGGGGTCAACGCCTTCGGGCGCGCTGGCGCTCCAGCTCAGGCGCGCACTGGCGCGCGCGCCGCCCGCGTGGCCGGCGGCCAGCCGCAGCTCGCGCGCGGCGGTTTCTACCCCGCCTGCCAGCAGCGCCCAGTCGGCCAGCCCGCGCGCGTGTTGCAGTCCGGCGGCCAGCACGTCGCGCGCAAAGTCCAGCAGTTGCCCGGTGGCCAGGTGCTGGCCAAGAAACTGGATGCCGGTCTCGTTGAGCTGGTGCGCCTCGTCAAAGATCGCCACGCGCACCGTGGGCAGCAGCTCGGCCATGCCCGATTCGCGGATCGCCAGATCGGCAAAAAACAGGTGGTGATTGATGACCACGATGTCGGCTGCCATGGCCTGCCGCCGCGCCAGATTGACATGGCAGGCGCGCCACTGCGGGCAGTCGGCGCCCAGGCAGTTTTCGCGCGTGGAGGTGACCAGCGGGATCACCGGCGAGCGCTCGTCCAGCCCCGGCAGCTCGGCCAAGTCGCCGGTGCGCGTGTCGGCCGCCCATTGCCGTATTTTTGCCAGCGCATTGCGCAAGCCTGGCTTGAGCGCGGCGCCATCATGGCTGGCCAGTTCAAGCCGGTGCAGGCACACATAGCTGGCGCGCCCCTTGAGCAGCGCCGTGCGCACCGGCAGCGCCAGCGCGGCGGCCAGCCGGGGCAGATCGCGCCCGAAGAGCTGGTCTTGCAGCGTCTTGGTGGCAGTCGATAGCAGCACGCGCTCGCCAGCCAGCAGCGCTGGCACCAGATAGGCGAAGGTCTTGCCCACGCCGGTGGCCGCTTCGGCCACCAGCGCGCCGCCTTGCCGCAGCGCGCGCGCCACCGCCAGCGCCAGCTGCGTTTGCCCGGCGCGCGGGCAAAAACCATCGGCCGCGCCGGCCAGCGGGCCGCCGCTGGCAAACGCGGCCTGCACCGCTTGCTCAAACGCCGTCATGCGGGTTCTTTGGGGTCGAGCTGCGCTTGCAGCCGCGCAATGGCGTCATGCAGCGCCAGCCGGCGCTTTTTGAGCCGCTGCAGCATCAGTTGATCCACATCCGGCTGCCCGGCCAGCCGGTCGATCATGGCGTTCAGATCGGCGTGCTCGATACGCAACTCTATAAGCTGTCTTTCCGGTGAATGCAGGTTGGAAGTCACACCTTTGGCCTTTTGCTTTGCAACAATGTCACGGATTCTTTCAATTTGGCTTAATAATGGCAGTTTAGGTAGCCGTGAGATGGGGCGTTGAGTGTATTCTTCGCCCAGGCTCACCGTCAGGCGCTATTTTCGCGCTGCCTGACACGGACACGGATGGACAGCTTGCTTCGAGGCGTACAAATGAACAAAGGATATCGGCTCAACGCAGCAACCGGCTTGCACAAAGGCGACCGGGAATATCAGCACGACCAGGTGGCGCTGTTTGCCCACCCGCGCATCACCGGCTGCGTGATGGGCGTGGTGGCCGACGGCATTGGCGGGCGTACCGGCGGGCGCAAGGCGTCCGACCAGGTGCTGCTGACCTCGCGCCAACTGTTTGAGCGCTACGCGCCCGGCAGCGAAGACGCAGCCGCCTTGCTGCGCCAGATCGGCCAGGAAGCGCACATGGTCATCAAGCTCACCGCCATCGCCGCCGAGCAAGAGCCGCACAGCACCATCGCGGCGTTTCTCATCAACCCCGGCGGCGACTGCCACTGGGTGCACTCGGGCGACTCGCGCATCTACCACTTTCGCGGCACGCGGCTGCTGCATCGCACCAAGGACCACTCCTACGTGCAGGCGCTGGTCGATCAGGGCGAAATCACCGCCGAAGAAGCCGCCGCCCACCCCAAATCCAACATCCTGCTGGGCTGCCTTGGCACCGAGGACGACCCCCAGCTGGAGCCGTACTACATCCCCCGCCTTGAAGTCGGCGACGCGCTGCTGGCCTGCACCGACGGGCTGTGGCACTACTTCACCGAAGAAGAGCTTGGCTCCGTGCTGCACTCGCTGCCGCCGCGCGACGCCAGCCAGTTTTTGGTGGAAAAAGCGCGCGCGCGCGCCATGGGCGGCGGCGACAACCTGTCGCTGGCCATCGTCCGGCTGGAGCCGCTGGCGCCGGACAAATCGGCCGTGGGATCGGCCTTCTCGCCGCTGTGAGGCTTTGCGTTCAGCCGCGCTGGCGCCGCGCCTCATACAGGCACACACCGCTGGCCACTGACACGTTCAGGCTTTCCACCGCGCCCAGCATCGGGATGCGCACCAGCCGGTCGCACGTCTTGCGCGTGAGCTGGCGCATGCCCGGCCCCTCGGCGCCCAGCACCAGCGCGCTGGGCGGCCTCAAATCGGCCTGATACAGCGTGCCCTCGGCCGCGCCATCGGCGCCAATCACCTGAATGCCGCGCTCTTTCAGCCCGCCCAGCGTGCGCGCCAGATTGGTGACCATGAAGTACGGCACCGTCTCGGCCGCGCCGCTGGCAACCTTGGCAACGGTGGCGTTGATGCCAGCCGCGCGATCCTTGGGCGCGATGACGGCGTGCGCGCCCGCGCCATCGGCCACGCGCAGACACGCACCCAGGTTGTGCGGATCGGTCACTCCGTCCAGCGCCAGCAGCAGCGGCGGCTGGCGCGCATCGGCCAGATCGTCCAGCAACTCATCCAGCGTGCGGCCGCCTTCCAGCGGCTGCACGCGCGCGGCCACGCCCTGATGCCCGGCCGTGCCGCACAGCGCGGCCAGCCGCGCGCCGTCGGTCTCGATCACGCGCACATTGGCGGCGCGCGCGCGTTCGATGAACTGCCGCATGCGCGCGTCGCGCCGCGCCGCATCGGCATACAGCTCGACGACCGACGCGGGCGCGCTCTTCAGGCGCACGCCAACGGCATGAAAACCAAACAGCACTCGGGCAGCGGACATGGGGCGCATTATCGGCGGCGCGCGCCGCGGCCAGCGCGCACGCCATCCACGCGGTACACTGCGCCCCCCATGAAGGTGCTGCTCGACTTCCTGCCGCTGCTGCTGTTTTTTGGCGCCTATTCGCTGGCTGGCATTTATGCCGGCACGGCGGTGCTGATGGCCGCCACCTGCGCGCAGATGGCCATCATCTACGCCATCGACAAAAAGCTGACCGTCATGCACAAGGCCATGCTGACGATGATCATGGTCTTTGGCGCGCTGACGCTGGCGCTGCACGACGAGCGCTTCATCAAATGGAAGCCCACGGTGCTCTACACCGCGATGGCGCTCGTGCTGGGCGTGGCGCTGTGGGGCTTTGGCAAAAACTTTCTGCGCATCATGCTGGGCAGCCAGCTCAAGCTGCCCGATCCGGTGTGGCACAAACTGACCGCCGCCTGGGTGCCGTACTGCCTGTTCATGGCCGCCATCAACGGCTACGTGGCCGCGTACTGGTCCACCGGCGCCTGGATGGCCTTCAAGCTGTGGGGCTTTGCCTTTCCGCTGATCTTCATGGTGGGCCAGGGTTTTTACGTCGCGCGCCATTTGCAGGAAACACCCGCCGCGCCGCCCGGGAAAGACACGCCATGAACAACCCCCTGCCCGCCACCGCCGCCATCGCCGGCCAAATGGCCGCCGCGCTGCGCCAGCGCCTGCAACCCAGCGCGCTGGAGGTACTGGACGAAAGCGCCCGGCACGACGGCCACGCGGGCGCCAACGGCAGCGGCTTTGGCAGCCATTTTCGCGTGCGCATCGCCGCGCCCATGTTTGCCGGCAAGAGCCGGGTGGCACAGCACCGGCTTGTGTATGATGCGCTGCAAGATTTCATCGACCGGGGCGTGCATGCCATCGCCATCGAAATCCGCTGAAAGCCCTGCACCTAGTGTGCTGTCCGCCGGCCAAGCCGGCTTTTCTTTATCCATGACACTCATGAAACATCACACTCTGGCCGCTGTCGCGGCTGCCGTACTGGCCGCCGCGCTGGCCATGCCCGCCGGGGCGCAAAACGTCGCCGTGGTCAACGGCAAGCCCATCCCCAAAGCGCGCCTTGAGGCGCTGGAAGCGCAAGTCAAGGCCCAATCCGCGCGCACCGGCCAGCCGATTCCGCCCGAAATGGACAAACAGCTGCGCGAAGAAGTCATCGCGCGCGAAGTCTTCATGCAGGAAGCCCAGCGCCTGGGCCTGGAAGGCAAGCCCGAATTTGCCGCCAAGATGGAACTGGCGCGCCAAAGCGTACTGATCGGCGAGCTGTTCGAGCACTACCAAAAAGAACACCCCATCACCGACGAAGCCGCCAAGGCCGAATACGACCGCGTGGTAGCCAGCCAGGCACCGGCCGCCGGCGCCAAGGAATTCAAGGCCAGCCACATCCTGGTCGAAAAAGAAGACGACGCCAAGGCCATCATCGCCAAACTCAAAAAAGGCGCCAAGTTCGACGAAATCGCCAAGAAACAATCCAAGGACCCCGGCTCCGGCGCGCAAGGCGGCGACCTGGGCTGGGCCAACCCGGCAGGCTACGTGCCAGAGTTTGCCGAAGCGCTGAAAAAACTGAGCAAGGGCCAGCTGACCGAAACGCCGGTCAAAACCCAATACGGCTACCACATCATCCGCCTGGACGACATCCGCGACGCCAAGGCGCCGGAGTTCCCCAAGTTCGAAGACGTCAAGCCGCAGATCGTGCAGCAACTGCAACGCCAGGAGCTGGGCAAATACCAAAAAGACCTGCGCGAAAAAGCCAAGGTCGAGTAAGCCAGGCGCGCCGCAACCACGCCACAAGCCGCCTGCGCGTCAGGCGGCTTTTTTTTGGCATCAACGCGCCGGCCAGGCAGGGGCGAAAAATCTTTCGCCCCTGCAACTCTTGTCCGCTACCTCGCGCAATTTGGATGCGATCGCCCTGCTTTCCCACAACTTGCGCTATATCGCTATATTTACGATAGCTGGCAGCGCATTTTTACTCTACGTTCCAGCACGTTTTATAGCTAAAATTCTGGCATGACTTGCGCTGGCAGCTATCAAATTAATAGAATTGTTGAAAATGACACGTATTATTTCACGCAATTCGCGTCTGCATGAACTTTTCGTTACTACTTGCACGGCTTCGTGCTACGATACGCGCGCGGTGTGGCCTTGCACTTGCAAAAGGCAGGAACCGCGCCGTTTTTCCAAACACTTAACCACACGCGGAGGCGCGCTATGCTTTCTGAAAAATTGATGTCTGTCAAGATTTACCCCCCCCCTCTGTTACAAATTGTAACTATTCTCCTGATTTAATCCATTCTCCTCCCCCGGTTTATCGTTCCGGGCGGCATTTTCTCTCTCCCTTGCGCCATTTTTTGCCCGCCTTTGCGGCGGCGCTGGTTTTGGGGCTGCTGGCTCCGCTGACCGCAAGCGCGGCCCCAGCCGATGTGCCTCTGTCCACACTTGTTGGCCGTCCGGCACCGGCGCTTTCTGATCCTTCCGGGCCATTGAGCGGCGCCTTGAATAATGGCGTGGTATGGTCTGTGGTAAGTGACCCTGACCCATCCACCACGGACGGCTGGAGATTGGATTTTTATTACGCATGGCGCTCTGGCGAAGGTCAGCAAATATGGACGTTCTCCACTCCGGTTTATCTCTCTTACAGTATTGCTGGCCTGCAAAATTATAATGAAAACGTTATATTGCCCGCCGGAACCATGTGTGACGTGTCGGGAGCGGAGGCGGTGGCTGCCGGATTTGCTTTTTATCCGGCTACCGCCGAACTGATACATACCGGGCCAGGTGGCAGTGGCAGCGCTGTCAACTATGTCGCCATTCCCTGCTGGCTGAACAGTCCAGATACAACCACACTGACACTCACATCAGGAACAGGCTTGACTCTCGAACGCGGTTTGCACACCCTCACCGTCACGCCAGCCACGCTGACGGCCAAGTTTTCCGGCCTGCCAGCCACGATCAAGCCGGGCGAAACGGTGCAAGGCACGCTCACCTGCACCAACGCCGGGCCGGGGCCGAATGCGCTCAATGTGACATGCAATCCGGCCATTGCCAGCGGCGGCGCAAGCATCACCAATCTTCTATGCACCACGCCAACCAAACCAGTACCAGCGCCGCCTGCCGCATCGTTGCCTGAGGCTGCCCTGCACGATGGCGAAGAGATCGTCTGCACGTTCGGCCTGACGGCCCCGAACACCCCCACGGTGAACATCGAACTGACCGGCACCACCACCGCTGATGGCCTGTTTGCCAGCACCGCCACCCGCAGCCCGGGCGGCATGACGTCCACCATCTGGCTGCGCTCGGCAACCTCAACCGCCGTGCCCGCGCTGAACCCGGCAACGCTGGCAGCGCTGGCCTTGGCGCTGCTGGGGCTGGCAGCTTTTGCCCGCAAGCGCCAGGTTTGATGCGTAGAGATTCCCTCTCCCGCTTGCGGGAGAGACTGATGTAGCGCCGCGCGCTACCGGCTTGCGCCCCGGAACCGGCCTATGCATGCGGCACAACTTTTCTTTCGTCATTCCCGCGCAGGCGGGAATCCAGCAGAGGGTGGTTTCGAGGTGACGTTCCTGGATTCCCGCCTTCGCGGGAATGACGAGGTTTAGAGCATTTTCGATTCGACTATGAACATTTTTGCGCTGCTTGCCCACACCCTAACCCTCCCCCAATGGGGGAGGGAACTTGGCCCCTTCCCCCTTTGGGGGAAGGCTGGGATGGGGGCAGCGGCGGCACACTCATGAAGTGCGCCCGCAATTGTCAGCACTCAAATCAAAACCGCTCTATATCGAGATTGTTATAAACAACCTGTTCTTCGGAGAGGGAGACATTTCACACCGCACCCGCGGCCAGCAGCAGGCCGATCAGCACTGGCTGGTGGATCATGTAGTAGCTCAGGCTCCAGCGGCCCAGCACGGCCAGGGCGCGGCCTGGCTGGGCTAGCGGTTTGTTGCCCCGCAGCCAGCCTTGCGCGATGAGCGATTGCGCCGCGCCCACGCCCCACAGCAGCACGCCCAGCCAGGGCAGCAGCGGTACGTAGTCTTCGGTAATTGGCTTGCGCGTGATCACGCCCAGCCAGTTCAGCCAGCGGCTGTCAAAGGCCGCTTGTACTGCCGGCGATGCGTGCTCGCGCAGCAGATCGCCCAGCCACGGCGCGCCCAGCACCAGCGCCGCGCCAATGGCCCAGGGCGCCCAGCCGCGCAGCCAGCCGCGCGCCAGCAGCCAGCGCGTGATCAGCAGCATCAGCGCCAGTGCGTGCAGCACGCCAAAGCTGATCCAGCTGCGCGGGAACATTACCCACGAGCTGGCCGACACCAGCAGCGCGCAGCCAGCCACTTGCGCCCAGCGCCGCCAAAAACGCGGCCAGCCTTGCCCCTGATGTTGCGCCAGCGCCTGCCCCATGCCGGCGCACAGCAAAAACAGGCTGACGATGCAGGTGCGCTGCCAGGTCCACACCGGGTCCTGATAAAAGTTTTGCCGGATGTAGCCGAAGTGGTTGAGGTCAAACGCAAAGTGATACGCCGTCATCCACAGCATCGCCAGCGCGCGCAGCGCGTCGATGCGGTCAAAACGGGTGGCGGCGGCTGGCATGTGGCGCTGGGGTTGGTTCACGCTATTTTCGCGGCTGCGAAAATAGCGTGAATGACCACAAGGATAGCCACATGAAAATTCTGCTTCCCGTTGACGGCACCGAGCTGTCGCTGCACGAAACCGCGTTTGCGCTGCAACTGGTGCGCGCTGGCCTGAAGGCCAGCTTTGTGCTGGTGAATGTGCAAGAGCCTGCGACGTTTTACGAGATGGTGACCGCGCAAGACCCGGCGCTGATCGAAGACGCCGCGCGGGAAGCCGCCGATGAGCTGATGGCGCCGTCGGCGCAAATGCTGCGCGATGCGGGCGTGCCGTTTGCAACCGAGATGGTCTCTGGCGGCGACCCGGCGGCGGCGATGCTGGAGCTGATTGAAATCCACGGCTGCGACATGGTGCTGATGGGCGCGCGCGGCCTGGGGCCGATGCGCCGGCTGGTGGAAGGCCCGTCGGTGTCGCGCCGCCTGATTGATGGCGCGCCGGTGCCGGTGCTGCTGGTCAAGCCGCCGCTGGCTGATGATGAATAACGGCGCGATCAGTCAAACGTCAGCGTCTTGACGCCGCCGGGCGCGCCCAGCAGGCAGACTTGCGCTTTTTGGCGCGCAAACACGCCCGCCGTGACCACGCCGGGCCATTGGTTGATTTCGCCCTCCAGCCCCGGCGGATCGGTTATCGACAGTCCGCGCACATCCAGAATGTGCTGCCCGTTGTCGGTGACCAGCGGCGCGCCGCCCAGCAGGCGCAGCGTGGCCTGGCCGCCAATGGCGGCAAACTGCCGCGCGATGCGGCGCGCGGCCATCGGGATCACTTCCACCGGCAGCGGAAATTTGCCCAGGCAATCGACCAGCTTTGATTCATCGGCGATGCAGACAAAGCGGCGCGATTGCGCGGCGACGATCTTCTCGCGCGTGAGCGCCGCGCCGCCGCCCTTGATCATGTGGCCGCGCCGGTCGATCTCGTCGGCGCCGTCGATGTAGACCGCGATCTCGTCCACCTCGTTGCAGTCAAACACCGCGATGCCCAGCGCCTTCAGCCGCGCGGTGGAAGCCAGCGATGACGACACCGCGCCCGCGATGCGCTCCTTGACGCGCGCCAGCTCGTCAATGAATTTGTTGACCGTCGAGCCGGTGCCAACGCCGATCACCGCGCCCGCCTCAACCCAGTCCAGCGCCGCGCGGCCCACCATTGCTTTCAGCTCGTCTTGCGTCATTTGCGACAATCCTTTCAACTGCTGGCAAGATTATCCGATGGCACTCTTTCCCTACGATTTGGCGCGGCTCATGCTGTTCAGGCTGGATGCCGAAACCGCGCACGAGCACACCATTGAACTGCTGGCGCGCGCCAGCGGCACGCCGCTGCAATGGGCCTGGTGCAATGCCCGCGTGGATGACCCGCTGCAACTGGCCGGGCTGCACTTTCCCAACCGCGTCGGGCTGGCCGCCGGGCTGGACAAAAACGCCCGCGCCATCGACGGGTTGGGCGCAATGGGCTTTGGCTTTGTCGAAGTGGGCACCGTCACCCCGCTGGCGCAGCCGGGCAACCCCAAACCGCGCATGTTCCGCCTGCCCGCCGCGCAAGCGCTGATCAACCGCATGGGCTTTAACAACGACGGCCTGCAAGCCTTCATCGCCAACCTGAAAAGCTCGCGTTTTTATATCGAACAAGCCGCTGCTGGCAAGCGCCAGCGCATGATTTTGGGCCTGAACATCGGCAAAAACGCCAGCACCCCGATGGAGCGCGCCAGCGACGATTACCTGACCGCGCTGGCGGGCGTGTATCCGTTTGCCGACTACGTCGCCGTCAACATCTCCAGCCCCAACACCAAAAATCTGCGCGATCTGCAAGGCGACGCCGCGCTGCACGCGCTGCTGGCCGCGCTCAAGTCGCGCCAGGCCGAGCTGGCGCAACAGCACGCCCGGCAAGTGCCGCTGTTTCTGAAAATCGCGCCCGATCTGGACGCGGCGCAAATCCAGTCCATCGCCGATGCGCTGCGCCAGCACGCCATTGAAGGCGTGATCGCCACCAACACCACCCTGGCGCGCGATGCGGTGGCGGGCCTGCCGCATGCCGAAGAAGCTGGCGGCCTGTCGGGCGCGCCCGTGCGCGCGGCCAGCAACCGCGTCATCGCCAGCCTGCGCGCCGCGCTGGGCAAAGACTTTCCGATCATCGGCGCAGGCGGCATCATGAGCGGCGCCGACGCCATAGCCAAGATCGAAGCTGGCGCGGACGTGGTGCAGATCTACACCGGCCTGATCTACCGCGGCCCGGCGCTGGTGCATGAGGCGGCGCTTGCGCTGCGCGGCTTACGCGCGTAGACCACCCTCGCCCCGCTTGCGAGGGAGAGGGCATCCTCACCCGGCAAGCAACCCAGCCACCCGCTCGGCCAGCGCCAGACAGCTTGTCAAGCCCGGCGATTCGATGCCGAACAGGTTTACCAGTCCGGGCACGCCGTGATCGCGCGGCCCCTGGATTACAAAGTCAGCGGCGCTTTGGCCGGGGGCGCTGATTTTGGGGCGGATGCCAGCGTAGCCCGGCAGCAGTGCGCCATCCGGCAGGCCGGGCCAGTATTTGCGCACTTCGGCGTAAAAGGCGCCGCCCCGGGCGGGATCGACGGTGTAGTCATCGGCGTCATCGACCCACTGCACGTCGGGGCCAAATTTGGCCTGGCCGCCCAAATCCAGCGTCAGGTGCACGCCAAGGCCGCCCGGCTCGGGCACGGGATAGATCAGGCGGCTGAACGGGGCGCGCGCGCCCAGGGTGAAGTAGTTGCCCTTGGCAAAGTACGCCGCCGGTACGTGGCGCGGCGCCAGCCCCTGCGTGCGCGCGGCCAGCCAGGGCGCGTGCAGGCCGGCGGCGTTGACCACGGCGCGGGCGGTCAAACGGGTTGCGCCATCTTCCCCGCTTACTACCACTTCGATAGCTGGCCGCGCTTGCCCAGCTTGCGCTGCAAGGCTTTTTACCTGTGAATTTACGGCCAGCGCGCCGCCTGCCTGCTGCACGTCGGCCAGCAGCGCCAGCATCAGGGCGTGGCTGTCGATGATGCCGGTGGAAGGCGACAGCAGCGCGGCGTGGCAGTGCAGGTGCGGCTCCAGCGCCAGCGCCTGGGCGCGGGTGAGCCATTGCAGATCGGTCACGCCATTGGCGGCGGCGCGCTGGCCGATGGCGCGCAGTTCACCGGCCTGCGCGGGCTGCGTGGCAACGATCAGCTTGCCGCAGCGCCGATGCGCAATGCCGCGCGCGGCGCAGTAGCGGTACAGCATTTGCTTGCCGCGCACGCACAGGCTGGCCTTGAGCGTGCCCGGCGGGTAGTGGATGCCAGCGTGGATGACTTCGCTGTTGCGCGCGCTGGTGACGCTGCCAAAGGTGTGCGCGGCCTCCAGCAGCAGCACTTCGCGCCCGGCCAGCGCCAGCGCGCGCGCCGCCGCCAGGCCCACCACGCCAGCGCCTATCACCACGCAATCGCAATCGGCTTGCCCTGTCATCAGCGTCTGTCGGCCAGCGCGTGGGCGATGGTGCCCAGATCGACATATTCCAGTTCGCTGCCCGCTGGCACGCCGCGCGCCAGCCGGGTGACGGCCAGGCCCCGGCTTTTGAGCGTTTGCGCCAGCACGTGCGCGGTGGCTTCGCCTTCGGCGGTGAAGTTGGTGGCCAAAATCACTTCGCGCACCACGCCGTCGCTGGCGCGCGCTATCAGCTCGTGCATGCCGATGTCGCGCGGGCCAATGCCATCCAGCGGACTGAGCTTGCCCATCAGCACGAAGTAGCGGCCATTGAACGCGCCGGTGCGCTCCAGCGCGGCCTGATCGGCCGGGGTTTCAACCACGCACAGCTTGGCGGCGTCGCGCCTTGAGTCGCTGCAAATGGAGCAGGTTTCATGCTCGGTAAAGGTGTGGCATTGCGCGCAATGGCGCACCTGCGCCACCGCCTCTTGCAGCGCGCGCGCCAGCCGCTCGGCCCCGGCGCGGTCATGCTGCAACAGATGAAACGCCATGCGCTGCGCCGAGCGCACCCCCACGCCCGGCAAGCGGCGCAGCGACTGGATCAGGGTGTCGAGGGCGTGGGCGTCGGACATGGGCGTTTTGCGTCGAGCTGATTTGCTCCCTCTCCCACTTGTGGGAGAGGGTTGGGGAGAGGGCCGGCCGGCAGGCCGGATGCTGCTTCAATAAACATGGCGCCTACCGGCCTGCGGCCGGCCCTCTCCCCTGCCCCTCTCCCGCAAGCGGGAGAGGGGCAAGAACATTCAAAACGGCAGCTTCATCCCCGGCGGCAGCGGCATGCCCTGGGTTACGCCGCTCATCTTTTGCGCCGTCACTTCGTCGGCCTTGCGCACGGCGGCGTTGAAGGCGGCGGCCACCAAGTCTTCCAGCATGTCCTTGTCGTCGGCCAGCAAGCTGGGGTCGATGGTGACGCGCTTGACGTCGTGCTTGGCGGTCATCAGCACCTTGACCAGACCGGCGCCGGATTCGCCTTCCACCTCCAGCAGCGCCAGCTCGTCCTGCGCTTTTTTCAGGTTGTCTTGCATGGCCTGGGCTTGCTTCATCAGCCCGGCCAGTTGCCCCTTGTTGAACATCGATGGATTCCTTTCTGCCATTTAGAGCGGTTTAACACTTCCGGGCACGATTTTCGCCCCAAAGTCGCGCATCATCTCTTGCACAAACGGGTCGGCCATGAGCAGCGCCTCGGCGGCCTTGAGCCGCCGCGCGGCGGCGATGGCGTTGCGGCGCGCCGGGCTGTCGGCCACCGGGCCGACTTCGACCGTCAGGCTTACCGGGTGCCCGGCTTCGGCCAGCGCGGCTTGCAGGCGCTCGGACACGCCGGCGTGGGCCAGCGCCTCGTTTTCGACGCGCAGCGTCCAGCCGCTGGCATTGCGCGCGACAAGCTGCGCTTGCAGCGCCAGCTCGCGCACCAGCGCCGCGACCGCATCGCGCGCCACCAGATCGCGCACCAGCGCGTGCCAAAAGTCGCCCTCGCCGCTGGCTTGCACCGCTGGCGGCTCTGGCATGGCGGCAGCGCGTGCAGGCGGCGGCGCGTCAGGCGCCGCCACGCGCACTTCCATTGCTAGTGTATTTGTAGCTGGCAGCGCTTGACTGGCGGGCGCTACAGGCGTATTTTGTTCATGATTTTCAGTTGCACGACGAGCGCGCACCGGCAGCGGCTGCATCGGCACTTGCGGCGGCGGTTCATCCGCGGGCACGGCATCGGGCGGCGCGAAATCGCCTGCGCCGCTGTCTGGCGCGGGTGGCGCGGCCTGCGGCTGCGGGGGCGTTTCAGCCTGCTTTAGAGTTTTTTTTTCAGCCGTGGCGGCGCTGCCGCCTGCTGCCTGCCTGAACGGCAGCAGGCGCAGCAGCACCATCGTCAAGCCCGCGTATTCGTCTGGCGCCAGGCCCAGCTCGGCGCGGCCGTGGATGCACAGGCTGTAGAGCAACTGGGTCTCGTCGGCGGGCAGCAGCGCGGCCAGGCGGGCGGTTTGCCGCGCATCGGGGTCGGTCTCGTCCACCGGCATGTCTGGCACGGCCTGGCGCACCGCCATGCGCTGCAGCACGGCGGCCATGTCCTCCAGCGTGGTGGCGGCCGACAGGCCGGCGGCGCGCAACTGCTCGGCCAAATCGACCACCGCCTTGCCATCGCCAGCGGCCAGCGACTCGACCAGGCTGAAGACGGCGCCGCGGTCCACGCTGCCCAGCATCTGGCGCACGGTGTCCTCGGCCACCTTGCCGCCGCCAAAGGCGATTGCCTGATCGGCCAAACTAAGCGCATCGCGCATCGACCCGCGCGCCGCGCGCGCCAGCAGCCGCAGCGCCTGCGCGTCGCCCGGCACCTGCTCGGCGGCCAGCACGCGCTCAAGCTGGTGCAGCACCACCTCAGGGGCCATCGGGCGCAGGTTGAATTGCAGGCAGCGGCTCAAGACCGTCACCGGCACCTTCTGCGGGTCGGTGGTGGCCAGCACAAACTTCAGATATTCCGGCGGCTCCTCCAGCGTCTTTAGCATGGCGTTGAAGGCGGTGTTGGTGAGCATGTGCACTTCGTCGATCATGAACACCTTGAAGCGTCCCTGCACCGGCTTGTATACCGCCTGCTCCAGCAACTGCTGCACCTCGTCCACGCCCCGGTTGCTGGCCGCGTCCAGCTCGGTGTAGTCGATGAAGCGCCCAGCCTCGATCTCGGCACAGGCCGGGCACACCCCGCACGGCGTGGCGGTCACGCCGCCCTGCCCGTCCGCGCCGGTGCAGTTGAGCGACTTGGCCAGAATGCGCGAAACCGTGGTCTTGCCCACGCCGCGCGTGCCCGTGAACAGATAGGCATGGTGCAGCCGCTGCTGGCTCAGGGCGTTGGTCAGCGCCTGCACCACGTGCTCCTGGCCCACCATTTCCGAGAAGTTGCGCGGACGATATTTGCGAGCCAGCACCAGGTACGACATGGCGGCGATTTTACGTGGCGAAACCGCGGCGCCAGTTACTGGAGTGCAAACTCTGAACTGACGCGCGCCAGCCGCCGGACTTGGAAAAAGTCCAAAAAAAGAGTATGCTGCGGTGCAACATGTACGGTGAGTGAGAAATGTTCCACGACATTCCAGCCCAAAGTGCCACGCAGACGGATGCGCCAGCGTTCGCGCCGCATCCGTTGGCACTGGCGCTCATCCAGGCGCTGTCTGGCTGCTGCCACCCGCGCGCCAGCCGGCTGACCGAGCGCCTGCTGGTGTGCGAGTGCCCGGACCAGCTGTCGCAACTCAAAGGCGACGTACTCCACCTGCTGGCACTTAGCTTTGGCCCGCAAGAAGCGCGCCGCCGCCTGCACCCGCTGCAACTACAATAAGCAGCGACGGGCCTTCCCGCATGGTGAAGGAGCCAACCGGGTCAGGTGGGGAACCAAGCAGCCCTAACTTTGGAGTCAGTGCCGGGGTCAAGGCTCGTCAACTGTTTTCACCCTCCCCCAATGAGGGAGGGAAAAGTCAAAGACACATTTCCCTATTTCCTGGCCGGCGCCGCCGCCCCGGACTGCGCTTGCCTGGCCATCTGCTCCGGCGTCTTGACATCGCCGCAATCGCTGCCGATAAACGTCATCTGCGTGTGCGCGGCCGTGGTGTGCTTGGCCCCGTCCGCTTCAACAGTGGCCTCGACCTTGCTGGTGACCTTGTTGCCCTCGCTCACGACCTCGCCCTTGCTGGTGCTTTGCTTGCACTTCAGCTCAAAGGTAACGCGATTGCCGCTGCGCTCCATCCTGGGCTGCGCGCAGCCCGCCTCGGGCGGATTGCGCGGCACAAAAGCCTGCTCATTCTTGGCCATCTCGGCGCTGACGCACATGCGCTGCACGGTCTGATCGCCGGCTTGCTGGCGCATCTGCGGCAAGATGTCCTTGCCATCCAGCTCCATCTTCAGGACACGCACCTCCCACAAACCGGGCTTGAGGCCATCAATGCCCTCAGCCTGCACAGCGCCCGCAGCCAGCACGGCGCACAGACCAAACAGAGTTGTTTTGACTTTCATGGTGCTCCTTGTTCCAAAAAAACCCAAGCCGCGATGGTACGACACTGGTGGGGGCCGCTTCAAACGCCGTTTTCATGCCGCCGTTTGCCCCTTGCACGCTTGCATGGACAATAAATGACGCAGGAAGTTTGTCAATGACATTGATCGCCGTCATCACCCCAAGCGGCGCGCTGCGCCTGGAACGCTCTGAAACCGCCACACCGCTCGATGACAGCGTTGCCACACGCATGGAGGCCGCATTCGCGCGCGGCGCGGGGCATGGCTTGTTGCAACTGGGCCTAGGCGAAACGCGCTCGCGGCTGCCGCCGGACCTGGCATTCTGGCGCGCATGGGCCAGCGGTTTCATCGCGGCCCGCTGCCGCGTCGGCGAATCCGGCGTGCCGGAGCCGGGCGATGAAGAACTGGCCACGCTCGCCAGCGAAGCGCCACCCATGCCAGGCGGCGAATACCTCAACGCCGCCGTGCTGCAAACGCTGTGGCGCGAACTGGCCCAGGCTTTCGACGCGGAGCTGGCGGCCAGCGGCGGCGGGCTGGATGCCTTTCTGGCCGCGCACGACAGCCAATGGCGGCACGTCGGCCGGGTGCATTTTCATCTGGCCGAAAACCGCAAGGATGCCGAGCGGCCGTTTGCCTTTCTGGCCA
>Ga0209628_10000620_pt1 | contig 21997 bp, 20 predicted proteins | sample TergutCu122P4_FD_187285 | JGI IMG/M metagenome (GOLD analysis project Ga0209628, IMG submission 187285) | Cubitermes ugandensis P4 segment gut microbial communities from Kakamega Forest, Kenya - Cu122 P4 (SPAdes) (version 2) | ecosystem: Host-associated > Arthropoda: Insects > Digestive system...
GTATGCCCGCAGAAAGTTTTGTGGGGATTTGGAAGTTTATCGCCCGCCCGAACCTTTGTGAAACCCCCGCCTGCGTGAAGCCGCCACCACGTTATGCGACACCCGCTGACAGCGCAGTGCAATTTGGAAGCGAAGAAAACGAGAATATTTGACAACGAGGCAAGACCTGCGAAGCCGTTAGAACAGGACAAATTTTAAAATTAATGAAATATATTTTTAACACCCTAAATAATAATAAAAATGAGTAAAAAATTAAAAGAAATTAATTTAGAGCAATGGCTCAACGAAAAACAATCGTGGTTTTTGCCAAACGATTTTGTTGTAGTTAAGGATTTTATGTCTAAACAAGACAACGAAACTGTCAATAAACTATGTAGTTATTTCAAAGGAGGAATTACCTATCTTTCAGGCAAACACGATTCGAGGTTATACTCGCCTAAAACAATGTTAGTGTCTTCAATATTTGGCGTACCGCCAATGCTTGAATTTACAATGCACAGTAAATACTCTGTGCTTACACATTGGCTGTGGTATTTTCTTACACTGATTAAATACATTTCTATTTTTGTAATTATAGGATTGGTTTGGTATATATATGATATTGTTACAGTTAAGAAGAAAACGCGAGAGTATAATTTTGAAATCTTTTGCAACTTAACTGATTGCAAAAACAGCGAAAATGTGCTATCAAATAACACAGTGCCAAATGAAACAGAAAAAACTGAACTGCCACGAAATCGCAAAATAAATATGAAAACCATAAAAATAATGTCCATAATTGGAATTATTGGCTTTTTGGGAATGTTATTATACTCATTTTACGACCTCAATGGATATTTCAAGTACGATTGTGATTTTTTTGCAAGGAGTGCAATATCAGGTGTTCTTTTAATTTTTGCAATTCCATATACAATTATTTATTCCATTTTAGGTCTATCGGTTTTTAAACAAAACAAATTGTATTTGACTGGACTTATTTTAAGCGGTTTGCAGTTAATTTGTGCTTTAATTTACATAGTAGAGGAAATTTATTTTTGTGCCTATTTTGTATTTATTGCTTCAATAATAGTGTTTGTGCTATATATTGTTTGTTTGCAGCAAATATTACAACAAGAAAATAAGAAAATATCTCGAAAAAAACTTATGTTTATTTTGGGTGGTGTGATTATTGCAATCGGCTTAACTGTTGGCATATCCTCGTATCAATACTCACAAGAACCTGAAACTGATACAGAATATTCTGAATACCTTACAAACGAAACAATGCAACACAACACCGAAACTTCCGAAGAAAAAACATACGATTATGGTATTGATTATGGTTTGAAAAAAGAAGAGTTACCCGCTGATTTTCTTGGCTTTTTGACTGAATTTACAAAAGGTAAAGAAACTCAAATTTCGTTAATTCATAATCCTTTAACTCATAACTTTTTGGCTGATGTTGAAACTGATTATGGAGATTTTGATTATGTAGAAAAAATAGAATATTGGAATGAGGAAAAAATCATTACGGATTGGAATTTTATTAAGTCAAACACTTTTATATGGGGTTTAAAGAAAGACAAAGACGGAGAAATTTTTGGAAGTTGGACAATGGAGAAGGGAAAAATTGTATATCGTACTGGAATACCTGAAACAGATATGGTATGGAGTTTGACTTTCCAAAAAATTAATGGTAATTGGTGTTTGTTTTCGTTTTGGACTAATGAATCGGGATTGTAAATGCCCAAAAAAAACGCCATTGTTTATTGCCAAATTTGATTATTTTTGACGAGTTTGGCAATAAATAAGAAGTCGTACATTGATAATAGGGCGATCGCACAACGAGCGGTTTTGCGTGATTGCGGCAGTAAGCCCGCAGAAACGACAGTGCAAATTTGAAAGTTTGTACCCCGCAGAAAGTTCAGTGGAAGCCGCAACCACGCCAAGCCGCCACCACGTTAGGCGCAAGGTGACAGCAAGTGTGTATAGTACAGCAAGAAAGACAAAAATAGAAAAATGATTTGAAATATGAAGACAAAAAATTTATTATTATGTTTGACAATTAGCCTATTGGTTATTTTAGGTTGTGCATCCAACTCTCGGAATGTAGAAGTTCGTTATCTGAAAGAAGGGAAAATATGTTCGGAAAAAATTCCGCTTGATTTTATCAAAAATGGACAGATAAGTTCGCCATACATTGATACTGTGAAATGTAGTTATTTAGATTCACTTTCTTATCCAGATATGAATCCTGACCATTACGAAACACACACGACTCCAATCGTTTTGGATTTTTCAAAAAAGATAGAGCCATATTCTCCTGAATATTACTGTGCTTACAGTGTTTATAACATTATCAAAGTAATCGAAAATTACAATCGCTTATTTGACAATAAAATTGACTTTAATTCACAAAAAGATTACAAAACTATTGAAATTACATTAGGTGACGGAGCATTGTTCACATCGCCGAATACTTATATTTTTGAAAAAAACTCCAATCCGTCACCATCTTTATTTGCCCACGAAATAGGGCACCGTGCTTTTTGGTATCTTGAAGATTCATTAAAGATTAAATTCAAAGGATTATCTGTTATTCATATGGGGTTACTTGAATATTTTACGGTATCGTTCAATAATTCTCCCGTTGTGGGAGAAGATTTTTTGCCCCACAAATTGATGAGAGATGTCTCAAAATTATACAAATATCCAATCGACAGTACATTTACACTCAGAAATACATTTCGACTTTTGGAAGAATCATATCCAGAGGAAATCAAAAATCCACAAAGCTATGTTTCAAGATATTTAGCGGCTTGCTATTCTTCCTATAGCGATTCCTTATTGGACAATGTTTACGACAACCACAGAGGGGCTATGGTTTTAACAAGTACTTTATGGCATATTAGGGAGCAAATTGGACAGGAAAAAACTGATAAATTGGTGGCGCAAACCATTCTGAATTTGAATATTTTTTTGGATAAACGCGCAGAATTTTATCAATCTTCCGAAACGCCGTGGAAAGATAAAATTGGCTGGTATGACGTATTTTACGGTTTGATACAAAAAGATAAGGAATTATTTGAAGGGAAAGACATTCAAGTAATTACAAATGAATTTGCTCGAACAGGGTACCCAATAGAAATTTTAAAATATTAAAACCCAGCGCCTAACAGATAAGTTTTCGTCGCACACTTCGTTAGCACTGCGTGTGCGACGAAAACTTTGTTGAACGAAACCGTAGCACGGTAATCAATTTGAGCACGTTTTTTTTACTCCGTACACGCTTCTACATGACCGCCCAACACCCCAGTACGACAGTTGCGCAAGGCCGATAATGTGCGTAACTGATGACTGTTCAAGCACATACTTTCAATACGCTCGCCTAATCCCTGAAGGATATCGCTTACTTCTGTTTCAGGGCGTATTGGGCAAACAGGGTATCAAGTGGACTGAAAGCGCGAAGGGGATTGCTGCAAGCGACAGCAAATATTTCATCGTCGTCTGAATACTGGAATGTCCCATCAAATCCTTTAGGGTCATGATATCAAGGCCATCCTCCAACGTATGTTTGAAATACGTCTGAGAAAGGGTTTTGGAGCGATTCTGAAGCGAAAAAAGAAAGTCATGAACTTCTTCAACTGCCATGTCTAACGGAGTGCGTCCGAAATGAAGCGATATTGTCGCTATATGGCTGCAATAGACCGCAATAGTACGCTTGCTTTTGCCCGTAAGCAACATAGAACGGATGAAACGGTAAAGCAGGGCGGAGAAGCCCACAACTTGTTCAATAGCAATGTCTACAAGATTCTTTTTAACTTGCTTGCTTTCTTTTTTCTTGATTTCATAGTGCATATTAATTAAAATGATTATTTTTGCATTTTGAAAATCAAAAATATTATGGCAAACGAAGTAAATATGTATTACAGGTTCACAAGCGACAATGAACCAAATGAAGAGCAACTTTCGCGTCTGATGCAGGCAGCGAGGGAGGAGGTTCGAGAGAGAAATTCCAAATTACAGTCTGTAATAACTGAAAATATTCAGCGGGAGTACGAAAATATCAAAAAAATATTTCCAAACTTGTAAATCTATGGAACGACCGAAACTTCTCATAATTGCAGGACCCAACGGAGCAGGGAAAACGACCGTTACAAGCCAAATTCTGAAACACGAATGGGTTGAAGGCTGTGAATATATCAACCCTGATTTTATTGCAAGAGATAAATTTGGCGATTGGAACTCGCACGAAATGGTTTTAAAAGCCGCTCAATTTGCAGAAAAACTGCGAGAAAATTGTTTGAAAAATCGTGGCAGTTTGATTTTTGAAACGGTTTTGTCTGCACCTGACAAAATTGACTTTATCCAACGAGCAAAACAGCAAGGTTATTATGTGCGTTTGTTTTTTATTGGTACAGACAACCCGCAAATAAATGCCTTGCGTATAGCACAACGAGTAATGCATGGCGGTCACGATGTGCCAATTCAAAAAATTATCAGTCGTTATTACAAATCAATAGCAAATTGCATTTTGTTGTCGCAAGTTGTTGACAGATTGTATGTTTATGACAACTCGGTTGAAAACGGACTTGCAGAATTGTTGTTCAGAGCCAACGAGGGAAAATTAGTAAAACAATATGCACCAATGCACGAATGGGCGAAGTTGATTTATGAAAAAGTGCTTTGAAAATAACAGAAAGAAAGAGAATGGGCTGCATACAACAAATATGTTTTCGTTGCAAACGGCGTTTGCAATAAAAACGACGTTGAATGAAACCGGATACACAATCACGGCCACTTGCGCACGTTTTCTTATGGGGTTTGCGTTTAAAAGTCGGATTTTTTAGCTTCGGTTTTGGGGTTGGTTTTTCTATGGGTTCTCTGTTTTTTAGGTTTCTTTTTTAGTTAATTTGGCTGTCACGGTCTATTCAGTAAACGTTTTCACTGATTTTTTTTGTGAACTTCTCCTGTATACTGTTTATTCCCTTTTATAAATGTGAGTCCACTCCGAAAAGTATTTTTTAACCACAAAGAACACAAAGCTAACACAAAGGACACAAAGAAAAGAGTCTGTATTACAATACTTTGTGCACTTTGTGAAATCTCTTTGTGCACTTTGTGGTATAACTTTTTGTTTTACCAGAGTGGCCTCAAATGTGGTATCTATAAAAGGACTGGAGGCAAATCCGGCTATGATGGAAAACAAGGAAAATCAGGAAAAAACGGAAAAGATGGGGAATTACAATTGACATATCATAAAGATTAAAAAAATGAAGAAATCCACATGTCGTTTTCTCCCATAGTAAGTTTTATTGTTGCTGTTTATAATGCTGAGAAGTACATTGAAAAATGTGTAAACAGCATTATTAATCAATCGTATCGGGACATCGAAGTACTACTAATGCTTGATGGCCCTACCGACCGGTCGCCGGAAATATGCGCCGCCTTGGCTGCTTCGGATAACCGGATTAAAGTTATAAATAATGACAATAAGGGTTGCGCCCATGAAAGAAATGAAGGCGTGGGTTTAGCAACAGGCGAATATGTCATTTTTGTAGACCATGACGATTTCTTTTTGTGTGACGACGGTCTCACCAAAATCATGAAAGCTATCCATTCTGCAGATAATCCGGATGTGTTGATTTATAAGCCCGTCAGTTATTATCAAAAAAGCGAACAGTTCAAATATCACCCCGACTTTCCTGCTAAGAGCGTCGTTTCGAGTGATAAGTTGAGCATCCTGGAAGGAATTATAAGAAGTGGCAGTTTTCCTGTCAGCGCTTGGGATAAGATCATCCGGCGGGATTTTTTAGTTCAAAATAACATCTTTTTTGCCGATGTATATCCGGGAGATGTATCCTGGGCTATCGATTTATTTATCAAGGCTGATATGATTAAGGTGTTAAACGTCAATTTCTACGCTTACAGACGACAGGTCGAAGGCGCTGATACGGCTACGTTTACCGAAAAAAAATACCTGATGTTTTATTCGCTGATAGATACAAAGGCCGGTGAGATACGAAAAGGCGAAATGCCGGAAAAGCTTAAAACGCTATTACTCTCATTTTTAGCCTATCAATTGGTGCTGTTATGGGGATTGACAGCCAATTTCAGAAAATTCAAGTTCAGATTGTATCTTCATCACGTGCGGGAGTTAAAATGGCTGCTCAAATACGACCTGAACCCCAAAGTTCGTAAAGTTAAATATTTGAATTATTTGATAGGAACCCGCTTCACTTGTTTTGTTCTGAAAAGGTACATGCGGTTTGTCAATAAATCTTGAAGCCGAAATTGATACAGACTAATTGGCAATGGAAGGGATGCCGTAATTACTGAAGAAAAACCATGAAACCAAAATTGATACGGATAACGACAGTACCGGTGGCTATGTATAAGCTACTGCGAGGGCAGTTGAAGTTTCTGAAAAATGACTTTGACGTCGTCGGGCTTTGCAGTCGTGAAAAGTATTTTGATGAACTGGCTGAAAGAGAAGGTATCAGAATGATAGCGGTGGAGATACGACGGGGTATTTCGTTGTGGAAAGATTTTATTTCGGTTTTAAAATTGGTAAGGGTCTTTAAACAGGAAAAACCGCTTATCATTCATTCACATACGGGTAAAGCAGGGTTTATTGCCATGATTGCAGGCAAAATTGCGGGCGTACCGATACGGATTCAAACAGTTACAGGGGTAGGCTACGAAGCGACAAAGGGCATTTTCAGGCAAATCATTATCCTGTCTGACAGGATTACTTTCTTTTGCGCTACCAATATTATTCCGGAAGGCAATGGTGTCCGAAACTCAATGCTCAAATTCAACGTGACTAAAAAACCGCTACATATCATTCGGAACGGCAATATCAATGGGATAGACATCGATTATTTCAATCCCTCAACCGTTTCAGACGCGACAAAATCAGCTTTAAAAAACAGCTTGTGCATCAAAGAATCGGATTTTGTCTATGTCTTTATCGGGCGTATCGTTGGGGATAAGGGCGTAAACGAGTTGGTTTCTTCTTTTGATATGCTGTTCAAATCGTATCAAGATATCAAACTATTGTTAGTAGGTCCTTTTGAAAACACACGAGATCCGCTGAGTGAAGACACGAAGCATCTTATTAAAGAAAACAAAGCCATCGTGCCGGTCGGATTACAGCAAGATATCAGACCCTATTTAGCCATTTCAGATATCCTTGTACTACCTTCTTACCGCGAAGGTTTTCCTAATGCAGTTTTGGAAGCGGGCAGTATGGGGATACCGGCGATAGTCACAGATATCAATGGCTGTAACGAAATCATCAAGCACGAATTCAATGGCTTAATTATAAACACAAAAGATGTTGTGGCGCTTACAAAGGCGATGGAAAGGGTGTACTTGAACCGCGATTTCTTAAAGCAGCTTGCCTGTAATATCCGACCGGTTATTGTCGAGCGATATCGCAGAGAAGATGTGTGGGAAGCGTTATTAGAAGAATATAAATTATTGATAAAAAATTATAATACAAAATGGAATTAAATGATTTCTTAAACAATTTTGCGTCGCAGTTTGATGAAACTGACGTCGCTGATTTTACGCCGCTTACGAAGTTTAAAGAGCTGGATGAGTGGAGTTCACTGATAGCTTTGTCGGTTATTGCCATGGTTGACGAAGCGTATGGTGTTTCTATCAAAGGCAATGATATTCGTAAGGCCGAAACCATTGCCGATTTATTTTATGTTGTTAAATCATCAAATAATGGCATTTCTAAAAATTGAAAAGGTACGGTTGAGCGGCCTCGCGGCTTGCGTCCCGGTTGAAATGGAAGCGAACCGGTTGTTTCCTTTGTTTGAAGGCGACGAATACAAAAACTTTGTAGCGACGACCGGCATTGAGTGCAAACGGAAAGCGGCTTCTGATGTCTGCACCTCCGATTTATGCGTGGTGGCTGCCGAAAGGTTGATAGCCGATTTATCATGGCGCAAGGAAGACATCTCTTTTTTGATTTTTGTCACACAAACGGCGGATTACATTTTGCCGGCTACCTCACCCATTATCCAAAACCGATTGGGTTTATCAACCGATTGTTATGCGTTAGATATCTCCTTAGGATGTAGTGGATGGGTCTACAGTATGAGTGTGATAGCCTCGTTGATAAGCGTGGCCAAAAAAGGAAAAGGCTTGTTATTGATGGGCGATACGGGTAGCAAAACCTGTTCGACATCCGACAAAAGCGCTTATCCACTTTTTGGCGATGCAGGTACAGCGACAGCCTTAGCATTTGCGGAAGATGCGGAAGCCCTGTTGTTTGGTGCAAATACGGATGGGAGCGGATATGAGGCTATCATCATCCCTGACGGCGGGTTTCGCAATCCGGTTTCACTCGCGTCATTCAACCCCATCAAGCGCGTTGCCGGCATTGAATCAAATAATCTTCAATTGATGTTAGATGGGATGGACGTGTTCGCCTTTGGTATCAAACGGGCTCCAGAGAGTGTGAACAAGCTGATAGAAGCGTTTCAATTGGATAAAAACCTGATTGACTATTTTATTTTTCATCAGGCTAACCTTTTTATGAACGAACAAATCCGAAAAAAGTTGAAGTTACCGCTTGAGAAAGTACCCTATTCCTTAAGAGATTACGGAAATACTAGTAGCGCCAGCATCCCCCTCACAATGGTTACACAGTTAAAAAATGAATTGGAAACAAAACCGTTAAAATGTATAGCCTGCGGTTTTGGGGTGGGTCTCTCTTGGGGGAGTCTGTATTTTGCTACCGATAAAATCATTGTTTCGCCTTTAATTGAATTGTAAAGATGGGTTATAATCCTTTTTCGTTAGAAAATAAAACCATTTTAGTCACCGGTGCATCTTCGGGTATTGGGAGAGCGGTGGCTATTGAATGTGCCAAGATGGGTGCAAAATTGGTTGTCACCGGTCGTAATACAGAACGATTGAATGAGACCTTTTTGCAGCTTACAGGGGAAGACCAAACACAAGTCATCGCCGATTTGACCGATGAAAATGACCGTAAACGCCTCGTCGAACAGACGCCGATACTCGATGGATTGGTACATTGCGCGGGTATTTCGGGACATAGTCTTTTTTCATTTTTAAAGAAAGAAGCCATCGAACAAATGTTTGACATCAATTATTTTTCATCCGTCTATCTAACGCAATCCCTGCTAAAAAACAGGAAAATCAGGAAAAACGCTTCGATAGTCTTCCTTACCTCGACTTCGGGTATCGTGTCATCTTATATGGGTGGCTCGCTGTATTCTTCAACTAAAGGCGCTATCAGCGGTTTGATCAAAGGAATGTGCTTAGAACTAGCGCCTAAAAACATCCGGGTGAACAGCGTGATGCCCAGCATGGTCGAGACACCTATCATGGACGATGGCGCACTGTCGGACGAAGATTTTATAAAAGACCGAGAGAAATATCCGCTCAAAAGATACGGCAAACCTGAAGAGGTGGCTTTTGCGGTTATCTATTTACTATCCGACGCCAGCGCATGGACAACGGGAACGAACTTATTAATGGACGGCGGACGAACAGCTTGCTACTAAAAGAAAAAAATGAGCGCTAAGATAAAAGCTATTTCCTGTTATTTTCCGGAACAAAAGCTCACGAATGAGCAGTTACATAAAGATTTTCCGGAATGGACGGTCGAAAAAATCGCCGATAAAATCGGGATTAAACAGCGTTATATTTCTGCTGCCCAAGAAACCGCATTGGATATGGCTATAAAGGCTTCCGACAGGCTTTTTGAGGAACACAACATCGACCGCTCGGTTATTGATTTTGTATTATTATGTACGCAAAGTCCGGATTATTTTCTACCAACATCGGCCTGCCTGCTACAGGACAGGCTATGTCTATCTACCAGTTGCGGCGCATTGGACTTTAACTTAGGATGCTCCGGTTATGTATACGGACTGTCGATAGCTAAAGGATTAATAACCGGACATATTGCAAAAAATGTTTTATTAATAACTTCCGAGACCTACTCCAAACACATTCATCCTAAAGATAAAAGCAACCGTACCATCTTTAGCGATGCAGCCGCTGCTACACTGGTTTCGACCGACGGGTTTGCCGAAATCCTCCAATTTAGCTTGGGAACCGACGGACGAGGCGCCAATCATTTAATCGTAAAATCAGGCGCTTTTCGCCAGCCTGACAAAACAAATTCAATCATAATTGATGATACCGGTAATCCTGTTTCAGATGATTATCTGTATATGAACGGAACTGAAATCTTCAGTTTTTCATTGGAGACCGTTCCTATAATGGTGGACAATACCCTTCAAAATAATGGCTTAAAAAAAGAAGACATTCAATTGTTTGTCTTGCATCAGGCAAATAAGTATATGTTGGATTTTCTGAGAAAAAAAATGAGAATAACAGAAGGCCGGTTTTATTATTGTTTAGAAAATTATGGCAATACCGTCTCTTCCACTATTCCCATCGCCCTTAAAGAAGCCCAAAATGAAGGTAAACTACAGGGGAATATCTTATTAGCCGGCTTTGGAGTGGGCTTTTCTTATGGCGGATGTATTATTAAAGCAGACGATGGAAATTAAAGTTTTAAAAACCTTTGAATTAACGGATAAAGATTGGGAACAGGTGATAGCCGGTTTTAACTGTACCTTTGACAGGACGACAACTAAAGAACGGCAATTGATAGTTTATCAGTCGAATGTGTTTGGTTATGCCTACCATGCGATTGGTTATGAAGACGATAAGGTCATTGCTTTCACGACCATCCTTCCTTATCATTATGTACATGACCAACAGGGATTTAATGCCGGTCTCAATTGCAGTTTGTTTGTTTTGAAAGAATACCGAAACGATGTCTTTATCTATAAAGATATGATTGATGCCTTAAAAACCGAATGTTTGAAAGAAGGATTTTCTGTTTTTATGGGTGTCCCTAACCCGGTCTCGCATCGTTATTCCATCGTTTTTTTAGGGTCTAAAGAAATCGGTTATCTACCATATTATGTGCTACCTTTCAGGGTATTTGCCACCTTGAAGAAAAGCCGGTATCAATGGTTGGATTCCCTATCCGTGTGCTGTGTAGCTCTCTATTGTTTTGCTAACAAGCTATTTAGCCTGCTTTTCAATTTTAAAGAAAAACGTTCCGAATACCGGTTGTTGATAACCGAAGCCTTTTTACAAAAAAGATTCTCAGCACCCTGCTATTCTTTTTACGAGCATCAAAAGATACAAAGCCGGTATAGGTTGATGGATGAGAAAGGTGTTAAGACAGCATACCTGATGGATTTCAGGGAAAATGGAAACAGAACCAGCAAAGCGCTCTGCGCTGCTATATGGCATATCCTTAGGAAAGAACGGGTCGATATGGTATTGTTTGTAGGGACATTACCAATGAAACAGGGGCTACTATTTAAAATTCCTGCCAAACGAGCGCCTAAACCATTACCATTTACCTATAATATAATAGACGACGAAAAGAAAGAACAGTTTGTTTCGATGTCTGACTTGAGGTCATGGGATTTCAGTTTAATGAATTTTGACGGACGATGAATATATTAACTTTCGACATCGAAGAATGGATCACTTATAACTATTTTGAAAAAGGGGGCAAAGCGTATTTTGTTCCCATATTGGATCGTTATTTAGGCGTCCTGCTCGATTTGTTGGATGCGTATCAATACAAAGCGACGTTCTTTTGTTTGGGACAGTTAGCGTCTGATTACCCTTATGTCATCAAACAGATAGCCGGTCGAGGTCATGAAGTTGGCTGTCATTCACATACACATAGCAAAGTGTGCACAATGAATCCGGAAACGTTTTACAGCGATACGCGCCAAGCACTGTCTTGTTTGGAGGATGTTTGCGACAGAAAGATAACAGCTTACCGTGCGCCCTATTTTTCTATCACCGGTCAAACGATGTGGGCTTTTGATATCTTAGCGGATTTAGGAATAGAAATCGACAGCTCTCTTATTCCGGATTCGCCTCATTTAAAAGGGGTTCAATCGATGCCCTCACAACCGTTTATCCTGAACTGTCGCTCGAAAGAGATAAAAGAATTTCCGCTCAACACACACAAAGCACTTGGAAAAGAGATTGCGTTTGCCGGCGGCGGTTATTTTCGATTTGTCCCTTATTCCTTTATTAAAAAATGGACCCGTGAATCGGCTTATACGATGACATTTTTTCATCTTAGGGATTTTGATAGGGAACAAAAAGTGGTCTATTCATTCCGATATTTCAAATCCTACTACGGCATTAAAAATGCCCTCCCGAAATTTGAACGCTATCTGTCAGATTTTCAATTCGTATCATTAGCGCAGGCAAACTGTCAAATAGATTGGAAAAGTAACAACGGCATCCTGCCATTGTAGAATGTAGTCATCATGGTAAACAAGCTAAAAATAATCGGTTTTCTTAAAAACGTCATCGGAGCTAAAACGCACCATAAGTTAGTTGCTTTTTATGTAGACGATTGGGGTAGCGTCCGTACGCGCGATAAAAAGGCGGTCGAATATCTTAAAAATAAAGGCGTTGATGTGGACAAAAATCGTTTTTCGCGCTATGATTCACTTGCTTCGGCGACCGACTTGTGCGCTTTGTTTGATACATTGCAGTCGGTGAAGGACAAAAATGGGAAAAACGCCTGTTTTACTGCGGTGATGAACCCCTGCAATCCAAACTTTGAAGCTATCCGAAATAATGGGTTTACCCGTTTTGTTTCCGAACCTTTTACCGAGACACTTCATAAATACGGTTACAGTGACGTTTTTAAATTATGGAAAGAAGGAATTACATTGCAAATTTTTTACCCGATGTTTCACGGTACGGAGCATGTCTCTCGTTCCCAACTGATGCGGGCGTTACAAATAGATAATAAGCCGGACGTGTGGGCTTTTGAATGTGATTCGGTTGGGACGTATGGTTCTTTACAGGGTGTCATGTTACCTTATTATATAGAAAACGCCAAAGACAATGAAGCGCTTGCCAGAAGTATCAGGGATGGATTGGATACGTTTAAGTTGTTATTTGGATTCAGCGCTCGACAGTTCAGAGCGGGAGGCGATGTGATAAGCCCTGCACTGTATCCTGTCCTGAAAGCTTTTGGAATTGAATATATGGACGAAACAATGTATGCAAAGCGCTATATAGGAGATGGAAAATACAAGAAATGCTATTCCTATATGGGAAAGATCAATCAGACAGGCCAAAAACTGCTGGTTCGTAACTGTGTTTTTGAGCCAACAAACCCGCTATCGAAAGATCCGGTTGGGCATTGTTTGATGATGATAGATAGCGCATTCCGTTGTCATAAACCGGCTATCATCTCCTCGCATCGGGTAGAGTTTGTCGGTTCGATAGACGAAAAAAAAAGATCAGTCGGACTATCCCAATTGGCCATCCTGTTAAAAGAGATAGTAAAACGCTACCCAACTGTTGAGTTTGTAAACGCTGACCGGTTAGGGGAGCTTCTTTTCAATAAATGCGACGAATAGCCTTTTTAGGATATTATATCATCACGACAGATTGGGCTAAATTCGCCAAATTTGTCCGGTTTGTTCATAAAGAGAGCCAAATCTCTCTTTTCAAACTGTGGACATATCCCTTTGTGGCGTCTGTAAAATATAATATCTCTTTGATTGAATATTTTCTATTCCGTTTTTGGGAAAAGAATTCTGAAGAACGCGATCAATGGGCCGGCACCGGATTTATGTACGAATATCAAAAGGTTATGAATCCCAGCCCGCAAAGAGCTACTCTGCTGAACAAAGCCAAGTTTTTAGAACACAATGCTCCGTTTATTAAGCATCGCTGGTTTGTTGTCAAAAATGGAGATTATAATGGATTAAAACCATTCTTACAGCAGATAGACGGTCGTGTCGTACTGAAAAATGTAGTTGGTAATTGTGGTATTGGCATACAGGCAGTCGACAGTTCTGCGGATAATATTGAAAAGATAATAGCGCTTGCAAAGCGAAATCATTTAACATTGGCCGAAGAATATATTGTCCAGAACAAAGATTTAATGAGGTTGTCGCCTTCCGGCCTGAATACGGTGCGTATCATGACCCAAATAGTGGAAGGCAGTGTCGTTCTGCTTGGAGCGCGTCTGCGCATTTCAGTTGACTCGATTGTCGACAACCTGGCAGCAGGTAACATGGCAGCGCTGATTGATGAAAAAACAGGGATCATCACACAAGCCGCTGTTTATAGCGATATTACCAAACAACCTGCATGGGTTCATCCGGTAACAAAAGAAAAAATTGTGGGTTTTCAGGTTCCTTATTGGGACGAAGTTATTGAAAAAGTCAAAGTTATAGCGCTATATAATCAAGAAAACAGATCAGTCGGATGGGATATTGCCGTCACCGATTCGGGCGTCGATTTTGTGGAAGGCAACCATGACTGGTGTAAGTTAGTCTATCAGTTACCTGCCGGTAAAGGTTTTAAAAATGAACTATTGAAATATGTACAGGAATTTTTTTAAACGCAAACTCGACCTCATCGTTGCATCAATGGGTTTAGTTATAGTCTCGCCTGTTTTATTAATTGTCATTTTTATATTAACTATTTCCAATAAAGGGAAAGTTTTTTTCTCACAAGAACGTCCCGGCCTTAATGAGAAAATCTTTCGGGTTATCAAGTTTCGTTCCATGAACGACAAACGGGATGACCAAGGAAATTTATTACCCGACTGGGCGCGTTTGACGCCGGTCGGAAAGTTCATCAGGGCCGCATCTATCGATGAAATCCCGCAACTAATCAATGTTTTAAAAGGCGAGATGTCCTTGATTGGGCCTCGACCTCTTTTGCAGCGTTATTTATCTGTTTATACCGAAAGGGAAAAACAGAGGCATACAGTACGACCCGGCATAACCGGCTTGGCGCAGATTTCGGGAAGAAACGCCTTAGATTGGGACGCTCGGTTGGAGATGGATGTCTGTTATACTGAGGATATTACTTTTACAGGTGATATCAAAATTCTTTGGAACACAATTATAAATGTTATAAAACGAAAAGGCGTTATAGCCGATAAACAAGAAAATTACTTAGATAATAAACGAAAAAATCAAAAAAAATGAAAATCATTATCACAGGCGCATGTGCTATTTCAGCGCGAAGCATAGTGCGCTCATTACAGATTAGTAAATTATTTCAAAACGCTGAGTTGATTGGATGGGACATGGCAGCTACCCTGTACGGATTGTATGAAGGGCTTTGCGACAGGATTTACAAAGTTCCGGCTGTGTCCGACCCGCTTTATCCTTCGGTTGTAGAAGAAATTTTGAAAGACGAAAAGCCCGATGCCATTTTCGTTGTGCCGGAAGTAGAGGTCCTTTACTGGGCTTCCTGTCCGTTTGAAGTGCCGCATCTTATCCCGCCCTTTGCGTTCTGTCAGGTAGCGATAAGCAAGAAAAATCTTTTTGAAGCGCTGGAAGGCTATGACCTTGTTCCGGAAAGTTTCTATGTATTTAGGAATGAGATAAAAGCAGATTTTCAATCACCATTGGACTTTCCTGTATGGGTCAGAGATTGCTCCCCCGGAACTGCTTCGGGGAAAGGCTCGTTCAAAGCCGAAAACATCGATGAGCTGCGTGCTTGGATAATCATCAATCGCACAATCGACCATTTTCAGGTGTCAAAGTTTTTAAGCGGCAGCAACTACGGTGTCTTTTGCCTTTTTGAAAAAGGAAAACTGAAGAAGCTGGCTATCGTTGAACGCATAGAATATATCATGGCAAAGGCTGCAATTTCCGGTATAACGGGCAATACCTCAAAAGGACGTATGCTAAACGATGTATTGATACGTGAACGAGCGCTCAAAGCCATCCATACCGTATGTGAGAAAACCGGCTCGGTGATGCATGGCATGGTTGTTGTCGATATGAAAGCCGACGACAGGGGCATACCACACGTGACAGAAATCAACATCCGGCATGTTTCATTCAGTTCCTCTTTCGCTAAAGCAGGGTTTAACGTTGCTGAGTACCACCTGCTTTGTGCACTTGGCAGAGGGGAGGAGATGAGCGACGACATTGAGATGGAATATCCTAACAACAATTATATTCTGAGAGACGTCGACGGCCCACCCATCTATATCCCAGACTACCAACCCCTCGAAGTCGGCCATCACACCTAAGTATCAACGGCATCCCTGCCGTTGCCAACAATAATCATAGACACACGGATTGAAAACGAAAGTTCTTGTTTTAAAAGAATTGAAAAATCCCCACGTGCGTTTAATAGAAAAAAAACTTTCTTGAAAAAATCTTTTTTATTACAGTTATAAAAATAATTTGTATTTTTGTAGCGTATACAAAATAGAAATGCATAAAAAACAGAACGAAAATACATTAAAAAACAGGAAATTAATGTTTATATAGTTTTATATTTTTCTGTATTTTATATTTTATAAATCTGTCCAAAACCTCGAAAGTAGCGGAGAGCAGCTTAGAAAACACATTCACTATTTACTAACTTTTTTAACTTTTAATCAAAATGGGAAATTATGTACCGCGTGTATGGAAATACATGCTTAACGCCAAAGGGCGTTTTTATCTTTTTGCTAATGGGTGTCATCCATTTGAATCCGTGTCTCGTAGTTATGGATATAGCAAAGCAGGCTTTGTTTCTATGGCTACTTCAATCTTTGTTATACTATTCATACTTATATCGCCGTTTACTATAAAAGCCACCAACGGCAGTTTCGGAGGGGGAACCGGTTCAGTTAGCGATCCACTCATCATCCAGGATCCTGCAGACTTGAACGCGGTACGTAACGGTTTGAACCTTCATTACAAGCTGGGAAACGACATCGACGTAACCAGCTATCTCGATCCTTCTGGCCCAGGCGGTGTGGCTTGGGGTATAAAAGGTTGGTTGCCAATCGGTAATTCATCCACGCCATTCACAGGCAGCTTGGATGGGGCAGGGAAAAAAATTACCAAGTTATGGATGGGGCGAAACGATGAGAATGGGGTTGGTTTATTCGGATACGCCAGTGATGCTGTTATCAAAAACCTCGTTTTCGAATTTTCCACCATTCAAGGAGGAAACTATACCGGCGGTTTGGTGGGATGGTTTGCCGCTTCCTCTACAAACGTTGGCATCACGGACTGCTATGTCAAAGGAACTGTTAGCTCCATAGGAAATTGTTGCGGAGGTTTAGTCGGGAGGCAATTTGCCAACCATTCCTGCAGTAATGTTATTCAACGTTGTTGTTTTGACGGTACTACCGGCGGAGGTTCCTATACCGGTGCAATAGTGGGACAACAAGCTACCAGTTCGGGGGGCGTTTGTACGATCACCAACTGCTTCGCTTCTGGAATTGTGGAAGGCTCCACACACACCGGCGGAATAGCGGGTTATCAAAACGCCGGTACATCCGTTAGCGCTGAAGCAGGGGGTAGTATTTTCATTACAGACTGTTATTCAACAGCTTCTGTCTCCGGTACGCGTTATGTGGGCGGAATAGCAGGCTATCAAGAAGCGAGATGGGGGAGTGTCACCATCGGCAACTGCTACACTACCGGAACGCTCTCTGCCTCCAATAACACACTTGGCGGAATAGTAGGACACCAATCAGCAAGCAACTCTAACAACAACAGCGTCTTCAACTGTTTTGCTACCGGTGATCTAAGTTGCGGAAGTCTATGCGGCGGAATTGTCGGGAATCAAGAAACCAACACGGGTGGTGTCAATACGATTGATAACAATCTGCGCTATCAGTTAGCAAAAGTAAATGGGATAGAAATTCCGCCGGGAGGTGAGAACAGACGCGATGGACGACACGGCGAAGCAACAACCTCTGCAATAGATTTTATGACGCAGGCCACCTATTCAGGCAATGGATGGTCTTTTGGCAGTTCATGGTATTGGAGCGGTGAAAGATATCCAATGCTGAACTTCGGACCGGAGAAATATCCCTTCCCGTTTTATGCCATTGATTACAATTTGGATGGCGGCACGATGCCTGCCGGTACACAGTATAGCTATGTTCCTGGCGTGGCCTTTACGCTACCAATACCTACAAAAACCCAATATGACTTTGATGGCTGGTTCGACAACGGCTTAAATTTAGTTACCGATATTTTAAGTACCGATTTGGGTCATAAGGAATTTTGGGCTCAATGGACGAAAGTAATCTTCGACATAACCGTTTTACCAACATCCAACGGTAGCGTTATATCGGACAAAAGTGTAGCTATTGCAAACGAAACCGTCACGCTGACCCTAACGCCGAATACCGGTTGTGAATTGACCTCTCTCACTGTATACCAGACCGGTAATCCTTACGTCACTGTTACTGTTACATCCGGCGCCGGTAATACGTATACTTTCGATGTAATCAATTTTGATGTGACAGTAGAAGCCGTGTTTACTGCTATCAACTATTCTATCAGTGTGCTGGTTGACGGCGGAACAGGCGGTGTTGCTTCGGCTAATAAAACGGTTGCAAACTATGGCGAAGTTATTACCCTGACAGTTACGCCGGATTTAGGATATGTCTTTACTTCCATTTTGGCCTACCAAACAGGCAATGAAGCCTTTGTTGTTCCTCTAACTGCCGTTACAAACGACACCTATACCTTTACGATGCCCACGCATCATGTAACGGTAAAAGTAGTGTTTACCCCCGTCTATTATTCCATCACTACACAAGTCGACGGACGAGGCGGCCAAATTTCGGCTAAAACACAAGCTATTGAAGGTGAGACCATAACAGTGACCCTCTCGCCAGATACAAACTATGAAGTAAACTGGATCCGCGCCTTCAAAACCGGTGGCCCGATTGTAATTGTCCCAGTAACCGGCGCAGGTAACACCCGCACCTTTACGATGCCTGCATTCGACGTTACCGTACAGGTCAACTTCCATGATCCTGTCTACCAAACAGCCTGGGCAGCAGCGAAGATTATCATCGAAAATGCGGATTTCAGTGTGTTACAGGAAGATGCTAATACATTAGCTGACCTTCGTAACAAGATAGCTGACCTTATTAACGATTTGATAGCCGGAACAGGATTTGTCATAACGCCATACGACATCGTTATCTTTAATTTCAACTCCGCTCAAACTGGAACAGCTAATAATACACGTGGCGTTAACGGCTTATTCGAGTTTCGTGTAACTCCTCCGGAAACCACCTCATCAGCCTATAACGATGGAACAATCATTGCAACCCCTTATGACCCCACCATCAATGAACAAATCGCTCGTTTTGCCGAACCGCAGTTATCTGCATTGACAGCATGGGCACAAAACGGTATGCTGTACGTCAACGGACTGTCGGAAGGTCAAACATGGAGCGTGTATAACCTGACCGGTTCTCTCATCTACCAAGGTATAGCCTCCGGTAACGAAGCAACAATTGCTATTCCTTCACGTGGTGTTTACGTTATTCGGGTGATGGATAAAGCAATAAAAGTCATGTATTAATTCGAAACTCTATTTTCGATTACTACCAACCGCGATTGTTGATGGTATTTTAGGCTAATCTACCATTTAGCTAATTGTGTTCAAACGTCATTGCAGGCTATCCTGCAATGACGTTTTTTTTCATTCATGCACATAATTGCCGTCTGAGACAATCAACGTTGCTTTACGTAACGAGAAATTATCGTTTCCTGCAAAAACCAAATAAACAGTCTTGCCATCCGTGCTCATCCATTTGACAGGGAAACATCCCAAATCGCCCGGCCCCACGTCCCATTTTTCGGTATAGTACACGGTAGTCCACGGTCCCCAAGGCTCAGGCGCTTCAAAAACACCCAACCCGCCTTTATACCGCGTGTCGGCATTACCGTCGACGGAAATCTGTTGCCACCACAAATACCGGCCAATTCCGGCATTGTAACTGATACTGGAACGGCAGCATTTTCCGGGATTTGTAAACACCGGCTGTCGGTGACGCACATCTGTTGTCCAGAGCGGATTACCCTTTCTGTCAGTCTCTTTAAAAAATTCGTAAGCGCTTCTATCCATTAACTTATCCTTTGGTGCTCGCATCAGAACAAAATTATCGGACATTTCGTAAGCGCTGGGGGCGTCATGGGTTACCATATAGACATAGTTGTCTCGCGCGCTTTGGTAATTCTTTCCATAGTTGACGAAAGCGATATGACCAAACTCCACGAACCGCCAATCGCACCAAGTCCATGTTTTTTGTCCGTCGTTTGAACGGGCTAAGCAGGATTGTGCTCCTTGCAAGTTGGCATTACGTACCCACAAATAGATGTTGCCGTCTATAGCAAGGAGGCCGCTCGCTTTCTGGCCGGCGGCACCCCAGCTTTGATTTTCACCTTCCGAACGGATATTGACACCTGTAAAAGACTCCGGATCACCGCAAATTTTTCCAAATCCCATACCTAATTTGTGAGGCAGACTTGGTTCAAAACCGTAACCGTCGCCATACGCGGTATAGATACAATCGTCCTCAGCCCAGGTCATTGGCCAGTTATCGCTACCATCGCGAACAGCCTCGCCGGTTGCTAACCTGACTATGGAAGTAGCAGGCGCCCACTGTATTGCGGTTATCTTTTTGCTTTGGGGATAGGGGGACGGTTCGCCCAATGCCTTTGCCAATGGGATACCTATGTATTTATTGACTACGCCTTCGGCATAATTATCCGGTTCTAAACTGCCGCCAAACCGGACTACGATGAGGTTGCGGGCGGCAGAGAAAAGCATCATCTGGTCCTGCGCACCGGCAGCCATCGCCACATCATACGGTAAGTCCGGCCAGTACTTATTACCGGCTATATCGCTATTCAGCCAGAAACCACACGAACAGTACGAAGGCGTGCCCGAATGTTTCAGGGCTTCTTCAACTACCCTGGCGTCTATCAGTAACTCGCCGTTCCATGAACCTTTATTCAACAATAGCCGACCAATAGCCGCCATAGCCCGTGTGGAGACGTTGCCGCCGCCCCAGGTTGCCACTAATGGAAGTCCGTCTAATTCAAAGATTTTGCCGTATCCCATAGACCATTCCAACTGCGGGATTCCCATTTTTTTTATTAGCCGTTCCCATAAGTATGTGCGTATATCCTTATATTCCGTATCCTTGATGGCAACGGTAACGGCATAGTTCAGCATTCCAATGCCGGGATTACTGTACTGAAATGCAGTCCCCGGCGCAAAAATGACGGGAGCGACGTCGCGGGCTAAAATAAACGGATTAGGCTCCTGTTTCCAAAAATCACCTTTCCACTCTTTGAAGTTGAAACGTCCCGATGTGTCCGATGTCAACCTCACACCTGTATCAACGGCATCATCAATGCCGGAAGTATGGGCGCCAAGCTGACGAATGGTGATTTTTGATTTTAAAGAATCATCTCTCCATTGCGGAATATATTTACAGGCCAGGTCATCCAAAGCAATCAGCCCGTCGTGCATGGCGAGCATCAGGGACAGACCGCCCATGATGCCCTTGGCAGCCGAGGCGGTATAATGGGTTTTAAACCTGTCAAAATCATCAGCATAACGTTCATACACAATTGTATCCTTATAAACAATCATATAAGCTTTTGTACCTCTGCGGAATAATTCGTCCGCGTGTTCCTGCAGAACAGACGCATCTATTCGAAAACTCTCCGGCGTAGCTACTATGTTTGGTTGAGCCACCGTAAACTGGGAAAAAATCAAACAAAATAATGAGAAAAATACAGTTCTAATGCCATTCATTTTTTCGTTTTTATACAGTATAGCGTTGTCCGCTCCGTGGTACACCTGAACTTGAAAAGAATCGGCGAGTAATTCAATATTGAATTCTTTACCCCTATCGGCGCCGATAGAGGTATCATGTTCGTTGGTAATCATCATCATCTAATAATTTATTGGCTGCAAAAATAGTAAAAACCAAGCTAAGCACAAAAAAAAAACCTACAATCCTTAAATTTTTGTAATTACTCAGGTCTCCGTAGGAGACCGACATGGATAACCCTGAGTAAGCGAAGCGTCACTCAGGGTAGATGTGCCACCCGAATCCTCAGGTCTCCGTAGGAGACTGACATGGATAACCCTGAGTAAGCGA